>Ga0208849_1000204_pt1 | contig 57764 bp, 49 predicted proteins | sample NGESurdeep072012_10_FD_184470 | JGI IMG/M metagenome (GOLD analysis project Ga0208849, IMG submission 184470) | Arctic peat soil microbial communities from Barrow, Alaska - NGEE Surface sample 53-3 deep-072012 (SPAdes) | ecosystem: Environmental > Terrestrial > Soil > Wetlands > Peat ... | reverse complement strand
GCATGCGGGCTGGAAGCCCGCGCTCCGAAGGCGATGTGATCGCGAACACCAGCGGAACGCAAGTGGCGCCCATCAAATTAGCTGAGGCGGGCGACTAGCCAGGATCGCGCGGCCGCTTCGCGCGCGAGGCGAGATGTCGTATGCGGAGCCCCGGCGGCGGGAACGCGAGGAGATGGCATGAGGCTGGCGAGGCGCGCCGCGCGCGGCGTCGGGGCCGTGGGCGCGCTTTTCGCCGTGGTCCTCGGCGTCTTCATCCTGGCCGACCTCGCCGCCCAGCCGCCGGCCCCGGACATCCAGCCCCTGGTCGCCCGGGCCAAAGCGTTCCGCGTGCGCATCCGCCGCGACGACTTCGGCGTGCCCCACATCCTCGGGGCCACCGACCCGGACGTCGCCTTCGGCATCGGCTACGCACATAGCGAGGACGATTTCGCGACCATCCAGGACGCCGCCCTGGGAACGCGGGGAACCCTCGCCGCCTGGGAGGGCAGGGACGGGGCGACCACGGACTACCTCGTCCGCCTGATGCGGGTGAACGGGACGGTCGCGGCCGGCTACGGCCGTCTGCCGGCCGATCTGCGCGCGGTGCTGGAAGCCTATGCGGACGGCGTCAACTACTACGCCGCCCGCCACCTCTCGAAGGTCGCGCCGGGGCTTCTGCCGTTGACCGGCGCCGACGTCGCCGCCGGATTCGTCTTCAAGACGCCGTTCTTCTACGGCCTCGACGACACCCTGAAGACGCTGATCGCGCCGACGCATGGCAAACCGATGGACCCCATCGGATCCAATGGTGTCGCCGTCGCGCCCTCGCGCTCGGCCGACGGCGCGACGCGCCTGCTGGTCAATTCACACCAGCCCTATGCCGGCCCGGTGGCCTGGTACGAGGCGGTGCTTCAGAGCGGCCAGGGCTGGCACGTGGCCGGCGGCTTCTTTCCCGGCACGCCGTTCATGCTCCACGGACACAACGCCCATCTCGGCTGGGCCAACACGGTCAACGATCCCAAGCTCGTCGACATCTATCGCCTGGTGATCAATCCGGCCGACCCCGACCAGTACCGCCTCGACGGCCGCTGGCGGAGGTTCGAGAAGAGCGACGCGGCGATCCGCGTGAAGCTCCTGGGTCCGCTCTTCTGGACCTTCCACAAGCCGGTGCTGTGGGCGGCGCAGGGGCCGGTGCTGGCCACCGACCACGGCGTCTTCGCCTTCCGCTGGGCCGGCATCGGCGAAACCCGCCAGGCGCTGCAATACTATCGGCTCAACAAGGCGGCCAATCTCGCCGAATGGAAGGCGGCCATGGCCCTCCAGGCCCTGCCCAGCATAAACTACATCTACGCCGACCAGGCCGGCAACATCGGCTATGTCTACAATGGCCTGTTCCCCGACCGCGATCCGCGCCTGGACTGGAAGGGCATTCTGCCGGGAGACCGCTCCGACCTCATCTGGCGCCGCTATCTGCCCTTCGGCCGCGTGCCGCAGATCTGGAATCCGAAGTCGGGCTTCGTGTTCAATTCCAACAATACGCCGTTCCAGGCCACCGGCCCGGCGGACGCCCTGAAGCCAGGGGACTTCCCGGCCAGCATGGGCCTGCAGACCAACATGACCAACCGCGCCTTTCGAGCCGAGGAGACCTTCGGCGCCGACACCTGCATCACCGCCGCCGCCTTCCGCGCCTACAAGTTCGATCTCGCCTACAGCGCCCGTTCGGACATGGCCAAGGTCGTCGCCGCCGTCCTCGCCCTCGATCCGCGCGGCGACCGCGACATCGCCGCCGCCAAGACGCTGCTGGCGGCGTGGGATCGGCGGACCAATATCGACAGCCGGGGCGCCGCCCTGGCGGTGCTCACCGCCGTTCCCCTGGCCGACGCGCTGGAGGCCGGACGCCTCCCCGACGTGCGCCCCTCCCTGCTCACCGCGATTCGCTCCCTGAAGCGCCACTTCGGGCGCATCGATCCCCGCTGGGGGGAGGTCAACCGGATCATCCGGGGCAAGGTCGATCTGCCCATCGACGGCGGTCCGGACACCTACCGCGCGGTCTATGGCCGGCCGCTCCCCGATGGCCGGCTGAAGGCCGAGGCCGGCGATACGCTGATCATGTTCGTCGCCTGGGACAGGGCCGGCCGGCTTTCCAGCCAGAGCATCCATCAGTTCGGCGCGGCCACCCTCGATGCCGCCTCCCCCCACTACGCCGACCAGACACCCCTCTTCGCGGCGATGAAGACCAAGCCGGTGCTGTTCACCGAGGCGGAATTGAAGGGGCATGTCGAGGAGGACTACGCGCCGGGGGAGCGGAGGAAGGGGCGGTCAACCCTTCGGTGGAAGCCCGGCCCGCCGTCGCAATGACGCGGTGATCGCCGCCTCGATGTCGCGGCGTTCGACCCCCAGCGGCGCGAGGGCGCGAACCGCGGCCCTGACGGCTTTCTCATGGGCGACGATGGCCTGGGAATAGGCGTGCCCGCCGAGACTCGCCATGACGGCGACCTTGCCGGACTTTTCGAGAGCCACCAGAACTTCGCGATGGGACCCGCCGAGGACGATTTCGACCGCCTTTGGGGCCACGTCCATGACGCTCGCATCCATGCTGAAACCGCCGATGATGAACCGGCCGTTCTCGGCCCTGACCACGAAGGGCTCGGGCGTCGGGAGTCGCGGCCACAGTTGCTTTGCCCGCGCGCCGTCGATCAGCACCGCCGCCGGCCAGCTCCCCGCCGCCGGCGCCTCGCCCGAAGCGCCCGGTCCGATGGCAGTCAGCATACCCCCAGCGAATTCCAGCCGCACCGAAAACGCCGTCTTGGGCGAGCGGATGCCGGTCGTGGCCATCTTCAGGATGTCGGCGAAATCCGCGCGCGAGAGGGTCAGGGCGTGAGCGCTCATCGCGGCGCGGCCCGCATGGCTTCGACGATTTCCTGCGTGCGGACACTGACCGTGGTGACTCGCCGGAGGAGGTCGATCACCGCCTCCTTGTGATCGGCGAAGCGGTAGGTGTTGAACCGCTCGCGCACGGTGGGGTCCTTGAGCGTCTTCTCCTTGTGCTGGTCGAGCACCCAGTCGAGGGCGCAACGGTTGCCGAGCCGATAGCCCCACGCCGCCGCAGGCACGCCCGAAAGCTGGGTCTCGGAATCAAGCACAATGACGCCGTTGTCGTGGTCGGAGCGCAGGATCACCCGCGGGCTTTGGCCGCTCTCGCGAACCTTCGGATCAGGGGTGTCGATGCGCTCCAGCGGGAACGGCGCGGCGTTCTCATAGCCGATATGCAGATCGAGCAGCGCCTGGCCCCAGTCCCGCCATTGCCGGAAATTCGGCATGAAGGGAATGCGCGGGAATTCCCGCTTCAGGTTCTGCGCCTGGTCGATGCGATAGATCGGATCGTTCAGCACGGCGTAGACATAAGCGAAGACGCCGTCCTTGGTGACGCCGACCTTCGCGCCATAGTGATCGGAGAACTGCGAGAGCGCCCAGTCGGTGATGTTGTCGAGCCTGTCCGAACCCACGTAGCGATATCGTGAAACGAGCTGATATCCGTCAACCGAAGCCCCGAAGTGTAGATCAGCAGGACCATCGACGCTGAGAACGCAGAAGTCGGCGCGGAAGCCGGCGCCGCTGAAGTTGATGGCGCGATTCTCCGCGCCAATCGGGAACATCGTTGGAAGCTGATACGTCCGTCCGTTGAAGTGACGATCAAAATAGAACCACCGCCTCGTGAAAGGTCGATATGCCGCTCCGACAATCTGCTTTGCGTTGAATGCTTTCGCTATCCGATTCGATCGGTGACGCTCAAGTTCTGCATCCCATTTGATCTCTTCTGACTGCCGGTTGTTTTGATCTTTGCGAGCAGCTTCATAGGTTGCAACGAGGAATGCGGCCTTCGTCGCGAGATTCTCTCGGCTGATGTCATAGACCCATTCATCCCTCTGGGATTTCAAACCGTTTGAGACCACCCGAAAGATCGCACGGTCCTGGGCTGATTGGCGGCTCGCCTTCGCTGCCGTTTCGACCAACGGGATGAAGCTTTTCCATTCCGTGCCTGACGAACCCAGCCAGTCGCCCCTGTGGTCCGGCTGGATGGTCTCCATCGCCAGATTGGAGAGGCCTCTGGCCATGGACAGGAAGGCGAGCTTCTCCTCGGCCGTCTCCATCTCGGGGCGGCGGGCGTAGCGGATCACCGCGTCGCCCTTGCCCTTCTTCTTGACCAGGAAGACGATGGCGACGCCGGTCTGGATGCCGAAGACATTGTGCTTGGTGCCGGAGATCTTCGGATTGTCGCGCACGTCGCCGCCCAGATCGAGGACCCAGATCTCGGCGAATTCACGGGCCACGACCTTGCGGAAGCCATCGTAGGCCGCTTTGGCGAAGGGCTTGCGGCCGACGATGAAGGCGACGATTCCCTCCTGCCGCAGGCGATCCGAGGCCCAGCGGATGAAGCGGGTGTACATGTCATAGACGCTGTTCTTGTTTTGCGCGGTGCCTTCCTTGATGTAGGTCGCCGCGATCCGCTGATCGACGCGGGCGTAGGGCCGGTTGGCGTTGCGCTGGTTGTAGTTCTCTTGCCAGGCGTTGTAGGGCGGGTTGCCGATGATCACGCTGATCCTGCGGCTGTTCTGGCGCTTGACCCGCTCACTGTTCTCGTCGGAGAGCGCGCCGAACATCTCTCCCTGGTCGCCAGAAAAGATGCCGAGCGCCGCGACGTTGTCGAGGGTGTCCACGAAGCACAGGCCGGGAAATTCCTCGTACCGGTCCTGAATGCCGGCGTAGGTCGCCTCGATGTTCAGGTTGGCGACGTAATAGGGCAGGATCGCCACTTCGTTGGCATGCAACTCCTCCCGGTACTTGTGGGCCAGCTTCTCGGGCTGGCCGCGGAAGTGCTCCAGCAGTTCGACGATGAAGGTCCCGGTGCCGGTGGCCGGATCGAGGATCTCCACGTCGCGGTCGATCAGGCTCCTCGCAAAATGTTTCTGGCACAGCCAGTCGGCGCTCTCGACCATGAAGCGGACGATCTCGTTGGGCGTGTAGGCCACGCCCAGCCGGTCGGCGGCCTTGGTGTTGTAGACCTTGTAGAGGTTCTCGTATATCGCTTTGAGGAAGCCCTGCTTTTCCGAATGACTCTGGATCAGGGCGGCGGTGGAGCGGATGGCCGCGTAGTAGGGCTCCAGCGCGTGCAGCGTGCGCTGCTTTGCGTCGCCGCGAAAGAACAGGCGCTCGAGGCCGTAGAGGGCCTTGGCGATGTTGTTCTCGCGGTGGAAATCGTCCTTGCCGAACACGCGGGCGAAGATGTCCTCGGTGAGGATGTGCTGGATCAACATCTCACGCACGTCGGCCTCGCAGACGGCCGGATTGATGGTGGCCTTCGCCTGTTTCAGGAACACCGCCGCCGCGCCGCCGAACGCGGCGTTGGCGGAATAGGCTTCGTCGATCTGCCCGCGCAGCGCGGCGAGCACCGCAGGCAGGTCGGTCTTGAACTGGGTGATCGCCTTGCGGAACTCGGCGATCTCCGGCCGCTGGTGGCTGAAGAACAGGGTGAGGAGGCGTTCGAGCTTCTCCGCGTCATCGACCGGAGCGCGGATCACCTCGCGCCGGTCCTGGATCAGCACCGCCTGGCGGCTGTCCTCGAAGATGATGTTGTCCTGCGGATAGCCCCGCGAAAATTTGTAGGCGATCTCGGCGTCGAGATCGTCCTTCTCGTCCTTGGCCTCCCAGTAGCCGAACGGCACCCGCAGGCTGTACAGCAGTGCGCCGTCGATGTAGCGGCGGTCCTTGGCCGGGGTGATGTACTCGTGCTCGGCGATGAACTGCAGGTCGCGCGACCGGCCCCAGGCCTTGAGCAGATCCTTGAAAGCTTCGCGCACCACCGATTCGCGGTTGGCCCCCGACACCTGCCGCAGGCGCGAGAGTTCGCTTAGATAAGCGTTGATGAGGTGTTGGCTCACCGGGACCCCGCGACGGTTTCGGCGGAGATCATGACACGAACCGGCGGTGCGATCGAAGCATGGTCATCGAGTTGGCCAGGAGGCGCCAGCGATTTTCTCGGTAGCGACCTATGGTTCATTGGCTGTTCCTCGATCGCCCACCGGTGGGCTTCCCGCGACCGAGTATGTGATTTGCGCCAACAAGACCCTTTGCGTGTGGGCCGGCCCATATCAGATAGTAGAGCGGATTGCCCTTGGTGCTTCGGATAAGCTGGGCGGCCGAGACATGCCCGAATGAGGCCTTCAGGCGCTCCCTGTACCATTCCAGGACGCGGCGAGCCGCATCGCCTCGTTTGGATACGGAATCGCCGAGGAGTGTGGTCTGCTTTTCGTAGACCAGGCCCCGCCATTCGCCGGACCCAAATGTGGCGTCGAGGCGATCCTGCCAAGCCTGGGGAATCTCGGCGGTTCGCGTCAGTAACCGGTCGATCGCCATGTGAAGAGGGAAGTTGATGATCACTTCCAGCCATCTTGCTGCCGCGAGTCGTTCAACGGTCGCCCAGGGGACATCCATGGCGAACGGGTCAAGGAAGACGACGCCCCGGTTGGTGCGGCGATCGATGCAGCGAGTGAGCAAGTGCTGAAGCTCAAGGTTGGCGTCGCCAGATCGGATTTCGATTGACCTGTCTGGGAATTCAACTTGGAGCGCCTGGAGTTCCGCAACCAGTTCGGCCGCCTTCTCGACGAAGACGTAGTGGTCGAAAGGGTTCGCGAGTTCCAGCGCCACGCGGGGTGAACCCTTGATGTACTCAATTTGCTCGGCCTCAAGTCGTTTTTCGAATAGTTCTTCAAAGAGCGGTAGCGGGCTGGCAGCCGCGGTTTTCTCGGGACGTCGAATCTCCGAAAGACCGGAACCGGCGAAGGCGTCGATGAACCATAGGCCTTCGAGCCATTGCTGGTTCTTCAGGACCTTGGTGTAAAAGTCGAGATAGGCTCGCAGAGATTCGAGCTTCTCCCTTGCCCATGGTCCAACGGACCTGTCGCTCGACCTCTTGGTCAACCCGCGACCACAAGTTCGACTTGGGCGCTTCGCGGCCACTCGCTCCACTCCCGGCCATCCAATTCCCGGCCACCCGACTTCGGCCGAAAGCCGCCCCATTGCTTGAAGAAGAACGCCACGCCCTCCTCGCCGCACTGGTCGCGGATTTCGCGAACCCAGTCGGGGTCCATGGGCCGGGCGCCGGGACCGCTCTCGCCACCGACGATGACCCAGTCGATGCCGGTGAGATCGAGCCGGCCGATGCGGCCGATCAGCGGCTCGATGGAAAGGAACCGCACGCCCGCCGGCGCCTCCCGAAGGTGGCGGATGCGCGAGAGCCGGCCGCGGTCCTCGACCGATACGCCGAACCAGATGTGGGCTGGCCCCCTCGCCTCGCCGTACCGGCGCCGGAGATAGTCGCGCATCAGCGAAGAGCGCTTGGTGAGCACCTGGAAGGTGTGCCAGTCCGCTCGCTCCATGGTGTCGCAGACCCGGTCGATGAACGCGCTCGGAATCTCCTTCTGGAAGAGGTCGGACATCGAGTTGACGAAGATCATGCGCGACGCGCGCCAGGCGAGCGGCGCGGCGAGGCGATCCGGACGCAGGGTCAGGTCGAATCCGGTCTCGAAAGGATGGCCGAGTGTCCCCCGGAAGCGCTCGGAGAACCGCTCGGCGTAGCAGTGGTCGCAGCCGGGGCTGATCTTGGTGCACCCCGTCACCGGGTTCCACGTCGCGTCGGTCCACTCGATGGAGGTGCCGTCTGCCATGGGATATCCTAGAACAAAACGTGAACAAAGACTAGGCTGATTTCATTTATGGACAATGAAACGCCGGCGACCAAGCCTGTTTCGAAGGGGGCCGGCGCCGGGCGGCTTTGCGCCCCTTCCACCACCGCGCCCTTCGGCGCGGCGGTCCCCCTTCCCCGCTCCGCAGGGCAGGAGAGAAAGGTTTCAGGCGACGGGCTCGGCCTGCAATCGCGCATCCCGGGCGTCCAACTGGTCGCGGATTTCGCCCTGGCGGCGGGCGTCGAGGCGCCAGCCGAAGAAGCAGGCCCCGCCCAGCATGACGAAGATGATCGGGCCGATCAGGAAGGCCCGTTCGAGGTTGGTGATCGCCGCGTGGGTGTTCACCACCCCCTCGGCGGGGTCGTAGCCGAGCGCCGCCAGCAGGGGGTAGGTGAGGCCGATGGAGAAAGCGGCGGCGATCTTGGAGGCCAGGAGGTTGGTGGCGTAGAGCAGGCTGATGCGCTCCTTGTCCTGGGCCAGGCGCACCTCGTCGCCGACGTCGGCCAGCATGGCGCGGATCATCAGGTCGAAGCCAGCGGCCATGGCCCCGACCCCGGCCATGGAGGGGACCGTCGCCAGGAGGTCGCCCTTGGGGACGAGCAGTATGGTGATCACCCCCAGGGAGAAGGCGGTGGTGGCGACCATCAGGGTCCGGTGCTTGCCCAGACGCCGGGACACCGCCGCGGTGAGCAGCGATCCCGGAATGCCGGCCAGGATGTAGACGGCCAGGAGAATGGTCGCCTGGCCGGTGGAAAAGCCGCGCGAGGCCTTGAAGAAATAGAGATAGGTGGCGCTCATCCAGCCGGGTCCCAGGGTCAGGGCCATCTGGGCCAGAAACAGGCGCAGCACGGCCGGATTGCGCAATACCCGCCAATAGTCCCTGGCGGCGAAGCTCGGCGCGCCCAGGTCCGGCGCGATCCGCTCGCGGGTGCGGGTGGCGGCCAGGAGGATGGTGACCGGCAGCAGGGCGATGAGAAACCAACCCACGTCTTGCACGCTCTGGGCATCGGTGCGGCCCAGCGACGGGCCGACGATGAAGATCGCCAGCGCGGCCATGGTCCCGGTCACGCCCACCGCCGTGATCACCCCGAACAGGCGCGAGCGCTCGTGATAGCGGGTGGCCAGGGTCGCGCCCCAGGCGAGGTGGGCCAGGGTGACGATCGAGTTCCCCAGGTACATCACCAGCAACCAGACGGTCAGGTAGATGGCGGAGAAGCCCACCGGGGCCATGAACAGCTTGTAGAGCCCCAGCATCAGCACCGGCACACCCAGGAGCAGCCACGCCCGGTATCGGCCGAGCGGCGTGCGGGTGCGGTCCATGACCACCGCCAGGCCGACATCGACGGGGATGTCGATCAGGCGCACCAGCATCCACACCGCGCCGACCAGGGTCAGGCCGACCTTCAGGTGGCCGGCGAAATAGGGCGGCAGATAGACGAAGACCACGACGCCGAGGGCATAGACCGGCAGGGCGGGGGTCGAGAACGGCAGGATCGTCGCCAGGGAAAGACGATGGGCGGGCGGCTCGTCCGTCACTGCGATCTCCGATCAGCCGAGGTCGGCGCCGACGCCGCGGCCATGCTCACCCATTCCAGCGCCCGAGGGCAAGCGCCATCGCGGCTCGACTTGATAAGCCCGTCGGCCCCGCGCTAAGTCGCCCTCCGGGGCTTGGCTCCGGGGGGAGGGACGGCATGACCGATCTGGCCGTTTCCGCCCCGACGCCGGACGAAGCGGCGCCGCCGGCGCCGATCTCGATCCGCCAGGTCGCCGCGGCGGTGATCGGCAACGGCCTGGAGTTCTACGACTTCACCACCTACGCCTTCTTCGCCGTCCAGATCGGCGACACCTTCTTCCCCAACCCCTCGCCGTTCATCAGCCTGATGCTGGCCCTGGTGACCTTCGGGGCCGGCTTCATCCTGCGGCCGATCGGTTCGATCGTGATCGGCCGCTATGCCGACCGCCGCGGCCGGCGCCCGGCCATGCTGTTCAGTTTCACCCTGATGGGCGCGGCCATCCTGGGGCTGGCGCTGACTCCGTCCTATGCGAAGATCGGCGTCGCCGCGCCGGTGCTGGTGGTGCTGTGGCGCCTGATGCAGGGCTTCGCTCTGGGCGGCGAGGTCGGGCCGACCACCGCCTATCTGGTGGAAGCCGCGCCGCCGGCGAAGCGGGGGATATACGGCGCCTGGCAAAGCGGCAGCCAGAACGTCGCCGCCATCGCCGGCGGTCTGGTGGGCGTCACCCTGGCGCAATTCGCCGGTCCCGGGGGCCTGGAGGCCTGGGGCTGGCGCGCCGCCTTTCTCCTCGGCGCTCTGGCCCTGCCCTTCGGCCTGGTCCTGCGGCGGAACCTGCCGGAGACCCTGGGCCGTGTCGAGGCGCCGAGCGTCGTCCATCCCGAGCGTCCGACGATTCTCGCCCACGGACGGATCATCGCGCTCGGCGTCGCCCTCATCCTCGGCGGCACGGTGACCACCTACGCCTTCAACTTCATGACCACCTACGCCAGGGCTCATCTGCACATGTCGGCCGGCGGGTCCCTGGGCGCGACGCTGGTCAACGGCGCGTTCGGCCTGGCCGGCGTGCTGATCGGCGGCGCACTCTCCGACCGGTTTGGGCGCCGGCCACTGATGATCTGGCCGCGCGTCGTCCTGCTGGCGATCAGCGCGCCGGCCTACATCCTGATGGTCCGCAACCACGATGTCGCGACGCTGTTCATCGCCACCGCATTCCTGGCCCTGGTCAGCAACATGACCCAGGCGGCGGTGATCGTGGCGATCACCGAGTCGCTGCGCAAGGAAGTGCGCGGGGTGGTCATGGGGGCAATCTACGCCACCTCGGTGGCGGTGTTCGGCGGCACCACCCAGCCGGCCATCGAGTGGCTGATCCATGTCACCGGCGACCCACTGGTCCCGGCCTGGTATGTGATGGGCGCTACGGTCATCGCCCTGGCCGCCTCCCTGATGATGAAGGAATCCGCCCATCGACCCCAGAGGGCGGCCTGAGAAGGAGAACCCATGTATCTCGACATCAACGGCGCGCGGATCTTCGTCGATACGGTGGGATCGGCTCTGGCCATCGACGGCGAGCGGATGGCCGAACGCCCCGGCCTGATCGTTCTGCACGGCGGCCCCGGGTTCGATCACTCGACGCTGCGCCCCTACTTCGACCGCTTCGCCGACACCCATCAGGTGTTCTTCGTCGATCACCGCGGCAACGGGCGCTCCGCCGGCGAGCCCGACACCTGGCGGCTCGACCAGTGGGGCGACGACGTCAAGGCGGTCGCCGACGCCCTCGGCCTGGAAAAGCCGATCGTCTATGGCCTGTCGTTCGGCGGCATGGTCGCCCAGGCCTACGCCACGCGCCATCCGGACCACCCGGCCAGGCTGGTCCTGGCCTCGACGGCGGCGCGGATGGACCTTCCCGCCACCTACGCGATGATGGAGGAACTGGGCGGCGCGCGCGCCCGCCAGATCGCCGAACATTTCTGGACCAATCCCACGGTCGAAGGCGCCGGCGACTACATGAGCGTCTGCATGCCGCTCTATAATCCCCGGCCGCCGGAGGAATCCGCCGCCGCCCGCCGCCGCGCCATCCAGCGGCTGGAGGTGATGTTCCACTTCATCCACGGCGAGCAGCGCTCGATGGATTTCCGCGCCGACCTCGCAAAAGTGCGCTGCCCGACCCTGATCCTCGCCGGCGGCCGCGATCCGATCACCCCGGTGTCATGCTCGCGCGAAATACTCGCCGCGATCCCGTCCGGCCTCGCCGACCTCCAAGTGTTCGAGAACGCCGGCCACGGCGTCCACCGCGACGAGCCCGAGCGCGCGGAGGCGTCACTGCGGGCGTTTTTCGGGTGATTTCCTCCCTCCCCTTCATGGGGAGGGTCGGCCGAAGGCCGGGGTGGGGCTGTGTCGTGAAGCTCACTGAAGGCGGGAATGAACGCGACAGCCCCACCCTGACGGCTTCGCCGCCTGTCCCTCCCCATAAAGGGGAGGGAGGAAGAATCCGTCAACGCGTGCGTTTCGCGGCGATCCTGGCCATGAATTCCCGACGCGCCACGTCCCCCGGAACGCCTTCGCCCCGGTCGAGTTCGGCAAGGCCGATGTCGATCTCGGCGTCCATCCGCGCGATGCGCGCCTCCCGAGCCTGGTCCGCCTCGAAAAGCAGGCGAAGTCCTTCGCGCACCACTTCGCTGGCGGTGGTGTAGAGACCGGACTCGACCCTCTGCGAAATACGCCGTTCGAGTTCGGGCGTCAGGGATACGTTCATGGGGGGCGCTCCGCGAGCACTATAACGGAAACTAGCAGATATTGCTATGAATCGTAACCCGGGTTTCCAGCCTGCTGAGTACCCAGCCGATCGGCCGGCGCGACAAGGAGCGGGCTGGAAGCCCGCGCTACGACGGTGGGACCGTTCACCGCCCGTGAACTTCGCCACCGCCGCGATCACCGGCAACCATTCTGGTCCATGATCGGGGACGAACGACTCTTCATAGCCGACTGGGGGTGATAAGGGTCGATCTTGCGGTTTGGGCGGTAGTCGGCGACGCCGCGTACTGGGGGATAGACGATGACGTTCCGGTTCAGCGGCCTGCCATTGGTCCTCGGGCTGCTTTTCCCTCTGGGGGGTTGCAACGCGCCGGCCGCGCCCGACAACCGGCAGGCCGCCGCCTATCCATCCTACGTCGGTCAAAGCGCCGGCGCGCCCGGCGATCAGCAGAACCCTCCGAGCGCGGAATACTCGTCCGATTCCGGTCAAGGGGTCGGCGCGCCGAACAATCAGCAGGACGCTTCGGCCGTCTCGTCGCCGACCGGCTTTGGTCAAGACGCGGGCGCGCAGGGATTCAGTATTGTCGGAGCCTGGACCGCGGAAGCGCCCGGCCAAGGAGGAATGCAGCGCTTTACCAGTGGCTTCAACCCTGATGGCACCTATGTCGAGGCCCATCAATTGCCGAACGGCACCATTGAAAGAGATTGGGGAACCTATAGCGTATCCATGCGCTCTCCGACCCAGGTTCATCTGGATGTGCGCAGGCAGGACTGGGCGCCCCATCAGTTGTGTTCGCAGGCGCCGGGGTTTCCGATGCGCTGCTCGGACTACAATCCGCCCGCGAATCCCAGCGCCGATCTGACCGTCACCTCGGCATCGTCGATCGAAGCCGGTGGCGTGCGGTGGGTCAGGGATGGATCACCCTATCTGTTGAGCCAACAGGTTCCAGAGCGCGTGTTCATGCAGGCCCAAGCGCCGGTCCAACCCTATATTCGACAACCCGTCATGCCCACGCTTCACCCGTACCAGACGCCGAATGGCCCGGGAAACGCGATCGCCAATGCAAACCACGCCAACGCCCGGGACTTCATCGATCTACGCATGCGCGGATGCTACAAGAACGCCTCTGGTCAGCTCTACGGCTGCAAACAGTAGGCGACTCTCACCGTCCCGTGAACTTCGGCGCCCGCTTGTCGATGAACGCCGCCATGCCTTCCTTCTGGTCTTCGAAGGCGAAGAGGGAGTGGAACAGGCGACGCTCGAGCATGACGCCCTGGGCCAGGGGCGTCTCGTAGGCGGCGTTGACCATCTCCTTGGTCAGCATCACCGCGTTGAGCGACAGGCCGGCGATCTTGCGGGCCGCTTCCATCGCTGTCGGCAGAAGCTCGGCGAGCGGCACGACCCGGCTGACCAGGGAGCAGCGCTCAGCCTCGGCGGCGTCCATCATCCTGCCGGTGAGGACCATATCCATGGCCTTGGACTTGCCGATGAAGCGGGTCAGGCGCTGGGTGCCGCCGGCCCCCGGCGAGACGCCGAGGGTGATCTCCGGCTGGCCGAATTTGGCGTTGTCGGCGGCGATGATGAAGTCGCACATCATCGCCAGTTCGCAGCCGCCGCCCAGCGCATAGCCGGCCACCGCCGCGATCACCGGCTTGCGGCAGCGGGAGGCGCGCTCCCAGTTGCGGGTGATGAAGTCTTCGCCATAGACATCGGCATAGCTCTTGGAGGCCATTTCCTTGATGTCGGCGCCGGCCGCGAAGGCCCGATCCGAGCCGGTGATGACCATGCAGCGCACGAGCGGATCGGCCTCTGCGGCGTCGAGGGCGGCGGTGAGTTCGTCCATCAGCCGGGCGTTGAGGGCGTTCAAGGCCCCAGGCCGGTTGAGGCGGATCAGGGTGACGGCGTCGGCCGTCTCGACGAGAAGCGTCTCGTAGGTCATCGGCGTTCCTTGGAGATTTTGGGCAGAGGCGACCACTCCTGGTCGGCCGGAAGGGGTGCGAAGATCGCGTCCAGCATTTCGTCAGTGACCGCTTCGAGGGCGGCCGGCTCCCAACTGGGCGCGTTGTCCTTGTCGATGATTACCGCGCGGACGCCTTCGCTGAAGTCGTGGCCGGCGACGAGGCGGGCGGCGATGCGCATCTCCATGGCCATGACGTCGGCGAAATCGGTCATCAGCCCGCCTTCGCGCAGCTGACGCAGGGCGACCTTCAGGCTGGTCGGCGATTTGGTTCCGAGAATCCGGAGCTGGGCCCCCGCCCACTCGGACCTGTCGGCCGCCAGGGCGGCGACGATGGCCTCCACCGTCTCGCCGCCGAACAGCCGGTCGATGTCGTCGTGGTGCTCGATCATCGCCGAGCGGCCGGGATCGGCCTCCAGTTCGGTGAGGATGGTCTCCACCGCTTCCGGATCGGCGACCAGACGCGTCTTCAGCTCCGGCAGGCGCGCGGCGGGGACGACATCGGTGGCGATGCCGAGGATCTCGCAGCCCGCCGCCTTGAGCCGGGCGCCGGTGAGGACCAGCCAGGCGCCGGTCGCGCCGTGCAGCCGGGGCAGGAACCAACTCCCGCCGACATCGGGAAACAGGCCGATGCCGGTCTCGGGCATGGCGAAGGTGGTCCGCTCTGTGGCGATGCGGTAGCGCGCCGACCACGATATGCCGACCCCGCCGCCCATGGTCACTCCGTCCATGATCGTCGCCACCGGCTTGGGGAAGGTGAACAACAGGTGGTCGAGCCGGTATTCGGTGAAGAAGAATTCCCGCGCGGCGACGCCATCGCCGGCCACGCTGTCGGCGAGCGCCCGGATGTCGCCGCCGGCGCAGAAGCCGCGGTCGCCGGCGTGATCGATCAATACCAAGACGATCTCGTCGTCATCGCGCCAGGCCAGCAGAGCCTCGATCATCAGCCGGCACATATTCGTGGTCAGGGCGCCCAGCGCCGCCGGCCGGTCGAGGGTCAGCCGGCCGACCGCGCCCTCGACCTGGACGATGACTTCCGGCGGCCCGTTCATGGCTTGAACATCTCCCGGGCGATGATCACCCGCATGATCTCGTTGGTTCCCTCCAGGATCTGATGGACGCGCAGATCACGGACGATCCGCTCCAGGGGGTAGTCCTTGAGGTAGCCGTAGCCGCCGTGGATCTGCAACGCCTGGTTGGCGATCTCGAAGCCGGCGTCGGTGGCGAAGCGCTTGGCCATGGCGCAAAGGCCGGTGGCGGCGGGATCGCCGGCGTCCAGGGCGGCGGCGGCGCGGCGGACCATCAGGCGGGCGGCCTCCAGGTTGGTGGCCATGTCGGCGAGCTTGAACTGGAGGGCCTGGAAATCCCGCAGCGGCCGGCCGAACTGGCGGCGGCTCTCGGCGTAGGACTTGGCGGCTTCCAGGGCGAGCCCGGCGCCGCCGAGCGAACAGGCGGCGATATTGAGCCGGCCGCCGTCGAGGCCGGCCATGGCGATGCGGAACCCCTGGCCCTCCTCGCCGACGCGGCTGGTTTCGGGGATCCTCACATTGTCGAAGTGGACCATGGCGGTCGGCTGGCTCGCCCAGCCCATCTTGCGCTCCTGGGCGCCGAAGGAGAGGCCCGGCGTTCCCTTCTCGACCACGAAGGTCGAGACACCCGCCGCGCCGTCGCCGCCCGATCGGGCCATAACCACATAGACGTCCGACACCCCGGCCCCGGAGATGAACGCCTTGGCGCCGTTGAGGACATAGCTCTCGCCCTCGCGCCGCGCCATGGTCCGCAGGGAGGCGGCGTCGGAGCCCGCGCCGGGCTCGGTCAGGCAATAGGAGGCGATCAGCTCCATGGTCGTCAGGCGCGGCAGATACTTCTCCCGCAAGGCCGGCGCGCCGAAGCGGTCGATCATCCACGCGGCCATGTTGTGGATCGAAAGGAACGCCGCCGTCGAGACATCGCCGCCGCTCAGCGCCTCGAAGATCAGCACCGCGTCCAGGCGCTTCAGCGCCGATCCGCCGACGTCTTCCCCGACATAGATTCCCGCGAAGCCGAGGCCCGCCGCCGCCTTCAGCACATCGACGGGAAAATGCTTCTCCTCGTCCCACCGCGCCGAATGCGGCGCCATCTCGGCCCGCGCGAACGCCGCCGCCGCCTCGAAGATCGCCCGCTGGTCCTCGGTCAGGTCGAAGTTCATGGGAGGCTCAAGGCGACGAGGGGCCGCCTTGCGCCCCCTCCACCCCCTCGTCCTTTGGCGAGGCGGTCCCCCTCCCCCGCGAAGGGGCACGGGGGAGGAAAGATGGGGTTGAGACTTCCTCTCTCCTCCCATGCGAGCGCAGCGATGCGGGGGAGGTGGCGCGGCGCTCTTCCTTGCGCTGTGACGGAGGGGGCGCAAGGCGGCGACCGCCATGCCGAAGTCATGGCGCCCATTCCCCCTACCCCATGGTCGGGATGACGAAGGCCGAATCATCCTGGACGCCTTGCGGCCAGCGGGCGGTGACGGTCTTGACCTTGGTGTAGAACTTCACCCCCTCCATGCCGTGCTGGTTGGTGTCGCCGAAGGCGCTGCGCTTCCAGCCGCCGAAGGTGTGATAGGCTACCGGCACCGGGATCGGCACGTTGATGCCGACCATGCCGACGTTGACGCGGGAGGCGAACTCCCGCGCCGCGCGGCCGTTGCGGGTGTAGATGGCGACACCGTTGCCATACGGATGGTCCGAGGCCAGCGTCAGCGCCGCCTCGAAGGTCTCGGCACGGACGATCTGCAGCACCGGCCCGAAGATCTCCTCCTGGTAGGTGCGCATTTCCGGCTTCACATGGTCGAACAGGGTCGGGCCGATGAAGAAGCCTTTCTCGTAGCCCTGCAGGGCGAACCCGCGGCCATCGACGATGAGTTCGGCGCCCTCGTCGACGCCCATCTGGATGTAGTCCTCGACGCGCTTTTTGTGGGCGGCGGAAACCACGGGGCCGTACTGCGCGGCCGGATCGGAGGAGACCCCGACCTTCAGGGTCTCGATCTCGGAGAGCACCCGTTCGCGCAGGGCATCGGCCGTCCGCTCGCCGACCGGGATCACCACCGGCAGGGCCATGCACCGCTCGCCAGCCGAGCCGAAGGCCGCGCCGATGATGTCGCGGGTCGCCTGGTCGAGATCGGCGTCGGGCAGAATAACGCCGTGGTTCTTGGCCCCGCCCATGGCCTGCACCCGCTTTCCGTGCGCCGCGCCGGTGGCGTAGACGTAAGCGGCGATGTCGGACGATCCGACGAAGCTCACCGCCCGGATCAGCGGGTGGGAGAGGATGGCGTCCACCGCCACCTTGTCGCCATGCACTACGTTGAGCACGCCGGCGGGCGCCCCGGCTTCCATGAACAGTTCGCCCAGGCGGATCGGCAGGCTGGGATCCTTCTCCGACGGCTTGAGGATGAAGCTGTTGCCCACGGCGATGGCGATGCCGAACATCCACATCGGGATCATCGCCGGGAAGTTGAACGGCGTGATCCCGGCGCAGACGCCGAGCGGCTGGCGCATCGAATAGACGTCGATCCCCGGCCCGGCGCCTTCGGTGTATTCGCCCTTGAGCACGTGGGGGGCGCCGCAGGCGAATTCGATCACCTCCAGGCCGCGCTGGACGTCGCCCCGGCTGTCGGCGATGACCTTGCCGTGCTCGCTGGAAAGCAAGGAAGCCAGTTCGTCCATCCGCGCCTCGACCAGGCGCTTGAATTCGAACATCACCCGCGCTCGCCGTTGGGGATTGGTCGCCGCCCAGCCGGTCTGAGCCCGGGCGGCGGCCTGCACGGCGGCATCGACGTCGGCCGCCGAGGCCAGGGCGACGCGCGCCTGAACCTCGCCGGTGTTGGGGTCGAAGACGTCCGAGAACCGGCCGGCGTCGCCCCCGAACGACTTGCCGTCCACGAAATGGTCGATCTGGCGCATGGTCTACTTCTTTCCGGTGGGAGCCGAGGGAGCGGCGGGAGGTGGTTCGGGCGCGAACATCCTGGCGCTTGTAACCCCCAGCCAGGGAAGCGGTTTCAACGAGAGCGTCGGCCCCCGAGGATCCTTGGTGGCATGAAAATCGACGTAGATCACCCGCACGACGAGGGACGTGTCGGTGAGCAGGATCGCCTCGCAATCGACCCTGAAGGTCCTGAGGCCGCTGGTCCAGGGGGGCGGATTGGTCGGTTGGGCGATGCCGCAGCCCATGCCGCCGACGGCGATTTCCAGCCCCTGCCGGGCGTCGGCGCCCTGCGCGGTCGAGGTTCCCGCCGCCTCGATCAGGTAGCGGCCGGCGGTCATCGCCGGAACCACGCACCGTGCCTCCGAGGCGCTCACCACCTTGCACATCGCCGGGGTGATGGCCGGCTGGCCGTAGCCGGCGAAGGCGCGCGGCAGGCCGCCCGGCGCCGTCTGAGCCGCCGCGACCGCCGGAGCGAGAAGGGCGGCGGCGGCGGCGAGTATTCCGATCTGCATCGAGGCGCCTGTTCTCGAGAAGGCGGGACAGGCCTTCGGGAAAGACCTATTATCCCATCGGGCCGGCGATTGGGAAACGGGCACATGAGGGCGAAGTGAGGGCGTCGGCGTTCGCCTTGGCGCTGGCGGTGGGCGCGATCGCGGTGGCCGCCGCCCACGCCGAGCCGCCCAAGGCCCACGTCGACACCGGTGTCGTGGTCGGCGTGGAAAGCGGCCCGGCGGCGGTGTTCCGGGCCATTCCGTTCGCCGCCCCACCGGTGGGGCCGCTGCGCTGGAAGCCGCCGGCGCCGGCGGCGCCGTGGACCGGCGAGCGGGCGGCGGTCGCCAACGGCCCGGCCTGCCCGCAGAAGGTCCTCCCCGGCGGCGCGCCCAACGCCGGCGGCTACAACGGGCCGACCAGCGAGGATTGCCTGACCCTCGACGTCACCGGCCCCCTCCACGCTCGCCACGCGCCGGTAATGGTGTGGATTTTCGGCGGCGGCAACATCGCCGGGGCGACCGATCTGCCGAGCTATGACGCCGCCGCCTTCGCCCGCGACGGCGTGGTCTGGGTGGCGATGAACTATCGGCTGGGCGCGCTCGGCTTCTTCGCCCACCCGGCCCTCACCGCCGAAGCTCCCGGGAACCAGCCGCTCGCGGACTACGGACTGATGGACCAGATCGCCGCCCTGAAGTGGGTTAAGCGCAACATCGCGGCCTTCGGCGGCGATCCCGGCAACGTCACCATCTTCGGCGAATCGGCCGGCGGCGCCGATGTCCTGACCCTGATGACTCTCCGCTCGGCGCGCGGGCTGTTCGGCAAGGCGATCGTCCAGTCCGGCGGCTGGTGGGAGGGGCGGGAGAGCCTGGCGGGCGGCGAGGCCGACGGCGTGGCGCTCGCCAGCCGGCTGGGTCTTGCCGGGACCCGGGCGACGGCGGCGAGGCTGCGGGCCGTTCCGGTCGAGGCGCTGACAGCCGCGAGCGCCGGGGCGGCTTTTCCGACCGTGGACGGCCGGCTGATGACCGAGGGCGTCCACGCCGCCTTCGCCGCCGGTCACGTCGCATCCGCGCCGCTGATCATCGGCTCCAACAGCAACGAGGCCTCGCTCCTGGGCCACGGCGATCGTCCGGCCCTGCACCGCGCCCTGTTCAACGACCAGATGATGGCCGCCCCCGCCCGCTGGGTGGCGCGGCGCCAGGCCCGCCGGGCCGGGGCGTGGCTCTACTATTTCTCCTACGTTCCCGAGCGGCAGAGGGGTATCCGGCCGGGAACCAACCACGCCTCGGAAATCCCCTTCGTATTCGACTCCCTGGACGCCGTGCCTGGGCGAACGCCGCTGATCACCGCCAGCGAGCGCGCCGAGGCGACGCTCGCTCACTCCTGCTGGGTCGGCTTCGCCCGCACGGGTGTCCCGGTCTGCGCCGGCGGCCAGGCGTGGCCGCGCTACCGCCCGGAATCCGACCAGCTGCTCGAGTTCGGCGATCCGCCGGCGGTGCGCGTCCATTTCCGCGAGCGCCAGCTCGACTCCCAGGACAAGGCGGCCGGGCGCCTTCGCGCTGCGGATCGTTGACCCCGCTTTGCGCCCCCTCCGTCACGGCGCGAGAGGGCGCCGCGCCACCTCCCCCGCGAAGGGGCGCGAGGGAGGATGAAATCCTTCCTGCCCCGCGAAGCGGGGAAGGGGGACCGCCGCGCCGAAGGACGCGGTGGTGGAAGGGGCGCAAGGCCATGGTGTCGCCGCCAGCCGACCTAGCCTCACACGGGCGCGCCGTCCTATAATCCGCGGTTCCCGACGCAGGATGCTTTCATGACCGCGCCCCCGACCGTCGCCATCATCATGGGCAGCCGCTCCGACTGGCCGACGATGAAGGCCGCCGCCGAGACCCTGGCCGCGCTGGGTGTCGGGTTCGAGGCCAGGGTGGTCTCCTGCCATCGCACCCCCGACCGCCTGTTCGCCTTCGCCAAGGGCGCGAGGACGGCGGGATTCAAGCTGATCATCGCCGCCGCCGGGGGCGCGGCGCACCTGCCGGGAATGACCGCGTCCCTGACCGACCTGCCGGTGCTGGGCGTGCCGATCCGTTCCAAGGCCCTCAACGGCCTGGATTCGCTGCTCTCCATCGTCCAGATGCCGGCCGGCGTGCCGGTGGGCTGCCTGGCGATCGGCGAGGCGGGGGCGCGCAACGCCGCCTTGCTGGCGGCACGCATCCTGGCCCTCGGCGACGGGGATCTGGCCGCCAGGGTCGCCGACCACGCCGCCCGCCAGACCGCCTCGGTGCCGGAGAGCGTGGAAGACGGGCCGGGCGGGGCATGAGCGGCTTTCCGCTTCCCCCCGGCGCGACCATCGGCATCCTCGGCGGCGGCCAGCTCGGCCGCATGCTGGCCATGGCGGCGGCGCGCCTGGGCTTCGATGTCGTCATCCTGACCCCGGAGGCGAAGTCGCCGGCGGCCCGGGTGGCGGCCAGGACCATCATCGGGGCCTATGACGATCCCAAGGCCCTGCGCGTCCTGGCCAAGGCGGCGGCGGTGGTCACCTTCGAGTTCGAGAACGTCCCGGCCGGCGCGCTCGACCGGCTTGCCGACCTCGGCGCCGAGGTGGCGCCCGGCGCGCGGCCCCTGGCCATCGCCCAGGACCGGCTGCAGGAGAAGACCTTTCTCAACGCCGCCGGGGTCGCCACCGTCGCCTTCGCCGCCATCGACCGGCCCGAGGATCTGGTGGCCGCCCTCAAGCGCCTGGGATCGCCGCTGCTGCTCAAGACCCGTCACGGCGGCTACGACGGCAAGGGTCAGGCGTGGGTGACCCGCCCCGAGGAGGCGGCGGCGGCCCTGGCCGCGATCGGCGGCCGGCCTGCGGTGGCCGAGGCGCCGGCTGATTTCCGCCGCGAGGTGGCGATCATCGCCGCGCGCGGCCGAGACGGGGAGATCGCGGTCTATCCGCTGACCGAGAGCCACCATGAGAACGGCATTCTGCGGCGGGCCAGCGCCCCGGCCCGGGCCACCCCGAAGACCCTCGCCGAGGCCGAGCGGATCGCCGCCACCCTGCTCTCGGCGCTGGACTACGTCGGGGTCATGGGGGTCGAGCTGTTCGAGCGCGACGATGGCCGCCTGCTGGTCAACGAGTTCGCGCCCCGTGTGCACAACACCGGTCACTGGACCCTGGACGGCTGCCAGGTGGACCAGTTCGAGCAGCACATCCGCGCGGTCGCCGGCTGGCCACTGGGACCGACCGGCGCCACCCATCACGTGGAGATGACCAATCTGCTGGGGGCGGAGATCGACAACTGGCCTCGCCTGGCCCGGGAGCCGGAGACCCGTCTGTGGCTCTACGGCAAGAGCGAGGCGCGCCCCGGCCGCAAGATGGGCCACGTCAACCGCCTCGGGTCCCTCTCGCGTTAGACTTCCGCGACCGCGCGCCCATACCGCAAGCGTCCGAGCGCGTTGGCGATCTTCGCCGCCCGGCCGCCGGGTCTGACCCCGGCCTTCCAGCGCTCGAAGCGCATCACCCCGGCGATCCGCCGGTCCAGGTGGTCGCCGGCCGCCTTCGGACCCGACGCCAGGCGCACGGCCAGGGTCGAGACCAGAATCTCGGCCAGCAGGGCGCGCTTGGAATAGTGGTTCTCGTCGGTCGCCGTGTCGCCGGCCCAGCGCCACAGGGCGTCGGCGCTGGCCCAGGCCAGGCGAAGGGCCAGGGGCAGATTGCCGGGCAGGGCGAGGAAGCCCATCCACCGCCGGGTGGCGGCCTCGTCCGACATCGCCGCCTCGCAGCGGGCGAGCGCCGCGACGCGGATCCGTTCGCGGACCTTCAGGCTGGCGGGATCGAAATCGGCCAGGGCCTCCAGGGCGATGCGGTCGTGGCGCTGGGCCATCAGCGCGGCGAGATCGCGCGCGCCGTGCGGCAGCAGCAGCTCCGCCTCCGGCCCGGTGAAGCCGCAGTCCCGCGCGGCCCCGGCCATCATCAGCCGGTTCCAGCCCACCCGGACGGCATGGGGCAATGACGCCTTCAACAGGCGTTGTTCGCTCTCGTCGGCCCAGTCGGGAGTCTCGGTCATGCCCGCCGCTGTAGCATCCGCCGCCGGCATGGACAAAAGCGGTCCTCCCTGCTATCAGCCGCGCCTCGCGCCGCAGGGGTAGCGATCAGGAGGACCGGTGGTTCAGATTTTCGTCCGCGACAACAATGTCGATCAGGCCCTCAAGGCGCTGAAGAAGAAGATGCAGCGCGAAGGCTCGTTCCGCGAGATGAAGCGCCACGTCCACTACGAAAAACCCTCCGAGAAGCGCGCCCGCCAGAAGGCGGAGGCCGTCCGCCGCGCCCGCAAGCTGGCCCGCAAGCGCGCCCAGCGCGAAGGCCTGCTCCCACCTCCGAAGAAGATCGTTCGGGCCTGAGCGCCCGCTCAGGCCGGATCGAAGTCGAGCGGGGCGCCCCAGAAGCGCTCGGCGATGCCATTCTGGAGGCCGGCCCGGCCGGTGGTCAGGAAGCCGCGGGCGCCGGAGTCGCCGGGGTGATACTCCGGGTGACGTTCAAGATAGAGGGCGATGGCCTCGGCCGTGGCCCCGGGCTGATGGATCAGCGGCGTCCCCGCCGGCAGGGCGGCGCGGAAGAGATCGGCGATGATCTCATAGTGGGTGCAGCCGAGGATGGCCCGGTCGGGCGGCCGGCCGATGCGCCGGGCGAGATTTCGCGCGTGACCCTCGACGGCGGCGGCGAGATCCTGGTCGGGCGCGCCGGCCTCGATCTGGCGGGCCAGGGTCGGGCAGGCTTCGGAGAACACCGCGACGTCGCCCCGGCGCTTGTCGATCTCGATCTCATAGACCCGGCTGGCGGCGGTGGCCGGCGTGGAGAAGACGCCGAGCACGTCGAGGTGCTCGATCTTGTCTTCGCTCGCCGCGCGTTCGTGCTGCCAGGGAAGGCCGGTGGCCGCCTCGATGGTGGGAACGATGATCCCGAGCACATTGACCGGCCGTCCGAGCGCTCGCCGATAGCTCGGCAGCCAGGTCTGCTGCAGGCGGCGAAGGGCCACGGAGGCGGCGGTGTTGCAGGCCAGGATGACGAGGTCGCAGCCGGCCTCGATGAGCCGCTCGCAGCCGGCGCGGGTGAGATCGACGATCTCCTCGCCGCTCCGCCCTCCATAGGGGGTGTTCGCCTGGTCGGCGAGATAGAGCAAGTCGGCGGCCGGGAGGCGGCGCACCAGGGCATGGTGGACCGAAAGCCCGCCGATGCCGGAATCGAATACGCCGATCGCCATGGCGCCGTTTAGCGGGCGCGTCCGGCGCCGTCCACGCCCGTCCGCGAGACGTGGACCATCGGCTCGCCGGCGACGAAACGGCCGACCACCGCGGCGCCGGAGAACCCCCGATCGCGGACCAGCGCCAGCATTTCGGCCGCCCGGTCGGGATCGACCGCCAGGAGAAGACCGCCGCTGGTCTGGGGATCGGTGAGCACGTCCCGGCGCCAGCCAGGCACATCGGCGGCGAAGGCGACCGCCGCTCCGTGGCTTTCGAGATTGCGCGCCGCGGCGCCGGTGCGAACGCCGGCCCGGGCGAGGGCCTCCACGCCGGCCAGCAACGGCGCGGCGGGGGCAATGATCTCCGCCGCCAAGCCCGCGCCCCGGCACATCTCGAGGGTGTGACCCAGGAGGCCGAAACCGGTGACGTCGGTCATGGCGTGGACCGCCGGCAGGGCCGCCAGTTCGGGGCCGACGGTATTGAGCCGGGTCGTCCACTCGATCAGCGTCTCATATCCCCCGGCGTCCAGCCGCTCGTGCTTGAACGCGGCGCTGAGCACGCCGACCCCCAGGGCCTTGGTGAGGATGAGGACGTCGCCGGCCCGGGCGGTGCTGTTCCTCGCCAGCCGGTCCGGGTGGACCAGGCCCAGGGCGACGAGGCCGTAGATCGGCTCGACGCTGTCGATGGAATGGCCGCCGGCCACCGGCACGCCGGCCCTGGCGCAGACACCCGCGCCGCCAGCGAGGATCGCGGCGATGGTCTCCACCGGCAGCACGCCGACCGGCATGCCGACGATGGCCAGGGCCAGGATCGGCGTCGCGCCCATGGCGTAGATGTCGGAAAGGGCGTTGGCCGCGGCGATGGCCCCGAAGTCAGCCGGATCATCGACGATGGGCATGAAGAAATCGGTGGTGGCGACCAGCGCCTGGTCGGCGGAAAGCCGCCACACCGCCGCATCGTCGGCGGTTTCGGCGCCCACCAGCAGGTCGGGAAAGGCCGCTCCGGCCGGCATGCCGGCCAGAATCCGGCGCAGGACCGACGGCGACAGCTTGCATCCGCACCCGCCGCCGTGGGCCAGGGTAGTGAGCCGCGGCGGGGTGTTCACCGCAGGAGATCCGCGACGGCGCGGGCGGCGCGTTCCTGTTCGGCGGCGTCGAGGGTTTCCATGTCGATGGTCCCAAGGCTCGGCCGGACGTCGATCCGGCTGGAGCGTTCATAGGCGGGGTCGTAGTGGGTTTCCATCAAGGCCGCCGCCAAGGCTTCCAGCTTGCCGGTCCGCGCCAGCTCCAGCCAGGCCTCCAGGCGCTTGCGGCCGTGCCGGCCGGGCAGGCGCGACAGTGTCGCCTTCAGGGCCTCAAGATCGCTGGCGATGTCGGCGTAGGCCCCGGTGAGGTAACTGGCGCGGGCGCCCGCCGGCGCGCGCAGCTCGATCCTCGGCGCGCGGGCCATCGCCTTCCATACGGTGGGGGGAACCATCCGATCGCCGATCTTGCTGGACTCGGCCTCCACGAGGGTCGGGCGGGTCGGATCGAGGGCTTCCAGCGCCGCCAGGAGCCAGCTCTCGAACATCTTCTGGCTCGGCTGAGGGTGGCCGGGAACCGCGCCCAGCAGCGATCCACGATGGCCGGCCAGGCCCTCGAGATCGATCGCCTGAACCCCGAGAGCGGCCACGCGCCCGAGAATCTCGGTCTTGGCCACGCCGGTGAAGCCGTCGATCAGAACCACCTCGAACGCCGGCTCGGCGTCATAGAGGGCGGCGGTGACCCGGCGCCGCCAGGTCCTGTAGCCGCCGGCCACCAGGGCGACCCGCCAGCCCACCTGCTCCAGCACCGTGGCCATGGCCGCCGATCGTTGCCCGCCCCGCCAGCAATAGATCAGCGGCGCCCAGCCACCGGGCCTTTCCTTCAGCGCGCCTTCCAGATGGCCGGCGATGTTGCGCGCCACCAGCGCCGCGCCGATCCGCCGGGCGCGGAAACGCGAATCGTGGACATAGATCGTTCCCACCTCCGCCCGCTCGGCGTCGCTCAGCACCGGCAGGTTCACCGCGCCCGGAATGTGATCCAGGGCGAACTCGGCCGGGCTCCTGACATCGATGATCTCGTCGAACCGTCCCCGGCTCGCGGCGTCGAGGCGATCGATGGTTTCGGCCATGAGCGCCTTCCTTCCGGAGCGCGGGCTTTCAGCCCGCTATTGCAGGCGTGGGGAAGAGCGGGCTGGAAGCCCGCGCTCCGAAGAAATACTACAGCGCCAACCTATGACGCATGCGCCCGATTCCCCCCTACAAGGAGCCACCTTCTTGCAACGACGCACCTTCCTCGCCGTTTCGGCGGCCAGCGCCGCTCTCGCCGGAGTAGAGACCATGACCAAGGCCGAACCCGCGCAAAGTCCGCTGCTCGCCCCCTGGACCGGGCCGCACAACGGCGCGCCGGCTTTCGAAAGGGTGAGGATCGAGGACTTCAAGCCGGCCCTGATGGCCGCCATGGAGGCCGACCGCAAGGAGATCGCGGCCATCGTCGCCGACCCGTCGCCGCCGACCTTCGCCAACACCATCGCCGCGCTGGAGGACGCCGGCCGCGCCCTCAACCGGGTGAGCGCCATCTACGGGGTCTACACCTCGACGATGAGCGACAAGCCGATGCAGGCGATCGAACAGGAGATGGCCCCGATCCTCTCGGCGTTCGGCGACGAGGTGGTTCAGAACGCGGCGCTGTTTGCCAGGGTGAAGGCGGTCTACGAGGCGCGGGAGCATTCGGGCCTGACCCCCGAGCAGCAGCGTTTGACCTGGGTCACCTGGCGCGGTTTCGCCCGCCACGGCGCCGGTCTCGACGCCGCCGGCAAGACGCGGATGGCGGCGATCAACCAGCGCCTGGCGACCCTCTCCACGAGCTTCAGCCAGAACGAACTGGCCGACGAGGAGGGCTATTCCCTGACCCTCCGGTCCGAAGCCGATCTCGCCGGCCTGCCCGCCTCCCTGCGGGACGGGGCGGCGGCGGCGGCCAAGGACAAGGGCCTCGCCGGCAGGTGGCTGATCACCAACACCCGCTCGTCGATGGAGCCGTTTCTGACCTGGTCCAGCCGCCGCGACTTGCGCGAAAAGGGCTGGCGGATGTGGACGATGCGCGGCGACAACGGCGGCGCCCACGACAACAAGGCGATCATCACCGAGATCCTCGCCCTTCGCGCCGAGAAGGCCAGGCTCCTGGGCTATCCGACCTTCGCCCACTGGATCACCGACGACCAGATGGCGAAGACCCCGGACGCGGCCATGGACCTGATGCTGAAGGTCTGGGCGCCGGCTAAGGCGCGGGTGGCCGAAGAGGTCGCCGACATGCGGAAACTGGCCGACGCCGAGGCGCCGGGGACCCGGATCGAGCCCTGGGACTACCGCTACTATTCGGAGAAGGTGCGCAAGGCGCGCTACGATCTCGACGAGAACGAGGTCAAGCCGTACCTGCAGCTCGAAAAGCTGCGCGAAGGGATGTTCTGGGCCGCCGGGCAGCTCTATGGCTTCGAGTTCGTGCAGGTGAACGACCTCCCGGTCGTCGAGCAGACCATCCGCACCTTCGAGGTCCGCCGCGGCGGCAGGCAGGTGGGCCTGTGGTATTTCGATCCCTACGCCCGCGCCGGCAAGGGCTCGGGCGCCTGGATGAGCGAATACCGGCCGCAGGAGCGCTTTACCGGCGAAATCACTCCGGTGGTCTCCAACAACGCCAATTTCGTCAAGGCCGCGCCGGGCGAGCCGATCCTCGTCTCCTGGGACGACGGGGTGACCATGTTCCACGAGTTCGGCCACGCCCTGCATGGCCTCAACTCCGATGTCGCCTATCCGAGCCTGGCCGGCACCAGCGTGGCGCGGGATTTCGTCGAGTTTCCCAGCCAGCTCAACGAGCGCTGGCTACCGACCCACGAGGTGCTGACCCGCTTCTGCATCCACTACCAGACCGGCGAGGCCATGCCCGACGCCCTGGTCGCCAAGATCAGGCGCGCCCACACCTTCAACAAGGGCTTCGACACGGTGGAATATCTCGCCTCGGCGATCGTCGATATGAAGGCGCATCTGGCCGGCGCCACGCCTATCGATCCGGCGGTCTTCGAGGCGGCGACGCTGGCCGAGATCGGCATGCCCCGCGAGATCGTCATGCGCCACCGCATGCCGCACTTCGGGCACATCTTCGCCGGCGAAGGCTATGCCGCCGGCTACTACGACTACATCTGGGCCGACACCCTCACCGCCGACGCGGCCGAGGCCTTCGCCCAAGCGCCCGGCGGCTTCTACGACAAGCCCACCGCGAAGCGCCTGCACGACGACATCATGAGCGTCGGCAACACCATCGACGCCGGCCAAGCCTTCCGCCGCTTCCGCGGTCGCGACGTCACCGTCGATGCTCTCATGCGCGACCGCGGATTTCCGGTGACGGCGACGGCGTAGGCGTAGGCCGCGCGGTCAGCGCCGCCCGAACAGGCGCTCGATGTCGGCGAGCTTCAGCTCCACGTAGGTCGGCCGGCCGTGGTTGCACTGGCCGGAATGGGGCGTCGCCTCCATCTGGCGCAGCAGGGCGTTCATCTCGACCGCGTTCAGCCGGCGGCCGGCGCGCACCGAGCCGTGGCAGGCCATGGTCGAGCAGACCTCGGCCAGACGCTCCGACAGCGCCAGGGCGGCGCCGTGCTCGGCCAGGTCATCGGCGATGTCGCGGACGAGGCCGGCGACATCGGTCTCGCCGAGAAGGGCGGGGGTTTCGCGCACCAGCACCGCGCCCGGCCCGAACGCCTCCAGGCCCAGGCCCAGTTCGGCGAGTTCGCCGGCGCGAGCGCACACCCGTTCCGCCTCGGCGGGGTCGAGTTCCACCACCTGGGGCAGAAGCAGGGTCTGGCGGGCGACACCTCCGATAGCAAGCTCGGCCTTCATCCGCTCATAGACCAGGCGCTCATGGGCGGCGTGCTGATCGACGATGACCACGCCGTCCCGGGTCTGGGCGACGATGTAGGTCTCGTGGACCTGCGCCCGCGCGGCCCCGAGCGGAAAGTCGCCAGGCGGCGGTTCGGTCGATGGCGCGCCGTGGTCGAAGGCCGGCTCATCCCTGGCCGAGACGCCCGCGAGCCCCGGCAGCGGCGCGCCGGCCGCCGCCGTCCACCCTCCCGCCGTCCAGGCCGAGAAGCCGGCCGCCGAGGGTCCGGCGCGGAAGCTCCCCAGCGCGGCGGAAGCGACGGTGGTCGAGGCCCGGTGGCCGGCCCCCGCCAGGGCGTGCCGGAGCGCCCCGACGATGAGGCCCCGCACCAGTCCCGGATCGCGGAAGCGCACCTCGCTCTTGGCCGGATGGACGTTGACGTCCACCGACGCGGAGTCGATCTCCAGATAGAGCACCGCCGCCGGATGGCGGTCCCGGGCGAGGAAGTCGGCGTAGGCGGCGCGAAGGGCGCCGGCGAGCAGGCGGTCGCGCACCGGCCGGCCGTTGACGAAGAGATACTGGTGAGCCGCGTTGCCGCGGTTGTAGGTCGGCAGGGCGGCATAGCCGGTGAGCCGGACGCCCTCGCGCTCCTGATCGAGGGCCAGGGCGTTGGTGGCGAAGTCGGGGCCGAGGATGGCCCGCAGGCGGGCGCGGCGACCGTCGGGACCTTGCGCCTCGGCCGGCAGCCGCAGCACCCGGCGCCCGTCCAGGTCCAGCGAAAAGGCCACCGCCTCCCGCGCCATGGCCGCTCGCTTGACCTCCTCGGCGATGGCCATGTCCTCGGAGCGCTGGGACTTCATGAACTTAAGCCGCGCCGGCGTGGCGTAGAACAGGTCGCGCACCTCGACCCGCGCCCCGTGCGGCCCGGCGAAGGCCGAAGGCGACACCGCGCCCACCGTCCCGCCTTCGACGGCGATGGCGTGGGCTTCGGCCGCGCCCCTGGCCCGCGAGGCGATCGAAAGTCTCGCCACCGAGCCGATCGAGGGCAGAGCCTCGCCGCGAAAGCCCAAGGTGGCGATGTGCATCAGATCGAGGGCGTCGTCGCCCTCGCCGCCGAGCTTGGAGGTGGCGTGTCGTTCGATGGCCAGGACGAGCTCGCCCGGGGCCAGGCCCGCGCCGTCGTCGGAAACCAGGATCCGGCCGAGGCCGCCGCCGTCGGCCTGGATCTCGATGCGCCCCGCCCCGGCGTCGATGGCGTTCTCGACCAGCTCCTTGAGCGCGCTGGCGGGCCGCTCGACCACCTCGCCGGCGGCGATGCGGTTGACCAGATCGGGCGGCAGGCGGCGGATCGGCATGGGTCAGTATAGGCCCGATTCCGTATCCTCCCTCCCCTTTGTGGGGAGGGACAGACGGCGAAGCCGTCAGGGTGGGGCTGTTTCGATCTCCTTCAGGCTACGGCAACCGCCACGAGACTTCCCCACCCCGGCCTGCGACCGACCCTCCCCATGAAGGGGAGGGAGGGTCGGGGCCGCCTTGGAGAAGCGCATCACGCCATCGTTCAATGAGCCATGCCGGAAGGCCAGCAGGTCGAGGGCATAGTTCTGATGGACCCGCCACGGAGCCCTGGTCCCCTGCCTGGGAAACTGCGCCAGGCCCCGCTTCACATAGCCCGAGGAGAAGTCGAGCCACGGCGCCGGTTCCAGGGCCGGGTCGTCGTTGACCGGCCGACACTCGGTGAAACCCCGCCGTTCCATGTAGTTGAGCAGCCTGCAGACATATTCGGCGGTGAGGTCGGCCTTCAGGGTCCAGGAGGCGTTGGTGTAGCCGAAGCTGGCGGCGAGATTGGGCACGCCGCTGAACATCATCCCCTTGTAGCTGAAGCACGCCGCCAGATCGACGCGCGCGCCATCGACGGTCACCTCCAGGCCGCTCATCAACCGCATCTGAAGGCCAGTGGCGGTGACGATCACGTCGGCGTCGAGGTGGGCGCCGGACGCGAGCGCCACGCCCGTTGCGTCGAAGCCCGCGATCCGGTCGGTGGCCACCGACACGGTTCCGGCCTTGATCGCCTCGAACAGGTCGGCGTCCGGAACCAGGCACAGGCGCTGATCCCAGGGATTGTAGCGCGGCGTGAAATGGGTGGCGACGTCGTAGGCCGGGCCGAGGTGCTGGCGGACGAGGTCGATGATGGCGGATTTGGTCTTCTCCGGGTTCTTGCGCGCCATGTTGAAGAACAGCATCTGCATCAGCACGTTTCGCCAGCGGACGACGGCGTAGGCGAGCCGGGACGGCAACAGGCGGCGCAGGCGGTTGGCGAAGGCGTCCTCGGCCGGGCGCGAGACGACATAGGTCGGCGAGCGCTGGAGCATGGTGACGTGGGCGGCGGCCCGGGCCATGGCCGGAACCAGGGTCACGGCGGTGGCGCCGCTGCCGATCACCACCACCCGCTTGCCGGCCCAGTCGAGATCTTCCGGCCAGTGCTGGGGATGGACGATGCGGCCGCCGAACCGCGCCTCGCCGGGGAACTTTGGCCGGTATCCCCGGGCGTAGTCGTAATAGCCAGCGCACATGAACAGGAACCCGCAGGTGACGACGGCCGGCGCGCGCTCGGCGCCCGTTTCGTATTCCACCGTCCACCGCGAGGCGGCCGAATCCCAGGCCGCGCGCGTCACCCGATGGCGATAGCGGATGTGCCGGTCGACGCCATGGGCGGCCGCCGTTTCCCGCAGATAGGCGAGGATCGAGGGTCCATCGGCGATGGCCTTGGCCGCCGTCCACGGCCGGAATGAAAAGCCCAGGGTGAACATGTCCGAATCCGACCGCACGCCTGGATAGCGGAACAGATCCCAGGTTCCGCCCAGGCGTTCGCGTCCTTCGAAGATGGCGTAGGTCCGGCCGGGCGAGCGCGCCTGGAGGTGATAGCCGGCGCCGATCCCGGAAAGGCCGGCCCCGACGACGAGCACGTCGAGATGTTCCCGCTCGTCGCTACCCTGGCCCTTCACCGGACGGTCATGGTTCTCCGCCTGCCGCATGGCGATCGTTTAACAGCAAAATCCCGGGAGGGGTCTAGCGATGCGCCGGCGGCGGCGCCGGACCGGCGGCGGCCTGGGCCATCAGGCCGGCGCAGTCGGCGTTCTTGGCCAGGCCCGGATTGACGAACGGCAGGATCGCCGCCAGCGGCGCGGCGAAGACGCCCAGGGCGGCGCCGATGGCCAGCTGCGGCAGGGCCTTGCCCACCGAGACGCCGATCTTGGGCGATTCCAGACTGCCCTTGAGGGTGATCGGGGCGTTGATCCTGACCAGGCGGAACTTCTTCGGCTTGCCGTCGAGACGCAGATCGAGGCTCTCGTCGCGCAGATCGATGCGTCCGGCCCCGGTTGCCAGCACCACCCCGGTGTCGAGCACGATCCGGCGCGCGGTGAGGATGCCGTTGTCGGCCCGAAAGTCGGCCACCGCGCAGCGGATGGGAACGTCCTTGCGGCTCTTGCTGAGCAGCAGGAACAATCCCTTGGTGGCGTTGATGCCGAGAAGTTCGGCCAGGGACTGGCGGATCTCGCCGCCGGGCACGACCACCGTCACCGCGCCGTTGGCCGAGGCCGCCGCGCGACGCACCGAATCGCCGGTTCCGTCGAGCTTGACCCGGGCGTAGAGGCCGCCCTCGATGGCCGGGCTGGCCGATCCATGGCCGATCAGGTTTTCCAGGCGGGCGTCGGAGAGGCGCAGATCGACCGCCGTCGCCGGCGTCGCCTTGCGGGCGTCGACCCGCACCAGGCCGGTGAGCCGGCCGCGCGGCAGCGTCAGAGCCAGCGGATCGACGGTCAGCAGGCCGTGGTCGAGGATCAGATCGAAGGAAAGGTCGCGGATCGGCAACTTGCCCGCCTCGACGCTCAGGGCACGGAACTTCAGGGTGGCGTCCATGCCGCGCACCCGATCGACGGCCAGGTGCATGTCGGGCAGCATGCGGTGCTCGGCGCGCAGTTCGGCGGACATCGCCCTCTGCGAAGGCGACACCGGCTGACCGGCGATGACCTTGGGCGCGCCGCCGATCACCGCCGCCAGATCGATCAGGCGCAGGCGCCGCGAGGTGATGTCGCCGGCGACGAACGGCCGCCCGCGCCGGTGATCGACGGTCAGGGAGCCGGCCAGATCGCTCTCGCCGACCCGCCCCTTGATGGCCTCGAAGGCGTAGCTCGATCCGGCCCGCGCGAAGCCGCCGGCGAGGTCGAACGGCGGCGTCGCCGGCATGGCCAGGCCGGTGAGATGATAGAGATCGCCGAGATCCTGGCCGCTGACGTGGAGCTTGCCCGACAGGCGGCCGAAATCGAACGGATGGGCGATAGTCCCGGCCAGGGTGACGTGGGTCGCCCCGGCCTGGAGGCGGGCGTCGAAGGGATAGGGCCGCCCCGGATCGACATCGACCAGCCGCCCGCCGGCCACCTGGGCGGTGAACGGGGCGCTGTTCAGCACACCCTTGCCGGCCAGATGGAAGGTCCCCTGGCCGGCGGCGCCGACGTCCTCGTTCGAGGAGAGGGCGCCCTGGAAGCGCAGCTTGCGCGGGACGTCCTGGTAGCCGAGCGTGCCATCGACGACGATCAGCCGGCCGATCGGCGGCAGCTTGAGGGGTTTGTCGTGGCCGGTGACGTTCCAGCTCTCCCGGCCGGACGCGTCGCGCACCAGGTCGAATACCGGCCGGTCCGCCTCCACCCGCGGCAGGACGAGCTTGCCACCGGCCAGCGGCAGCCTCGCCTCGATGGTCAGGCGCGGCACGAGGATCGAGAGTTTCGGCCCGGCCCAGTCGGCCGAACCGCGCGTCAGGCGCCCCTGGATCGACACCACCCCGCCCGTCCGCGTGCGCCGGTCGGCGGTGACGGCGCCGACGAAGCTAAGGCGCCGACCGGCGTCGTCGAAGCGCAGGGCGCCGCCCACGACCACCAGATGCTCGATCGCCGGCAGCCGGGTCGGCCCCTGCGCGGCCCCGCCGCCGAAACTCCAGTTGTGCCGCCCGGCGGCGTCGGTGACCAGGCGAACGTCCGGGCGGTCGGCCTCGACCAGCGGCAGCACGACGCCGCCGCCGAACAGGGAGAGGAGCCTCGCCTGGACGGTCAGCCTGGGGATACGGGCCATGGTCCCGCCGCCGGCCCAGGCCGGATTGCCGATGGCAAGCCGATCCACGCTCGCCGAGGGGGTCAGCGACCAGGGATGGACGCGCAGATCGCCGGCGATGGTCACCGGCCGGTGAAGACGCGCCGACATCACCGCGGCCAGGGGGCCGCGCAGCCAGTTCCACTGGAAGAGGAGGAGAAAAACGATCAGCGCCACGACCACGCCGCCGGCGATGGCGGCGCCGAGATAGGAGCGGGATCCGCCGGCCTCGGTCGCCGGCGCGGTGGATGACGCACTCAGGTCGGGGGTGGGCGAAGACGCCTCAACGGACTTCTGCAAGAGGGTACGGCTTTCATGTCGGCCACCTGAGAACGCCCATACCCCCCGGCGCCGTTCCCTGGGCGGCGCCGATCAGACGGCGACGGCGCCGCCGGTGAGGCTTTCCAGCCAGCCGAAGAAGGCCGGCAGGAGGAAGCGGATCACCCCCTCGATGATCAGAATCAGCAGAATCGGCGAGAAGTCCAGGCCCCCGGGCGCGGGCAGGAAACGGCGAAACGGCGCCAGCATCGGCCTGACCACCGCTTCGAGAAAACGCGAGATCGAATAGACGATGCGGTTGCGCAGATTGACGATCTGGAAGCTGATCAGCCACGACAGCACCGCGTAGGCGACAACCAGCCAGATGATCAGTTCGAGAATATTGCGGACGATGAAATAGATGAATTCCAGGACGGCATACATGTCGGGGGTCCGCGCTCCAGGGGCGCGCGCTTGGTAGTCCGCGCCGCCCCCCGCTGGCAAGGCGCTGACCGGCCGATTTCTTGACACCTCCGGGGCCGCTCCCGTATGTGCCGCGCTCCGCCGCCTCGGGACAAAAAGGGGGGCCGTAGCTCAGATGGTAGAGCGCCTCGTTCGCAATGAGGAGGTCAGGGGTTCGATTCCCCTCGGCTCCACCAATTTTGTATTGGAATTCAATAAGTTGTATTCACCGCGGCCATACGAGTTCGCGGTAGATCGGCCCCGGTACCGAATAGATACCACGTCATCCGATTTCGGAGACGACCCGGCGCCGATCCTGAAGGCTGGCGAGGCTGGCGATCGAGATCGAGCGCGCCATGGAGGCTATCGGGTGACGACTTGCACCCTTGGCGGGGCCGCTGGCGGCTCGGCAAGTGGGTCAACGCGCTTCTCTTGATCCTGGCGGCACTGTCCAGCATGGCGCTCCTTATCGTCGATCTGCACACGCGCCGGCACGGCCAGGCCGCCTATGAGGCCACCCAAGCCATCGCAGTCGGCGATGCGCAGTCGCGCGTACCCGACGCAGAGGCCCTAGCCGACGAGAAGCTGACGGGCGATGAGAGCGACGCCGGCTACCGATGGGCCGAGAGCCGCGGGCTCGACGATCCGGCGGCCTGCCCTGACTACACGGTGCGGTTTCGAGCTGGGTGCGCGGAATATGTGAGGGACCAGTCGAGATAGCTGTCGCCGGCCTGCTTCACCCACGCGGAAGAACTTCCCAAGCGCGCGCCAGTTGTCCGGCGCTGGCTCCTCGAAGTCGAGATCGTCGATGCCGTCGTCAGCCATGCCAGAGAAATCCCCCAAAGATCCCGACCCAGACCCGGAGGCCCAGCGGCGGTTTGAGCACGCCGTTGACGTGATGTTCCATATGCCGCTGATGCATCGAGAGACCAAAGCGAAGGCGGCGTCAAAGCCTCGGCGTAAGCCGTCGGAGAATTTAGGGTCGCGCTTCGATCAGCGAAAATCGTCGGGGACGGCTGTCAGGCGCTCTCTCGCCTGCTCACAGGTACCATCGCTCGCGTAGAATGTCTGAGAGACGATCGACGCCCCGTCTTCCGTCGGGGACGAGACCTCGACGGTGTCGGTTTCGACGCCTTGGACGCTTGCAGAGTGGACGTCCGGCGTAACCCCGTTGGCATGCTCATCTTCGATCCACGTCGCTGGCGACGGCGACTCCATGCAGCCGCTAAGGTCCTGCTTGATCCGATACCACTGCCTCGGCCCGGGCGACGTCGATATCGCGTCTGCCAAGGCGCCCTCGGCGGCGGCGTCGGGCCGTTCCCCAAGGGCGGGAGCCCCAGCGCCCCAATAGGCGGCGACGGAGAGCGTGACGATCGCCAGTGCGCCAAAACCCCCGATGACCTTCCACCGATTCATCACCGACCCCGTGTCCGCAGCCCGGCTGGCGCCGGGCGGTTGATCGCGCGCACACTGGGAACGCGCCTCCCGTATTCCCTACGAGAGGTGTTGTATTCCGGGAGCCACCCGACAGAGCGGGGTTCCCAGTGTGTGGCGCGTTTGCGCATCGCCGCCGGCGATCAAACCGGACGGCGACGGAGCGGACTATCTCACGGATTCAGAGCGGATGCGAGCGTCGTGACGCTACCTTGGCGACATGGATATCGAGGTTGGCCGGCCGCTGGACGAAGCTGTCTGCAAGCATGTCTTCGGCATGTCGGACGGGAATGTCGCCCAACTGATCGGACGCGGGCGTCTCCCGAGATACTCGAAGCTCAATCGTCACCCGGCCTACAGAATTCCGTTCCGGATTCGATCCGAGACGACGCCCGGCAGTGAACACGTTGAGAGAGTGAAGATCGCCCCTCAGCAGCCTCGCACCCTCACCCTCCGGAATGACCCACCCGCCGTCTCCAGCCCATTCCGCGGCAACCCCAACGTGCCCTGTGGATGGCGCTTCATCGCCTTCGTGATGAACGTGACCTACCTCGGCCGTCCGGTGAAACCGGCGGTGGCGCGCAAGGCGTCGGCGTCCATCAGGCGGCCGGCCATCATCACCCAGCGGGTGTGGCGCAGATCGCCGATGCGCCTGGAGGGGTCGCCATCGACGAGGACCAGATCGGCGGTCTTGCCCGGCGCGATCGAGCCGGTCGCCGCCTCCACGCCGACGACGCGGGCGGCGTCGAGGGTCGCGGTCCCCAGGGCGGCGGCGGGGGTGAAGCCGGCGTCGACATAAAGTTCCAGCTCGCGGACGAGGCTCAGTCCCGAGCCATCCGTGCCGGCGACGATGCGGACCGCGTGGGCGTGCAGATCGGCGACCAGGGCCTGGAGCTTGGCGAAGCTGGCGCGGAACTGGGCGCGGCTCAAGTCCCGGGGGACCGCCAGCCCGCCGGAGCGCAAGTCGCGCTCCACAACCGGAGGAAGCGTGCCGGCAAAGGGCGCATAGGCCGGGGAGAGATCACCCGGCATGGTCGCATATTCGCCCTCGAACACCGCCAGTGTGGGATCAACGACGATCCTTCGCGCCGCCAGGGTCGTCACCAGGGAGGCCATCGGCTCGGCGGAAAGATCGACGTCGGCGGCGTAGCGGCCGACCCCTTCGGCGCGGGCCCCGGTGTTGGACTTGTCGACGACCGATTGCGGCATGGCCTGCATGATCACGAAGTTGATGTGGGTGATCTCGTCATAGCTGTCGTTTCACCGCGTCGAGCGGACGCATGCCGGCCGGCACGTGGCCGTGGACGTGCAGGCCCAGCCGGTGGGCCTCGGCTGCGGTGGCGGTGACCCAGGCCGGATTGAATGAGCCGTAGATCTTGATGCCGGTGAACTCGTCCGCCCTTGCCTTGTCGACCGCCGCCAGCGCCTCTTCCTGGCTGGTGACGACAGTCCCCACCTGAGCGGTGTAGGGCGAACGGCCATCGAGCAGGGCGGAAGGATAGACGTTGGGGCTGAGCAACTCCCCCGCCGCCCGGCGGGTCCGCCGATCGAGGGTGGCGGCGTCGTTGTTGCCAGGATCGCGCACCGAGGTGACGCCCAGGCTGAGCAGCAGCGGACCGCTGGAATCATCGCCATAGTGCTGGTGCATGTCCCACAGGCCCGGAACCAGGGCCTTGCCGCGGCCGTCGATGATTCTGGCGCCGTTCGGCACGGCGGGAGCCGCCCGGCCGACGAAGGCGATCTTCTCGCCCTCCACGATCACCGTCATGTCCTGGCGGAAGACCCCGGCGTCGGCGTCGAACATTTCGACGTGGGCGAACACCACCGGGCCGGCGACGGGCTGTAGCAGCGAAGCGAGAACGGCCGGCCCACGCCTGGCCGCCGCGGCGCGCTGGGCGGCCAGCAGAGGGGCCAGGTCCGCCTCGTGGCCCGGGGCCATCACCGAAAGCCCGGTTGGATCTAGCTCGGCGAAGAACCTTCCCTTGTCGTCGGCCCATACCGGGATCGGCGAGAAGTCCAGGCCGACGATCTCCCAGGCAGTGAGGGTCCGCTTTTCCGCGGCCGATCCCACGAAGGCCGTGGTCAGGGGCTCCAGGCGCGCCTCGCCCGAAGGGATGAGCGCGGCGCGGTGGCTCGGGGCGGCCATCAGGGCCTCGAAGAGAAGAATACGGGCGTCGCTCGTGCCGCCGAAAGCCATGTAGAGGGCGCCCGGTGCATAGGCCTTCGTCCCGAAATCGACCCGCGAGCGCCACGAGGCCTTGCCGCCGTCGATGGTGAAGGTCTCGGCCGCGTCGCCGCCGGGGGTGACGCCCCGCACCGTCAAGCGGCTGACGGCGCCATCGGGACGAAGCGTCGCGGCCTGATCGGTCTCGTAGATCTGGCCACGCAGATTGATGCTCTCGCGCGACCAGCGAACGCCGTCGCGGGCGGTCCACACGGCGGTTTCGCCATGCCGGCCGGCGCTCGAAAGGACCGGATAGCGGGTCGCGTTGGCTGGCGGCTTGGCCAGATCGGCCACCGGGGTCTGGGCGATCACGGCGGACGCGGCGAGCGCCCAGGCCGCGGCGACGATCACGATGAGCGCGCTCGCGTTTGAAAATCCCATGAATCTTCTATAAGATAGGACATAGAGCTATGTCACCCACGGCAGTTCGGGAAGACCGCATGGATTCCAAGCCGCAGACCCCGGCGCCCGACGACGACCGCTCGCCGTCCGCCGAGACCGGAGCCGCGCCCGGCTCGCCGCGCCCCTTCAACCGGATGCGAGAAGTCCTGACCGAGCTGGGCCGCGGCATCGTCGGCGGTCTCTATCCGCCAGGTTCGACCCTGCCCACCGAAGCGACTCTGAGCCAGCAGTTTGCCATCGGGCGCAACGCCGTTCGCGAGGCGACCAAGATCCTCATGGGCAAGCAACTGGTGCGGACCGGCCGAAGAGCCGGAACCATCGTGCGACCGCAGAACGAATGGAATCTCTTCGACACAGACGTGGTCGCCTGGCGACTCGAGGACCCGGTCCAGCGCGAAATCCTATTCGGCCAGATGGTCGAGCTTCGGGCGATGATCGAACCGGAGGCCGCGGCGAGCGCGGCCGTGCGCGGGACCACGACCCAAATTCTGCGAATATTCGAGGCCTATGAGGAGATGGAGGCGGCGGCCGGCGCCACGGAAGCCTCGATGAGGGCGGATATGAACTTTCATAACCGCATCTACGAAGCAACCAACAATCATCTGTTGATCAACATCGCCAACCTGCTTTCGATCCGTCTGACGATGAACCTCGAATATTTCCGTGACTGGACGGCGGTCGATGGCGCGAAGCCGCTCTATCGTCCAGACCTGAACAAGGCGATGCTGGCGCGTTACATGCTGACCCTGCCTGACCACCTTGAGATGGCCGAAGCCATACGACTGCGGAATCCCGACAAGGCGCGGGAGATATGCCGGCACATGCTGGCCAAGGCCCCGATAGTGAAGGCTCCCAAGGCGCGGATCGGAAAGATCGCCGCGATCCGACCGACGAAGCGGGCCTCTCTGGCATCGCGCGCCACGGTCGCCCCTGGCAAGTAAACCGAAAAAGACCGCGGCCGTCCCCGCCGACGCGCGCGGCCGGGGACGGCCGCGGTCCAAGGGCCCAGGCGATCCATCTCGCTTCACGCTGGCGGTTCGCTCTCGAACGCGCGCACCGCCTCCACCAGTCCCGCCGCCGCGAGCCTGACCAGTTCGCCGCCCTTGTCCGGCGTCGCCTGGCCGGGGTCGGAGCCAATTCGGCCGTCGGGGAACCGGGCGTGGAAGTCGGCGGCTTCGCGGATCGGGCCGGTGGGCGCGATCTGGGGGGCGTAGTTCGCGGACTTGATGTGGTCGGGATAGGCCCACTGGGTGACGGCGATCTCGGCGGCCGTGGCGTGACCGCCGTAGCCGGCGGGAAACTGCCGCCGGGTCAGGCTCATGACACCCTTGAGGTCCCACCAGTTCGTGAGCTTGCAGGCGAAGCCGGCGCGCCGGCCGGCGTAGCTCGCCTCGGCGTAGATCTCGGAAAACGCCGCCTCGATGCTGGCGACGTTGCCGCCGTGGCCGTTCAGAAGGAACAAACGGGTGAAGCCGTGATGGGTGAGCGAGGCGGTCCAGTCGGCGATCGCGGCCATGAAGGTCGAGGGCCGCAGCGCGATGGTGCCGGGAAAGTCCAAGTGGTGCTGGGCCATGCCGACGTTGAAGGTCGGCGCGACGAGGATGTCGCCGCTCTTCTGCGCCTCATGGGCGATGATCTCCGGGCACAGCCAGTCGGTTCCCAGGAGGCCTGTGGGCCCATGCTGCTCGTTGGAGCCGATGGGGATGACGATGGTCCGCGAGCGGGCGAGGAATTCCCCGATCTCCGCCCATGTCGACCGGTGCAGCAGCATGGAGGGCTTTCCTTTCGCCGGCGTCAGGCGCCCGCGGTCTCGCCCGAGAGCAGAAATCCGTCCGACAGAGGGTCCTGAGGCTCGAAGACGAGGGTGTTGAAGCCGCTGTAAAACGCCTGCCCCGCCACGGCGGCGGTGACGCTGTCTCGATCCGCTTGCCTTAGCCGGCGAGTGGCTCTGGCTTCGAAGGCCTGGCCGGTGGGACCGACGAAGCGGCGTTCGACGTCGACGGCGCCGTCGCCGATGAGGACGTCGCGCGCGAGCCGGGCGGTGACCCCACTGCCGGTGGGCGAGCGGTCTATCTGGCCCTCGCCGAAGACGCAGATGTTGCGCGTCGGCTCCGGCCAGGGCGCGTCATCGACGAGGATCACGCCATAGAGGAAGGCCAGGTCCGGTTCCTCGGGCCGCGCGATGCTCACCTCCTCGCGGGCTTTGGCGAAGACGTGGGCGGCGGCTGAAACGAGCGTTTCGGTGTCGTGGCGATCGAAATCGAGGCCGAGACGCGAGCCCGGCGTGATCGCGTAGTAGGCGCCGCCGTAGACAATATCCGTCTTTACCGCCCCGAAGCGCTCGGTCTGGATCGTCAGGTCGGCGGTTTCCACAAAAGCCGGCACGCTCTCGAAGCCGGATCGGACGACACGACCATTCTCCAGGTCGGCGAACGCCCTCACCGGCCCGCAGGGACACTCGAGTAGGAATTCCGCGCGGTCTCGCCGCGGCCGCACCTGGCCGCTCTCCACTGCCCAACGGGCGATGGCGATCGTGGCATGGCCGCACATGGTCGAATAGCCGCCGGCGTGGGTGAAGAGCACCGACAGATCGGCCCCCGGCAGGCACGGCGGCATCGGAATAACGCCGTACATGCCGGCATGGCCGCGCGGCTCCAGCATCATCCGGCGACGCAGCACGTCAAATCGATCCCGCGCGTCGCGGCGCTTGTCCAGCAGCCTGGCGCCGGCCAGCGCGGGGTAACCCTCGACGACGATCCGGACCGGCTCGCCGGCGGTGTGCATGTCGATCACCCGAAGGACGCTGACCTCGTTGAGTTGCGCGAGAACGGGCGCCCGGAGATCTGTGGCCATGTTGGTCGTCGGCTCCTGATCGTTTCCCACATCCGTCATCGCCGCTGAAGGGCGACTTCGGCCGCGATGAGGTCTGCCTGGGCGCTGCCAACGCTCTTGAACAAGGTGTTCTGGTGGCCGCCCGTGGGACCCGCGCCTTCCAGAAGCTGCCTCAGGGTCAAGACCCGGTCTGGGTTCAGGATGCCCGCGCGGACAGGGTCGCTGAGATCTCCGCTCTCATTCACGGCATTGATCGTATCCACCACCACCAGCGAGCGGCGGATCGCCTCGTCGTCGGTTTCGCGCATATCTGGTCGGAAGCCGCCCACCAGATCCAAATGCGCGCCCGGCTTCAACCAATCGCCCCGCACGAGCGGCTCACTACTCAGGGTGGCGCAGGTGATGATGTCCGCCTGCCGAACCGCGGCCTCGAGATTCCGGGTCGGCTCGACGTCGAGCCCGACCTGCGCCAGCTTAGAGGCCAAGGCGCAGGCCTTCGTGTAATCGCGGCCCCAAACCGATATGCTCAGCGATCGAACCAAACCATGGGCTCGGGCCATGAACGGCGCCAGGTCACCCGTGCCGACCAGCAACAACCGGCGAGCATTTCGCGGCGCGAGGAGATCCGCCGCCAACGCCGACGTCGCGGCGGTTCGAAGCAAGGTCAGGGCGCGCCCGTCCAAAGTGGCTTCGAGCCGGCCGGTCAGGCCGGAAAAGACGACATAGTGCGCGTTGACGGACGGCATTCCCCGCTCGCCGTTGCCCGGAAAGACGTTGGCGATCTTGATACCGATGCGGTCTCCCGGGCGCCAGCCGGGCATCACCAGGAGTGTCGCGTCGGGTTCCCCTTGGACGCGGATGGAAAGATGCGTGCGCGGCGGCGCTTCGATCGCCCCGACAGAGGCCCCTCGCATCGCCTCGATGACGTCGAGCAGAGGGGCTCGTCGCAGCACCGCCTCGAAATCTAGAGTCTCTGGTGAAGCGGGCTCCAACTCCCCAGTCTTCACCTCGGCGCCTCCTACCATCCGTTCATCCGGGGCCAGACTGCGGTGACGGCACCGCCGGCATCCAGCACATGATAGGCTTGGTGCTGCGCCGCCGTGGCGCAGGCGTGGTTGGGAAGAATGCGCAGGCGCCGGCCGATGGGGAAGGCGCCCGGCTCGGGAGGCATGTCGTCGCGCCGCCCGATGATCCCATGCTCCTGGTTGGCGCCGATCATGGTGAGGCCCTCCAGGATCGCGCCAGCCTCGTCGCAGACCAGGCCATAGCCGGGATCGAAATCCGCCCTGGCGGCGCCCTTGTCGCGTGAAAGGGCCATCCAGCCGGCATCGACGATGATCCAGCCCTTGGCGTCCTGGCGTCCGATGACCGTGGTCAGCACCGAAAGGGCGATGTCCGCGAAACCACAGACGCCGATCGCCGCCATGACCAGGTCGAACATCATGTAGACGCCGGCCCGAAGCTCGGTGACGCCGGTCAGTTTGCGGGCATTGAGGGCCGTCGGGGTCGAACCCACCGAGACCACCGGCGCGGCGTGGCCGACGGCGCGCAGCCGCTCCGCCGCCAGCACCGCCGCGGCGCGTTCCTGCTCGGCCATGGCGGCGAGTGCCTCGTCGCCGCGCAGGTTGTAGGACTCCCCGGCGTGGGTCATCACGCCGCGCAGCGGCGTCCAGGCCGGATCGAGCCGCGCGGCGATTTTCAGGAGCTGATCGGAGTGAGCGGCGACGCCGGCGCGATGGCCGTCGCTGTCGATCTCGATGAGGAAGGGCAGCGGCTGGCCGAGCGCGCGGGATACGGCTGTCGCGGCGTCGGCGGCCTCGACGCTGTCGAGGGTCAGGGTCAGATCGACGCCGCTCTGGCGCAGGCGCGCCGCGTGGGGCAGCTTCACCGGCGCGATGCCGACCGCGTAGAGGATGTCGGTGAAGCCGGCGGCGGCGAAATACTCGGCCTCCCTGAGCGTGGAGACGGTGATCGCGCCGGCCCCCGCCCGGCGCGCCACATCCACCGACTTGGCCGTCTTCATGTGCGGGCGAAGGGCGACGCCGAGGGCGTCGGCGCGCGCCTCCATGCGGGCGAGATTGGCGTCGAGACGCCCGAGGTCGAGCAGCAGCTTCGGGGTCTCGATCTCGGCCAGACTCATGGCGCGCATGGCGTGGACCACGCTCCCCTCAGGCGACGCAGCGGTCGATCGCATCGGCGAACGCGTCGATCTCCGCCTCGGCATTGTAGTAGTGGACCGAAGCCCGCAACACCGCCGCCAATCCGAGCGCTTCGAAGTCCGGACGGGCGGTCGGCGCGGTGACCACGGTGGTGTTGATCGCCCGCGCGGCCAGGGCGTGATGCAGGGCCATGGAGTCGACCCCCTCGACGGTGAAGGCCACTATGCCGCACAGCCTTTCGCCGTGATCGTGCAGCCGCACCCTGGCTTTGGCCGCCAAGCGGCGACGCAGACTCGCGGCCAGCGCGCCCACCCGGCGCTCGACGGCCGCCATGTCCAGGGCGTTGGCGTAGTCGATCGCCGCCGCGAGCCCGAGGCGAGAGGCGACGCCGCTTTCCCAGCTCTCGAACCGGCGCGCGTCCGGGCGCAGGACAAATTCGCGCTCGCCGACCCATTCGGCCGCCCTGAGGTCCAGGAATGGCGGATCCAGGCTCTCCAGAAGGTCACGCCGCACGAAGAGGAAACCGGTGCCCCGCGGCCCGCGCAGGTACTTGCGTCCAGTTCCGGTCAGGAAATCGCAACCGAGGTCTTCGACATTGAGCGCCATCTGGCCGGCTGACTGGCATGCGTCCAGCAGGAAGGGCACGCCGGCCGCGCGCGTCAGGCGACCTACCGCCGCCGCTGGCTGCACCAGTCCGTTCTGCGAGGGAACGTGCGAGATCGCGACCAGCTTGACCCGCTCGTCGAGACGTTCGGCGAGGGCCGCGAGATCCACACCGCCCTCGTCCGCCTCGGGGATGAATTCCACTCGCGCGCCGACCCGCCGGCGAACCTGGAGAAAGGCCAGAACATTGGAGGCGTATTCGGCCCTGGAGGTGAGGATCACGTCGCCTGGCGCGAAGCGCAGGCCATAGAAGATCATGTCCCAGGCCCGCGTGGCGTTTTCCGCCAGGGCGATCTCGTCGGCGCCGCAGCGAAGCAGGCGCGCCAGGCCGACGTAGAGGCCTTCCACGGCCGGCCCGGCGCGCTCCTCGGCGGCATAGCCGCCGATCTCTTGCTCCAGGTCGAGATGATCCAGCACCGCCCGCCGCACCGGGGACGGCTGCAGCGCCGCGCCGGCGTTGTCGAAGTGGATGAGCCTCTCGCAGCCGGGCGTGTCGGCCCTCAGGGCCTCCACATCGAGCGCGGAGGGATGGCCCTTCATGACTCGAAGAGGGGGAAGAGGCCCTCGAACAGCTTGCGGCGCTGGGCGAAGACCATGGCGCGGAAGTTCGTCCTGGCGCTTGAGTTGACGACCCAGATCACGGCCGAGCGGGTCTGCGGCCGGAGATAGAAGAATGAGAGGTAGCCCAGTTGCGATCCGGTGTGACCGACGTAGCGCACGCTGTTGGCCGGCCCGCCAAAGTCGATGATGAAGAAGCACTCGCCCATCTGTTCCTTGATGGACGGCGGTATCTGCTCGTCGGTGAGATGGTTTGGCCGCCACATCTCCGCGAGAGTCGCGGGCCTCACGACGATCTGGTCCCGGACGGGATCGCCCAGGCCGAGCAGGAAACTGGTGTATCTGACGAAATCGCCGATCGGCGCGTTGAGGCCGCCGTTGGCGACGGTGGCGCCGGTAAGCACCTCTGGGCCGTTGTCGGTGATCTCGCCACCATCGACATAGTAGTTGTGGCCCCGGTGGGGGGCCAGGCCCCAAGGCGTCCGGTCGAAATAGGTGCGTTCCATGCCAAGTGGGGTCAGTACGTTCTTGATCACATACTGCTGATAGATATCCCCAGAAACCGTCTCGATGACCCGGCCGATCAGCGACAGGCCGAGGTTGGAGTAGCTGTATTTCGAGCCGGGCCGGAATTCGATCTCGGTATAGGGCATCATGGCGGCGACCTGATCCCAGCGCTTTGGCTCGTGCGGCTGCCAGGGCTTGTCGCCGCCCCAGGGGAAGGTGGGCTCGCGCAGTCCCGAGGAATGGGTCAGCAGATGTTCGAGGGTGATCTGATCGACGCGGCCGAAGGGATCGTGGATCCTGGCCATCTCGGGACAGTATTTCACCGCCGGCTCGTCCAGCGACACCAGGCCCCGGTCGCGCAGCTGCATGAAGGCGATGGCGGTGAAGGTCTTGGTGATCGAGGCCCAGTGGTAGATCGTCTCGATGTCCACCGGCTGTTTCGTCGCCACGTCCTGATAGCCGTGCGGCTCGAAGGCCAGCATTTCGCCGTCGTGGCAGAAGGCGAAGCCGCCGCCGACCACCCCGGAGGCCGTCAGATCGTCATGGAAGTCGGCCACCGCGCGGGACCAGGCCTCCTTCCAGCCCGCCGGCAGTCGCGCCTCGGACGCCCCCGCGGGTGCGGTGGCGGCGAGCGGCGGGGCGCTGATCGCGCCGGCCAAGGCGCCGGTGAAGATCAGGGTGCGGCGATCCATGGCCATCTCGCGGCTCATCGGCTGAACAGGGGGACCAGGGAGGTGAAGGCGGCGGCGACATAGTCCTTGGACCACGGCGAGGGCACATGGCGCCCCACCGAATTGACCCCGGCCATGAACGCGCAGCCGCTGTCGAAGTTGACCTGAAAGTCGGTGTGGAAGGCGATCTGGAAGCCGCCGTGGCCGGCGTACCGCGTCATCCGCCCATTGGCGAGCTTGTGATCGACAACGAAGAACCCCAGGCCAATATAGACTTGGTCCTCGCCCAGCTTTTCGGCGGGGAGCCGAGGTGTGCACATCTCCTGGAGCGTCTTGGCGGAAAGCACGATGGCGTTGCGTTTCGCGTCGCCCAGACCGAGCAGGAAGCTGGTGTATTTGACGAAGTCGCCGATCGGGGCGTTGAGGCCGCCGTTGGCGACCGTCGCCCCGGTCAGGACCTCCGCGCCGTTGTCGGTGACCGCGCCGGCGTCGACGAAGTAGCTGTGACTTCGGTGAGGAAGCAGGAAATAGGGAGTCTGGTCGAAATAGGTGCGGCTCATGTCCAGCGGCATGAGCACGTTCTTGATCACATACTGCTGGTAGATGTCGCCAGAGACGGCCTCGATGACGCGGCCGATCAGGCTCATGCCGAGGTTGGAATAGCTGTATTTGGACCCCGGCTGAAACTCGATCTCGGTATAGGGCATCATATCGGCGATGGTGGACCATTGGGCCGGCTCGTGCGGCTCCCACGGCTTGTCGCCGCCCCAGGGGAAGGTGGATGCGCGCAGACCCGAGGAGTGGCTCAGCAGGTGAGCCAGGGTGATCTGATCGATGCGGCCGAAGGGGTCGTGGACCGCCGCCAGCTCGGGGCAGTATTTCACCGCCGGCTCGTCCGGCGAAACCAGGCCCCGGTCGCGCAGCTGCATGAAGGCGATGGCGGTGAAGGTCTTGGTGATCGAGGCCCAGTGGTAGATAGTCTCGATGTCGATCGGCCGCCTGGTCGCCAGCTCCTGGAAGCCATAGGGCTCGAAGCCCAGCAGCGCGCCGTCGTGGCAGAAGGCCGCCGCGCCGCCGACCACGCCCTCGGCGGCGAGGTCACGGCGAAAGCCGCCCGCCGCCGCGTCCCAGGCGGCCTTCCAGCCCGGCGGCGCCGGCTCGCGCGGCTTCGATCTGGCCACCGGCCCGGATGCGAGGGCCACGGCCCCGCCGAGCAGGCCGGCGGCGATGAGGTTTCGACGATCCATGGCGATCCTAACCAGCTTTCACGGGTTGCCCGGCGTCAGCCGAGGTGAACGAGGGGGATGACGAGAAATCCGATCGCGGAAAGTCCCGCGCAGATCAGGGCGTAGGGCATCTGGGTGCGCACATGATCGACCACCGTCGCTCCCGAGGCCATGCTGGTGATGATGGCGTTGTCGTTGATCGGCGAGGTGTTGTCGCCGAAGATCGCGCCCGAGAGGCAGGCCGCGAACAGCAGAGGCGAGCCTAGGTGGGTGGCGGCGGCCATGGGCAGCACCAGCGGCACCATGATCGCCAGCGTTCCGTAGGAGGTGCCGGTGGCGAAGCTCATCACCGCGGCCAGGGCGAAGATCACCGCGGGGACCAGCCAGGCGGGCAGGGCGGCCTGGGCGAGCTGGCTGATGTAGAGTCCGGCGCCCATCTCTTTGCAAAGTCCGCCCAGGGAAAGGGCGATGACGATCAGCAGCGAGACGTTGAAGAAGTCGCGCATGCCCTGCATGGCCTTTTCCTCGATCTCCACGAAGGTGAAGACGCGGCCGGCGAGGAGCTGAACGGCGATCGTGGCCGTGGCCAGGGTGGCGGCGTAGAGGATCGATCGCGAGCCGTCGCCGGCGGTGATGTCGCCATGGCCGGTTACATAGAGGCTGGTGACCATGGTGGCGATCAGGACCCCCACGGGCGCCAGGAGGTAGCTGAGCCTGGGCTTGGTCTCGCTCTGCCTCGGCGCGGTATCGACGTCGGCGGCGTGGATGACCGGCGGGACGGGCGGCGCCGCCCCCTCGAACTTGCGCATCGGGCCGATCGTCCAGCCGGTGACCATCACCACCGCGACCATGGCCAGGCAGATCCAGCTGTAGAGATTGTACGGCAGGGCGGCGATGATCAGGCGGAAGGGATTGGGCGTGGCCTGCGCCCGCAGGACGCTCATGTAGAACGCGCCCCAGCCGTTGATCACGATCATCGCCACGGTGTTGAGGCCGATGGTGTGGATGAAATAGGCCAGTCGCTGGCGTGATATCCCCAGCTTGTCGTAGAGCGGCGCCATGGTCGTGCCGCTGATCAGGATGTTGCTCCAGCACTCCAGGAACACCAGCGAGCTGAGCGCATAGGTCAGCCCGAAGACGGTGCCCTTGCCGTAGTCCTTGCGCACATGCTCCAGCGCCCCCGCGAAGGCCGCGAAGCCGTTGGCGTCGCCGATCAGCTTGAGCAGGGCGCCGACCACCAGGCTGAAGGCGATCAGCTCCAGATTGCCCGGAATGCAGGCGATCCCGGTCATGTAGTCCAGGGTGGCGAAGGGCGCGGCCCAGGGGTGGCGCGGGTCGAGAAGGATGACGGCGACGAAGACGCCGGCGAGCAGGGAGGGCAGGATCCGCCGGCTGGCGAAAGCCAGGACGATGGCCACCAGCGGCGGTATCAGACTGGGCCATCCCGGGTGACCCGCCATCGCGCCGCATGCCCCCTCTCCCGCCGTCCCGATCCATTGCAGGATCCCTATTTGTCAGGTTACCAGAATTTATGATCCCATATATAACTATTTTAGGAGGATCAAATGCAACCCATTCAAGCCCCCCGGGTGAGCCTGGCCCACCTGCCGACGCCGCTGCAGCCGATGACCCGGCTGCGCGCTGTCCTGGGCTGCGCGCCGGCCCTGTTCGTCAAGCGCGACGACTGCACCGGCCTGGCGCTCGGCGGCAACAAGACCCGCAAGCTCGAATTCACCCTCGGCGCGGCCCTGGCGGCCGGGGCCGACACCCTGGTCACCACCGGTGGCCTGCAGTCCAACCACGTGCGCCAGACGGCGGCGGCGGCGGCGCGCTGCGGTCTGGCCTGTCACGCGATGGTCGCCAGCCCCCTGCCTCGCCCCGATTCGATCTATCGAAGCTCGGGCAATCTTCTTCTCGACGGCCTCTTCGGGGCGGTGCTGCACGAAGCGGCCGACGACGCCGTGGCGACCGCGCGGGCCGCGGCGCTCGTCGAGAGCCTTCGCCGCGATGGGCGCCGGCCGTTCCTGGTTCCCCTCGGCGCCTCCGACGGCTTGGGCTCATTGGGTTACGTCGTCTGCGCCGAGGAGCTTCTCGCCCAATGCCGCGAGCAGGGAGTCGCCGCCACCCACGTCGTGCTCTGCACCGGCAGCGCCGGGACCCATGGCGGGCTCCTGGCCGGTCTTCGACGCGCGGGCTCGGCGATCTCCGTAATCGGGGTTTCCTCCAGCGAGCCTTCGGCGGTGAAGATCGGCAAGGTCCGCTCGGTCATGGGTCAGGTGTTCGAAACCCTCGGCGAGGCGCCGCCGCCGAATCTGGACGCCGGCATCGACGTGCGCGACGACTATGTCGGCGAGGGCTATGCCTTCCCCACCGACGAGGCCAATCGCGCCATCCGCCTGGCCGCCGAGACCGAGGCCCTGGTTCTCGACCCGGTCTATACCGGCAAGGCCATGGCCGGCCTCATCGACCTCCTCGCCAAGGGCGAATTCGCGGACGACGCCCAGGTGGTCTTCCTGCACACCGGCGGCGCCCCCGCCCTCTTCGCCTATCCCCACCTCTTCCCACCGGCCTGGGACGCGACGAGGCAGCGGCCGGGCGCCTAGTCCAACGGCGTTGCTTGATGCACTGTTCGATAGGGGTAGGGAACGGCTGACGCCGTCCCCTCCCTCCGAACCGCACGGGCGGTTTTCCCGCATACGGCTCTCCGGTTGGTGGTTTCCGCATCGGGGGTCTCTCGCGGTTCGCCAGGCCGTGTGAAGGGCGAACAGCCCGGCGTTCGCGAAGAAGGCATTTGGCCAGCGTTGGCTGTCGAGGGGGCAGAGACCGAAGCCGGGGCGCTTTTCCTGCTTGCGCAGAAGCGCCCTCAGCCGCCGACGGACGAAGCCGTCGAGCGAGCTGAACTCGGTCGGCCAAGCGTGCTTGAAGTAGCCGAACCAGCCTTTCAGCATCGGGTTCAGGTCCGCGATGATCCGCGTCAGGCTGTCCCCACGCGATCGTCCGGTCTTCTCCCGTATGCTGTCCTTGAAGCGTTTCAGGCTCTTCTTGCGGACCCAGCGTCGGCCGGCTTCGAACCGATAGCCGAGGAAGTCGAAGCCTTCCCCCGCCACGCGGCAATCGCCGACATGGGTCTTGTCCGGATGCAGCGTCAGGCCGTTGTCGCCGACCCAGCGGCGGATTTCCGCCAGGGCGGCGTCGGCTTCCTCGCGGCTCTGACACAGAACCACGAAGTCGTCGGCGTAACGGACCATCCGCCAACCCAGCGCCGCCATCCGCGCGTCCAGCGGGTGCAGATAGATGTTGGCCAGCAGCGGGCTGATCACCGCACCTTGCGGTGCGCCCGTCGTCGGCGTCCATCGTTCCGTCCCCCGCATGACATCCGCCTTCAGCCAGCCGCGCAGCAGATCCAGGATGCGGTCATCACTGACCTTCTCCTCGACCCGCTCCATCGGCGGCCCGTGCGGAATGCTGTCGAAGTAGCCGGCCAGGTCGGCGTCCACCACATGAGTGAAGCCCGCCTTGATCAACCGGTCCACTTCGCGCAGCGCGTCATGGCAGCCCCGCCCCGGACGGAAGCCGTAGCTCCCCTCCAGGAACGCCACCTCGAAGATCGGTTCGATCACCAGCTTCATCGCCGTCTGCACGATGCGGTCCTTGACCGCCGGGATACCCAGCGGCCTCGTCCCGCCATCGTCCTTGGCAATATCCACCCGCCGGACCGCTTGCGCACGATAACTCCCCGTTCGCAGCGCCGCCGTCAGCTCGGCCAGATAATCCTCCGACCGCGCCGCGAACCGCTCAAGGCTCACCCCATCGACACCCGCCGCGCCCTTGTTGGCCCGGACTTTCGTCCAGGCCCGCTCAAGCGTCGCGGGCGCCCACACCTTGTCGACCAAGCTGAACCATTTACCGCCTTTGACGCCGTTGACCAGCGCCGAGACCATGCGCGGCGTCCACACCGAAGCTTCCGCCCACGACAGGTCGCGGGCCTCTGCGCCTTGCGTAGCCCCCGGAGACATAGCCCCCCGGGGCACTGACGGCGCTCCTGCTTGCTCGGGCATGATCCTTGCCGCATCCACCTTCCTGCCCCCCCTTCCCTAGACCCGGTTTTGCTCGCCGCGCTTCTCGCGGCCACCGGCCGCAGCGGTATTATGAGGGCTCTGACTCCCGCCGACCTCGCACACAGCCGACGGGTCTCTCCGCTTACCCCGCCTCACCTTCCGAGCATCCCATCCCCAACCACGTGGCGCACCCCGAACGTCGCTTTGTCAGTCACCTCAGCGCGTCCAGTCGGCCCCAAGGAGCCTTCGGCTTCGCCTCGCGCTAGCAGGCTCGCCGGCACACCCCGCCGAAACGGGTTCGTCATCCTACGGGCTACCCATTCGCCTCCAGTTGCTCCCCACCCCGCCTCACGGCGACGCAGTTACCTTCGACTTCGTGTGCCGTGACCACACACGACGGGGACTCCCACCCCGCTGATGAAGCGTCCTCACGGACGCACTAGCGCGGGCTTCCAGCCCGCTCTCGCTCTGGCGCCGTTTGTGCGGTGGCGACGAAAAAGGGCGGGCTGGAAGCCCGCGCTACGAACCAACCCCGCGCTCCGGCTATTGCGGCGATCCCGCGATGCCGGCATGAAAACGCCCAGGCGAGGGTGATTCATGGCCGGTGACGAAGGGCCCACGGCGGGCGGCCGGGGCGAGCTGAAGCCAGGGTCCCACGTCAAGTTCTTCTACAGCCTCGGCCAGATGGCCCAGAGCGGCGCCTTCGACACCGCCATCCCCTTCGTGTTCTTCTACTACACCGCCGTCCTCGGGCTCTCCGGCGGCCTGGTCGGCGTGGCCCTGGCGATCGGCCTTGTCTTCGACGCGGGGGTCGATCCGCTGATCGGTTCGTGGTCGGACAACATCGCCTCGCGCCTGGGCCGCCGGTTGCCGTTGATGATCGTCGGCGCGCCTCTGATGTGCATCGCGCTCGGCCTGCTCTTCTCGCCGCCCGCCCACCTCGCCGCGCCGATGCTGTTCGCCTGGCTGACGATCACCTCGGTGGCCGTGCGCAGCCTGATCTCCCTCTTCAACGTCCCCTACATCGCCCTGGGCGCGGAACTCGCCGAAGGCTACGCCGAGCGCTCCAGCGTCGTCGCCTGGCGGGCGGTGGCGGGGATCGCCTCGGGCGTCCTGGTCACCGCCCTGGCCTTCATGGTGTTCTTCGCCAAGGCCCCCGGATTGCTGAACCCCAAGGGCTATCCGGGGTTCGGCTGGTCGGTGGCCCTGGCGCTCCTCGCCGCCGCCGCCATCTGCTGCGCCGGGGTGATGCGCTATGCCGCCAGGCTACCGCGCGCCCCCACCGTCGCGGCGCCGATCTGGCGGCGGCTGCCGGGGGAGCTGGCGGAGATCTTCCGCAACCCCTCCTTCCGCCTGCTGTTCTTCTCGGCGGTGATTTTCTATGTCGCGGTCGGCGCCAACGCGACCCTGGGCAGCCACACCCAGATCTTCGTCTGGAAATTGAAGCCGTGGATGATGCAGGCGGTCGGCTACCTCTATCTGGCGGGAATCCTCATCGGCATCCTCACCACCCCGCTCCTGGCGCGGCGGATGGAGAAGAAGACCACGGTGATCGTCGGGCTGGTGATGATCCTCCTGGTCTGGACCATCCTGCCGCTGCTTCGCGCCGGCGGTCTCTACGCGCCGACCGGCGCCGCGGCCCTGCCGCCGCTGGGCTTCAACGCCGTCTTCTCGGGCGTGGGGGTGGGATTCGTCGCCGTCGCCTATCCCTCGATGATGGCCGACGCCGCCGATGAGCACGAGCAGCTGTTCGGCGCCCGGCGCGAGGGCCTGTACTTTTCCGGCCTCGGCTTCGCCGCCAAGGCGGCCAGCGGCCTGGGCGTCCTGGTCGGCGGCCTGGCCCTCGACCTGCTGCGCTTTCCCCATGACGCCGGCCAGCCGGGGGTGGTGATCGCCCCCTCCACGCTCGACGGCCTGATCCTCGCCTGGGGTCCCGGCGCGGCGGTGTTCGGCATGGTCGCCATCGCCGTCTTCGCCCCCTACGCCATCACCCGCCGCCGCCACGACGCCATCGCCGCCGAACTGGCGACCCGGCGGCGGAGAGCGCGGGAGCAAATGGGGACTTGATCGAATTCGCCTCTTGGCGAACTTCGTTCATGTCCCCGATTTGCGGGCGCCGGACCGGGTTCCCTTGACCCAGTTCGCGGGTCCCCGGCCCCAATCGTCCGGGTTGATCGCCAGCCGACCCCCCTGAAGCGGGGACCATCTCGCCCGCGCTTCAGCCGTCGCCTTCGAAGTGCGCGTCGATATCCCTATGTCCGTGCAGGATGTTCACCACCTCGAACCGATCCTCGACATAGCGAAAGAAAATCACATAGTTCTGAAACGCGGCGCTTCGGATATCGGCGCGAAGCTCCGGGCGGGACCGCCCCAAACTTCCCGGCAGGCCGGCGAGTTGGTGACAGCGGTCGCGCAGCCTCCTGACGTATTTCTCCGCCAGCGAGATGCTGTCGCTCGCGGTCGCGATGGCGACGAAGACATTGACGAGATCGTCCTGGGCCGCGGCTAGAAATGTTGCCCGCTTCATTCCCCCACGCCGTCGGCCCGCAGTCGCGCCGCCCGGCGCCCGATCGCGGCGTCGATCTCTTCGTCGCCGACGTCGCCGCCGGTCGCGATCGAGGCCGCGAGCGTTGCTTTCAGGTCCTGGAGCTTGGCTTCACGTTCCTCCACCAGTCGCAGACCCTCGCGGACGATCTCGCTTGCCGATCCATAGCGGCCCGCCCGAAGCGTGCGGTCCACGAAGCCCTCCCACCGCTCACCGATCGACACGTTCATGGCGTCCGAACTCCTCATTCCACTCGACGGGCTTGTGATAACATAAAATGCGCGGAGTTTGACATACCTTGCCGGGCGCGGAATATCTCTTCAATCGCGGACTTACCCGTCCGCGCCGACCCGGACGACTTCGTCGCTGGCCAGGAGAGCGAGCGATTCCGCGAGTTCGGCTACGAGACGCTCGCCGCCCACGACAAGGCGAACCTCGACCTCTTCTGGCTCAAGGACGACGGCCACGTCGATCCGGGCAGCCTCCCGCCGCTCGACGAGGTCGCCGCCGAGATCGTCGAGAACCTGGAACTGGCGCTGGAGAAGTTCCGCCGCGTGGCCGTGTCGCTGGCCAGGCTCGGGTGAAACGGAAGGCACGGACCCCTCCGTCCCTATTTCATATTGACAATGAGGCCCAAATAAGTTACATAATGCAATATGCATGTGACCCTCATCGAAGCCCTTCCCACCTGCGTCCAGGCGCGGGCTCTGCACCGGCTCTCGGCACTGCGAAAACATGTAGAAAAGGTGCGCTGGGGCGCCAAAGGCACGCCATTTTCCGGCAATTTCCTGCCAGAAACCGGCGAAAAACTGTCAAAAACTGTCAAAAACTTTGCCGCCGACCGGTCCCAGAACGACGTCGGGCGCCGGTTCCCTCTCGTTGATCTGGCGGGGCTTTATCGGCCTGACGGACCCAGCGGTCGCCCCCGCTGATGCAAAAAACTCCGCCTTTTCGCGTCCTACCGCACCTTGGCGAAGCAGGCGCGCAGTTCGCCGACGAACAGTTCCGGCTGCTCCCAGGCCGCGAAGTGGCCGCCGCGCGGGGGTTCGCCCCAGTGGATGATGTCGCTCATCACCTTGTCGGCCCAGCGGCGCGAGGCGCGGAAGATCTCCTTGGGATAGACGCTCACCCCGACCGGCAGTTCGAGCTTGATCGAGCCGAACGAGCCGAAGCTCTCCCAGTAGAGCCTGGCCGACGAGGCGCCGGCGTTTCCCAGCCAATAGAACATGATGTTGTCGAGCATCTCGTCGTGGGTCAGCACGTCCTCCGGCGCGCCGTTGTTGTCGGTCCAGGCCATCAGCTTCTCGTAGATCCACGCCGCCTGGCCGGCCGGCGAATCGGCCAGGCCATAGCCCAGGGTCTGCGGCCGGGTGGCCTGCTCTTTGGAATAGCCGGAGTCCTTTTCCTGGTAGTAGGCCAAGCCGGCGAGATAGCCCTTCTCCTGCTCGGTCAGGTCGGCGCGGTCGTCCGGCCCTGGAAAGACAAGAGGCATGTTGACGTGGATCGCGGCGCAGCCGGGCGGACGGATCACCCCGATGGTGGTGGTCACTGCCGATCCCCAGTCGCCGCCCTGGGCTACCCAGCGCTCGTAGCCGAGGCGGCGCATCAGTTCGATCCAGGCCATGGCGATCTTCGGCACGCCCCAGCCGGTGGTGGTCGGCTTGCCCGAGAAACCATAGCCGGGCAGCGACGGGGCGATGACGTGGAAAGCATCAGCGGCCGTACCGCCGTGGGCCTCCGGGTCGGTCAGAGGCCCGATGATCTTCATGAACTCGATCACCGATCCCGGCCAGCCGTGGGTGATGATCAGCGGCAGGGCGTCCTCGTGCCTGGAGCGCACGTGCAGGAAGTGAATGTCGAGGCCGTCGATCTGCGTCTTGAACTGGCCCAGCCCATTGAGCCGCGCCTCGCACCGGCGCCAGTCGTAGCCGTCCCGCCAGTAGGCCGCCAGCGCCTGGACCTTGGCCAGCGGCGATCCCTGCGTCCAGTCGCCCACCGTCTCCTTCTCCGGCCACCGCATCCGCTCCAGCCGCGCCGCGAGGTCGTCCAAGTCCCCCTGCGGGATCGCCAGAGTGAAAGGCGTGATCGCATCGCTCATGGTTGAAAGCCTCCTCGTGGCCTCTGGTGCTCAGTTCAAGATCTTTCCGCGAACCTCACGAACTACACGAACAGGAAGACGAGAATATCCGCAGATGACGCAGATGTTCGCAGATGAAGAGACGAGTTTGTTGCGCTTCGCGCGAAGCGCCTGACTCTCATCTGCGCTTCATCTGCGTCATCTGTGGATGGGCCTGACTTCCTTGTTCGTGTAGTTCGTGAGGTTCGTGGCCAAATAATTCCTCACCCTCACGCCGCCTGCGCCGGCCGAGAAAGGACGAACCCTTCGTAGCCCTGCATCGCCACCGTCTCGCAGATCTGGCGATACATCCCCACCCCGCCGACGTAGGGCATGAACACCCGCGGCTTGCCCGGAACGTTGGCCCCCAGGTACCAGCTGTCGGCCCGGGGGTAGAGGGTGGTGTCGGCGACTTCGTTGACGTGCGCCACCCAGGCGTCCTCGGCCGCTTCGGTGGCCTCGATGGCCGCGATCTGGCGCTCGCCGAGGAAGCCGATGCAGCCGGCGATCCACTCCACGTGCTGCTCGATGGAGACCACCATGTTCGACAGCACCGAAGGGCTGCCAGGTCCGGTGACCAGGAACAGGTTCGGAAAGCCGGCGATCATCAGGCCCAGATAGGTGCGCGGCCCCTCGGCCCATTTGTCCTTCAACGGCCGGCCGCCTCGGCCCCTGATGTCGATCGCCCCCAGGGCCCCGGTCATGGCGTCGAAGCCGATGGCGGTGACCAGGGCGTCGATGGCGTATTCGGCCCGCGTCGTGCGCACGCCGCCCGGGGTGATCGCCTCGATCGGGGTGGCGCGGACGTCCACCAGGGTGACGTTCTCGCGGTTGAAGGTCGCGTAGTAGTCGGTGTCGATGCAGAGGCGCTTGGTCCCGAACGGATAGGTCCGGGGCGTCAGCCTCTCGGCGACCTCGGGGTCCCTGACGATCGAGGCGATCTTCTCGGCCATGAATTCCACGGCGGTGTCGTTGGCCGCCTTGTCGATGGCGACGTCGGCGAAGGCCCCGCCCATGCTGAAGCCGCCGCGCGCCCAGCGGTCCTCATAGACCCGCCGGCGTTCCTCCGGGCTCGTCTCCACGGCCAGCGCCTCGGACGGGTCGTGGGCGAGGAAGCCGACGTTCGAGAGCCGCTCGCGCTGGCGATATTCGGCCCGGTTCTCCCGCCATTCGCGTTCGGTGGCCGCCGCCATCGGTGCGTTATGCGCCGGAACGCTGAAGTTGGGCGTCCGCTGGAAGACGAAGACGTGATCGGCCTGGGCCGCGATCATCGGGATCGACTGGATGGCCGACGAACCGGTGCCGATCACCCCCACCCGCTGGCCGGTGAAGTCGACGCCTTCATGTGGCCAGCGGCCGGTATGCCAGGTCTTGCCGGCGAAGGTCTCGATGCCCGGCAGATCGGCCTCCTTCATCACCGACAGGCACCCCGTGGCCATGACGCAGAAGCGGGCGGAAACCTCGTCGCCCTTGTCGGTGGCGATGGTCCAGCGTTCGGCGGCCTCGTCATAGGTCGCCGCCGTCACCCGGGTCTCGAGCTGGATGTCGCGCCGCAGATCGAACCGGTCGGCCACGTGGTTGAGGTATTTCAGCAGCTCCGGCTGCGGCGAATAGCGCTCGGACCAGCGCCATTCCGCCTCCAGCTCGGGCGAGAAGGAATAGGAATATTCCTGGCTCTCGATGTCCACCCGCGCGCCCGGATAACGGTTCCAGAACCACGTGCCGCCGACCCCGTCGCCGGCCTCATAGACCCGCGCCGACAGGCCCATGCCCCGGGCCTTGTGGAGCATGTACAGCCCCGCGAACCCCGCCCCGACGATGACCACGTCAAGAGACCGTTCGGCCATGGCCCTCCTCCTTCACTACCGCCGCCTTCATTTGCGCTCCTTGACCGCTGCTTCCAAGCCCGTAGCGCGGGGTTTGTCAGCCCATTGGCGCTAAGTTAGGACTGCCGAGGCGCGCTCACTTTCCCCTGGGCCGAGCGACGCACATACCTTTGAGCAGATTTCTTCAGATCCTCCAC
>Ga0208849_1000203_pt1 | contig 57922 bp, 69 predicted proteins | sample NGESurdeep072012_10_FD_184470 | JGI IMG/M metagenome (GOLD analysis project Ga0208849, IMG submission 184470) | Arctic peat soil microbial communities from Barrow, Alaska - NGEE Surface sample 53-3 deep-072012 (SPAdes) | ecosystem: Environmental > Terrestrial > Soil > Wetlands > Peat ... | reverse complement strand
CGACAAGTTCCACATCCTTCGCCATCTCGGCGAGGCCCTCGATAAAATCCGCAAGGCCGAATATGGCCGCGTCACGGGGCCGCAACGCAAGTTCATCAAAGGACAAAAATATGTCCTGCTGTCGCACAAGGAGAACCTGACGAACGAAGGCAGAAAAAGCCTTCGGCTCTTACTGAAGGCCAACAAGCGCTTGCACGTGGCATATATCCTTCGAGAGTCCTTCGATCAGCTGTGGGATTACAAATCGGAGGCCTGGGCACGTCGCTTCTTCGACAACTGGAAAGCACAACTGCGCTGGCAGCGTCTCACGCCGTACGAAAAGTTCGCCGAAATGATCGAGCGTCATTGGGACGGGATCGCCGCCTATTGCAGGCCGGAAAACAAGATCGCCCTCGGCTTCGTCGAAGGCCTCAACAACAAAATCCGTGTCTTCCAGCGCCGCGCCTACGGCCTGCGCGACGAAGAATATCTCAAGCTGAAAATCCTGACGACGAGCCTGCCAGAGCTATGAAAAATGCTCAAATCCACCCACTAAAAAACGCGAAGAGCCTTTAATGTAGTAGCATCCCCATCTCTGCGACATCCGCAGTCGGACCTGTTGACAAGAGGCTAGTTTCCGGCGGCCAGACCGGGAATGGCAACACCCAGTGTCTGCACAATCAGGAAAATGTTGAGCAATAGCACTGTGCCGGTGCCGATCAGCGCCGCGAACTGCGTGAGCCGGCTGTTGGCGAACTCGCCCATGATGTCGGCGCGCCGGGTAAAAATCAGCAGCGAGATCATCGGCAGCGGCAGCGCGATCGAGAGCACGACCTGGCTGACGACGAGGGCATTGGTCGCGTTGGCGCCGAGCGCGACCACCACGAAGGCCGGAACCATGGTGACGACGCGGCGCAACCAGACCGGGATGCGGAAGCCGACAAAGCCCTGCATGATCATCTGGCCGGCCATCGTTCCGACCGTCGACGAAGAGATACCCGATGCGATGAGCGACAGCAGAAAGACACCGGCCGCGCCGGCGCCAAGGAGCGGTGTCAGGGTGTGATAGGCGGTTTCGATTTCCGCCACGTCAGGATGACCGGCGTGGAAGGCGCCCGAGGCCATCATCACCATGGCCATGTTGACGAGGCCGGCGACGACCAGCGCGGCGATGACTTCCCGGTTGGAGAAGCGCACCAATTTGCGCCGCTCGCTTTCGTCGCGGACCGGCATACGGGCCTGCGTCAAGCCGGAATGTAGATAGACTGCGTGCGGCATGACGGTTGCACCGACAATGCCGACCGAAAGCAGCAGCGCTTCGGCGTCGGGGATTTCCGGTTTGAAGGTGTGGAGCAGGGCCGACGACCAGTCGACCGGAACAATAAACATCTCGACGAGGTAGCAAAGGCCGATGAGACTCACCATGCCGCCGATGATCAGCTCGATCGGCCGGAAGCCATAGCCCTCGAACATCAGGATGCCGTAAGTCACGAGCCCGGTAATGACCATCCCGACCAACAGCGGCATCTGGAATAGTAATGAAAGCCCGATGGCGCCGCCGAGGAACTCGGCGAGGTCTGTCGCCATGGCGGCGATCTCGCTGACCGCCCACATTGCCCACGCCACGGGTCGCGGGAACTGCAGCCGGCACATTTCCGCAAGGTTGCGCCCGGTGACGATGCCGAGCTTGGCCGAAAGCGCCTGGAACAGCATCGCGATCAGATTCGCGAGCAATACCACCCAGAGAAGGCTATAGCCGTATTTCGCGCCGGCCTGAATGTTGGTCGCGAAATTTCCCGGATCTATGTAGGCAATCGAGACAATCACCGCGGGACCGACGAAAGCCAGATAGCGGCCCCAGCCGCCGGGACGACCCGCCAGCACGGCCTCAGCCGCGGCGATGGTTCGACCGCTCAGCGCCCCGTTCCGGCCCGCCAGATCCACCGCTCCAAGCCTCTCGTCCACAAATATCCGCAGCAGGTGATGCAGCACTCACACCAAAGTGTAGCCTAGGTTACTATGGGGCGCCGATGCGTCTCCGTCAATGGCTATATTATGTAGCCTTGGCTACATTTTGACACGTCATGCCGAATGTGGTCTCGCCTGCACAGATGGGCGGCGACGGGAATCGGACCATCTCGGCGGATCATTCAACGATGGGCAAACTTCCCGCGGAGGGCACCCAGGCGCGCCGCTTCGGCAAGATGCGGTCGGCGCAATCAACCGCATTGCTGGAGGACTATGCCGAACTGATCGCCGACCTGCTTGCCAGCGAGGGTGAGGCGCGCCCGACCGATATCGCCCGGCGGCTCGGCGTCTCGCACGCCACCGCGATCAAATCGATCTCCCGCCTCAAGCGAGCCGGGCTTGCCACCGCCCGCCCCTACCGTGGCGTCTTCCTCACCGAAAAAGGCCACGCGCTTGCCGAGCGCGTGCGCGTGCGGCACCGTCTCGTTGTCGACCTGTTGCGTGCGCTCGGCGTGCCCAGCGAGGCGGCGGAGGCCGACGCCGAGGGCATCGAGCATTACGTCTCGGAAACGACGCTGAAGGCGTTCGCGCAGTTTCTGAAATCGCGCGAGTGATGCTGTCGTGCCGGGCTCCGGCCCGCGGCCAGCCCCGCAACGACAATTACACCGCGTGCGCGGTGAGCGCGTCGACGATGCCGTCGACGATCTCCTCGATCATCGCCTTGTCGTCGCCCTCGCCCATGACGCGGATGACCGGCTCGGTGCCCGATGGCCGCACCAAAAGCCGCCCGTGGCCATTCAGCCGCTTTTGCGCGCTCTGAATCGCGGAGCGGACCTTGGCATGCTCGAGCGGCTTGCCGCTCTTGTAGCGCACGTTCTTGAGCACCTGCGGCAGCGCATCGAAGCGATGGCAGACCTGCGACACCGGCTTGCCTTGCTTCTGCACCACGGCGAGCACCTGCAGCGCGGCCACGAAGCCGTCGCCGGTCGTGGTGTAATCGGACATGATGATGTGGCCGGATTGCTCGCCGCCGACGTTGTAGCCATGCTCACGCATATGTTCGAGAACATAACGGTCGCCAACGGGCGTGCGCACGAGTTCGAGCCCGAGCGATTGCATGCGCCGCTCCAGCCCCAGATTCGACATCACCGTGCCGACGATGCCGGGCTTGGTGAGCAGACCATCGTCGCGCCAGCTTTCCGCGATCACGGCGAGTAACTGATCGCCGTCGATCAGATGGCCGTGCTCGTCCGCGATCAGAACGCGGTCGGCATCGCCATCGAGTGCGATGCCAATATCGGCGCGCATCTCGCGCACCTTGCGGCAGAACGCTTCGGGCGCGGTCGAACCGCAATCGTGGTTGATGTTGAAGCCGTCAGGCTCGACGCCGATCGGCACCACGTCGGCGCCAAGCTCCCACAGCGCATCGGGCGCGACCCGGTAGGCGGCGCCGTTGGCGCAGTCGATGACGATGCGCAGGCCTTCGAGCGACAGATTGCGCGGCAGCGTGCGTTTGGCGAATTCGATATAGCGGTCGTGCACGCCATCGATGCGCTTGGCGCGGCCGAGATCGCGGCTGCCGGCGAGGCGCTTGGTCAGATCGCCATCCATCAGCCTTTCGATCTCGCGCTCGGCATCATCGGACAGCTTGTAGCCGTCAGGCCCGAACAGCTTGATGCCGTTGTCGTCGAACGGGTTGTGCGATGCCGAGATCATGACGCCGAGGTCGGCGCGCATCGAACGGGTGAGCATGGCGACCGACGGAGTGGGCATGGGGCCGAGCAACAGCACGTCCATGCCGACTGACGTGAAGCCGGCCACGAGCGCGGTCTCGATCATATAGCCGGAAAGCCGCGTATCTTTGCCGATCACCACGCGGTGGCGGTGCTCACCGCGGCGAAACACCAAGCCCGTCGCCTGCCCCACCTTCAACGCCAGTTCCGGCGTGATAACGCCGTTCGCCCGGCCGCGAATGCCGTCGGTGCCAAAGTACTTCCGAACCATCGTCTGGTTGCCCCGCCGCAATACCTCTTGCAGAAAGCGATATTAGCCGCTTCCCGGCTCCGGTCGCCTCAAAAATGATGCAGTAATGTTACCATTCTTCGCGGCAGCATCGAGAGCAAAAACGATACTAGCGTCAATGTCTTAGCGGCCGGTTCCCGCGGTTTGCAGAATCGCTCGGTTTTGACTCAGACGCCCTTTTTGTCGCGGGCGCTGGGCGCCGGCTGGGTGACCGAAACAGGGTCTGAACCCGGAAAAGTATCTTCCAGGCCCTCCTCCAGGGCCTCGTCGAGGGTCTTCCGCCGCTCGGCATCGGCCTGACGGCTCCGCTCCTCGCGATCGCCGCGCATCCCCTGAAGGGTCCGGTCGCCACTGTGCCGACGCTCCATCATCGCCAACGCTCCATCATCCACCTTTTCAATACAGGCGCCGCACAGCCACCGTTTCGGCGCCGCTGTGGCCCGGCCCACAAAACCTCAAGCCCAACGAATTCCGGCCCCACCCGTTCCCCTGGCCCTCTGCGATCAGACCGAAACGCACCGGTTGTGCTATCAATGAGCCTGCGAGCCGGGGAGCGCGACCATGGCAACTTTCACCTGCATCGACGATATGCGGCAGACCGCACGGCGTAAGGTGCCGCGCGCGTTCTTCGAATATGCCGACGGTGGCTCCTATGCGGAGGAGACGCTGCGCGCCAACCGCACCGATCTCGAACGCATCAAACTGCGCCAGCGCATTCTGGTCGATGTCGGCGGCCGCAGCACCAAGACCACGATACTCGGCGAGCCGGTCGCGCTGCCGCTGGCGCTGGCGCCGATCGGGCTGTGCGGCATGCAGCACGGCGACGGTGAAATTCTGGCCTGCCGCGCCGCGCAGGGGGCCGGCATCCCGTTCACGTTGTCGACCATGTCGATCTGCTCGATCGAAGATGTCGCCGCAGCCGTCAGTAAGCCGTTCTGGTTTCAGCTTTATGTGATGAAGGATCGCGGCTTTATCCGCGCGCTGATCGAACGGGCCGCGGCCGCCAAGTGCAGCGCGCTTGTGCTCACCGTCGACCTGCAGATTCTCGGCCAGCGCCATCGCGACATCAAGAACGGCATGACGGTCCCGCCCAAGCTGCGTCTCGGCAATCTCGCCGACATCGCCACCAAGCCCGCCTGGGCGCTCAGTATCCTGCGCGGCAAGCGCAAAATCTTCGGCAACATCTCCGGACACATCAAAGGCACGGAGAACGTCAATTCGCTGACACAATGGATTTCCGGCCAGTTCGATCCGGGGCTGAACTGGAAGGACGTCGAATGGATCAAGAGCCTGTGGCCCGGCAAGCTCATCCTCAAGGGTATTCTCGATGTCGAGGATGCGCGCATCGCAGCGAAGACCGGCGCCACGGCTTTGGTCGTGTCCAATCATGGCGGCCGCCAGCTTGACGGCGCACCATCCACGATCGCGGCGCTGCCGAAAATCGCTGACGCGGTCGGCTCGGACATCGAGGTGCTGTTCGACGGCGGCGTCCGCTGCGGCCAGGATGTGTTCCGTGCGCTGGCACTCGGCGCACACGCCTGTCTTTCCGGCCGTGCCTACATCTACGGCCTCGGCGCCGCCGGCGAGGCGGGCGTCGCCCGCGCCATCGAGATCGTCAAGAACGAGCTCGATGTCACCATGGCGCTGACCGGCTGCAAAAATGTCGGCGAGATCGACCGGCAGAAGATCGCGGCGATGTGAGAAATTACGATGCGGTTGCCAGCGCCTCGATCTTGTCCTGCGTCTTCGTCTTGAAATCGCTGGCGTCGTGGCGTTCGCGCAATTGTAGTTCGAGCGGTCCGGTGGCACGGTTGACCATTCGCCCGCGCTTGACGGCCGGGCGCTCGCCGATTTCTTTGGTCCAGCGCGTCAGGTTTTTATAGTCTTGCGTCTGCAAGAACTTGCGCGGGTCGTTGTAGGAGGCGCCGTTCAACATGCCGTTGCCATACCACGGCCAGATTGCCATATCGGCGATCGTATATTCGTCGCCGGCGACGAATTGATTGTCCGCAAGCTGTCGGTCGAGCACATCGAGCTGGCGTTTCACCTCCATTGCAAAACGGTCGATGGCGTATTTGATCTTCACCGGAGCATAGGCATAGAAATGCCCGAAGCCGCCGCCGACGTAGGGCGTTGAACCCATCTGCCAGAACAGCCAGTTCAGCGCCTCGGTGCGCTTGCCGCGAGCCTTTGGCAGGAAGGCGCCGAATTTGTCCGCCAGGTAGAGCAGCATCGAGCCGGATTCGAACAGGCGTTGCGGCGTCGGTTCGCTATAGTCCATGAGCGCGGGGATTTTGGAATTCGGGTTCACCCCGACAAATCCGCTGCCAAACTGGTCGCCCTCACCGATCCGGATCAGCCAGGCGTCATAGTCCGCTCCGCTATGACCGGCGGCCAGCAACTCCTCCAGCATGATCGTCACCTTGACGCCATTAGGCGTCGCCAGTGAATAGAGCTGCAGCGGGTGCTTTCCGCGCGGCAACGCTTTCTCATGGGTCGCGCCCGCGATAGGACGATTGGTATTGCTATAGCGCCAGTTGGGACTGTCGTCTTTCTCCCAAACCCAGACTTCCGGCGGCGTGTATTGGGGTGTGTCAGTCATGCTGGCTCTCATGTGTCGCTCGATAGGCGGGCCGAATGGATAGAGCGGCCAGCGCGGGCTGTCCAATCATGGTTATTGCCGCGGTACGGCGTCTCGTTGAGCAGGGCCCGCTCGCCCTTGTCGGGACCGAACAGCTCGGCGGCTTTGACGACTTGCGGCTTTGACGACTTGCGGCTTGGTCAGCTTCATCTGGCCGAGCACCGCGGCGACGATCAGCATCGGCGACATGCCGCCGATCTCGCCGCAGATGTGCTTCATGGCCCAACGTTCTTCATGGCCCAACGTTGATGCGGCTGACGTTGAAGCTGCCATCGGACTGCTTGAGCGCCGCGAGCACAGCGAACTTGGCCCCGGCTTTGAGATCGCTGAGCTCGCCGATCACGTATTTCACGATCGGGGTGCCCGGCGGTACGTCGATCTTCTGCTCGCCACCTTTGTATTTGACGGTGATCACCGGTCCACTCACCGCGGTCACTGTGGCGCCGACAGTGCCGTTGGTCATCGTCGAGCCGGGCTGCGTCCAAGGCCGGAAGCCTTCGCCGGTGCCGCGCATCGCCTCGGGAAAGATGTGCACTTCGACGGCCTTCTGCGTGCCGTCGGGCTGCGGCATCGCCCCGCTGCCGATGAATTCGCCGTCCTTGATGTCCGCGAGCGTCGCCTTCTCAACCCGCACGACCATCACCTTGTCGGCGAGGTTGAGCTTCAACGCGTCGCCCTTCGCTGACTTCGCCATCACCGTGTGGCCGTCGACTTTGCCGATGACGCCGGTGACGCGCTCGGGCTTGGGCGCCTGCGCCAACGCCGACACTGCGGACAGCCCCGCAAGCAACGCGAGGCCGGCCATTCCATATTTTACGTTCATGTCACGCTCCCTGACCGCCCCCGGCAGAGCTTCCGTAGCCGCGCGAGGCGGCCACGGAAGCAATTGGCAACAAGACTTGAAAACTTATCCGGACGCCGCCGCCGTCACATCGGCGGTGCCACGCCATCACGGCCGACGTTGATCCCGGGCGCTTCGAGCGTTCCGTCCGGCATTTTCTTGGCGGCGACGACGAAAACCTGCGCGCCAGGCTTGAGGTCGCTCATGCTGCCCGGAACGAACTTCACCACCGGCGTATCCGGCGGGACAATGATCTTCTTCTCACCGTCGGCGTACTTGACCATCATGACCTGGCCATCGACGCTCGAAACGGTCGAGGTAACGTCGGCGTTGGTCATCGTACTGCCGGGCTGACGGTCCCATTGCGAGAACCGCGCCGGCACCACGCCTTTCTGCGCGTCCATGAAGATGTGCAGTCCAATCGCCTTCTGGCTGCCATCGGGCTGCGGCATCGCCGTCACGCCGACGAATGTTCCGACTTTAATGTCGGCAAGCGACGCCTTGACCATCGCGGTGACGCGAGCCTTGTCGGCAAGCTTGACCGTCAGCATGCTGCCGTCGCGCGATTTAACGCTCAACGTCTGGCCGTCGACTTTTTCGATCGTGCCGCGCACGCGCACCATGCCCGGCTGCTGCGCCATGGCCGACGTGGCTACCAGCGCCGCAGCCAAAGCCAAAGCGGCCTTCCATCCTGTTCTTTTCACGTCACCCTCCCATGGTTTTGTGTGTGATGTTGCTCGCTTGGCGTTATCGCCATACGCCGTAATCGCCGTACGATACGTTCGGCGCCTGCAAAGTGCCGTCGGGAAGCTTTTTTGCTCCGGCGACAAAGATTTTCTCGCCCGCCTTCAGATCCGCGGCGGATGCCTTCTTATACTCGACTATCTCGGTCGCCGGCGATACGGCGACTTTTGCTGACCGCCCTTGTAGGTGACACTGACGGTTTCACCGCTCACGCCGGTGACCTCATCGGCAACAGTGGCATTCGTCATGGTGCTGCCGGGCGTGAAATCCCACGGCCGGAACCCTTCGCCGACACCGCGCATGGCTGCGGGGAAGATCAGAATTGTCGATGCCTTCTGTGAACCGTCCGGCTGAGGCATGGCGGTCACGGCGATGTAATCGCCCTTTTTGATGTCGGACAACGAAGCCTTGACCACCTGGTTCACCGGCGCGTTCGGCGCAAGCTCCACCTTCATCACCGCGCCGTCGCGGCTCTTCACTGATAGCGTCTGCCCGCTGACGCTATCGATGGTGGCACGCACGCGCACGATTTGCGGCGCCTGTGCGGCGGCCAACGATGCCGCCAAAAGCGCCACCGAGGCAGCGCTCCCGCCCACCGTCCAGCGTGAGATTTTTGTCATTCTCATTCTCCTGAAGATACCTTGTTACGTCGCCCACGCTGCGCGCAGCGGGACCCTCGAATGGTCAGGCAGCGCGCCGATGTTTAACCCCGAAGGCCGCTAGGATATTCCGGCCGGCCCGCCCGTGGAAGCCGTGAGATCGGCCTCGACCAGCATCCGCAGTTCCTTGGTCACTTCCGGCTGTTTGCCGAACCATAGCGCGAAGCCGCGCACGGCCTGATGCAGCAGCATGCCAAGGCCGTCGGCAGTGCGAAGGCCACCGGCGCCCGCCGCTGCAAGCAACGGGGTTACCAGGGGAACATACACCAGGTCGGCGACAACCGCGTGACCCGGCAGCCGCGCGATGTCGAGCGTAAGCCCGCCGTGATGTTCCATGCCGAGCGTCGTCGTATTGACCACAAGCCCCGCGCCGGCGACGTGGTTGTCGCGCTCGCCCCAGGGGGCCGGATACACGCTTTCGCCGAAACGCCCCTGCAATGCCTCGGCGCGGTCTACGCTGCGGTTGACGACGATGATGCGCGCAACACCGCGCAGCACCAGGCCGTAGACCACCGCGCGCGCCGCACCGCCGGCGCCGAGCACGACAGCGGTGCTCAAATCCCTGTCCCAATGCGGCGCGCAGGTGTCGAGATTGTCCAAAAAGCCTTCGACATCCGTGTTGGTGGACCGCAAGGTTGCGCCGTCAAGCCAGAGCGTGTTGGCGGCGCCGACGGCTTCGGCGCGATCGTCCGGCTGCGACAGCGCCAACGCCGCCTCCTTGTGCGGCAGCGTGACGTTGGCGCCCGCATAGCCACGCCCGGCGAGGTTTTTTACGAACGGCGCAAACTCATCCGGCGGCACCGCTTCACGGCGGTACTCGCCGGCGATGCCATAATGCTTGAGCCAGTAATTATGAATAAGCGGCGAGCGCGAATGTCCGACCGGCCAGCCGACGATGCAGGCCGCACGCGCCGCATTGGTCACGCCTCGTCCACCACGGAGTTACGCAGCACGCCGATCTCCGGGCACTCGACCTCGATAGTGTCGCCCGGCTTGAGCCACACCGGCGGATCGGCCTTTACTTTCTTGATCGGCGTGCCGGTGCAGATGATGTCGCCTGCCTTGAGCGTCATGAAGGTCGTCGTGTAGGAAATGATATCGGCGATCGAGAAGATCATGCTCGCGGTGGTGTCGTCCTGAATCACTTCGCCGTTCTTGCGCGTGATCAGGTGCAGCGGCTTGGTCAGATCGAATTCAGTCTGGATCCACGGACCCACGCTGCCGGTAGCGTCAAAATTTTTGCCCTGCGTGACGTTGAACTGGCCATGCCGCGTCCAGTCCCGGATGGTGCCCTCGTTAACCAGCGTGATGCCGGCGACCACCTCCAGCGCCCGCTCTTTGGTAACGTGCTTGCATTCGCGGCCGATCACGATCGCGATCTCACCCTCGTAATCGAGTTGTTCGGAGATTTTCGGCCGGACGAGCTTCTGCCCCGAGCCGACCATGGAGTTCGGCGCGCGGTAGAACATGCTTGGATATTTGGGATTATTGGTGACGTTGTAGTCGGCGCCGCGGTTGGCGTAATTGATGCCGATGCAGAGGATTTTTTCAGGCGCCAGAAGCGGCGGCAGCAGCTCGATCTCGGTGAGCGGCATGTCCGGACGGACAGCGTCGGATACGGCCTTGGCCTCGCCGAGCGCCTGCGCGCGGAATACTTCGAGCAGCGTCGAAAAGCGGCTCAGCCGGCCGCGCAAATCGACGATACCATCGCCCACCACCACGCCGAAGCTCGGCCGGCCGCGCATATTGTAGCTTGCAAGGCGCATGTCGCGTCTCCCCGACTTTCCAGGCGATGTGTTAAGAGTCATCGCCTTACCCGTCAATCTCCCCCAGGGCGTGATGAGAACCCTCTTTATCGACTGCAATGATCAGTTGGCATCCGCCTGGAAGCGGGTGCTGCGCCCCGGCGACCCGCCGATCGAGGTCAACCGCCAGCCGTTCACGGCCGCCGAGCTGCCGCAACTGCTCGCCGGTTGCGACATCTGCATTGACGATCACTCCTATCTGCCGACCGGACGTATCGAGCAATGCAAGGCGCTCAAGCATGTGGTGTTTCTGGGTACCGGCGCGTCGAGCTACATGGACGTCGCCGAGTTGAGGACGCACGGCGTCACCGTCCACACCATTAAGGGGTACGGCGACACCGCGGTGGCCGAGCACACCATCGCGCTGATGCTCGCCGCCAGCCGGGACATAGCCCACATGGACCGACAGATCCGCGCCGGCACCTGGTCGACCCGCGAGGGCGTGCAGCTTGCCGGCAAGACGCTCGGCATCATCGGGCTGGGCGGCATCGGCCGCGAGGTCATGCGGCTAGGCCGCGGTCTAGGCATGGAGGTGATCGCCTGGAACCGTACCAGGCACCCGGACGACCCATGGATGGAGCTCAACGAACTGTTGTCGCGCGCCCATGTCATTACCCTGCATCTTGCGCTCAATGAGGAGACACGCGACTTTTTTGGCGCGGCGCAGCTGGCGCGGACCAAGCCGGGCGTGATCCTGATCAATACCGCGCGCGCCGCCCTGGTCGATGAAACGACCTTGCTGTCGGGCCTGCGCAGCGGCCGCATCGGGCACGCCGGCCTTGACGTGTTTCATACCGAGCCGTTGCGCAAGGACCACCCTTTCGTCAGCCTGACCAACGTGACGCTGACGGCCCACGCCGCCTTCCGGACACTCGAAGCCTCACAAATCCTGCTGCGCCGCGCCATCGACATCGTCCGCGATATCATCGACCCTCCCGGCAGCCCGCGCCGCGGCGAGCGGTAGGGCCGTGGCTCCGGCAGCGACCCGGATTCATAGATTTGGTCGCATTTTTCTTCGGAAAACCGGCGCCGCTTTTCCGGATAATGCTCCAATGCTAAAACTCTCACCATGAGCGAGCGCTTTCGCGACATCACGCTGCGCGTCAATGGCGAGGACGTGAATGAGCGCGTCGAGGCTCGCAAAACGCTGGTCGATTTCCTGCGCGACGACCTTGGCCTCACGGGCAGCCACGTCGGCTGCGAGCACGGCGTTTGCGGCGCCTGCACGGTGCGCATTGACGGCGCGGTTGTGCGCGGCTGCCTGATGCTCGCGGTGCAATGCGACGGCGCGGAGGTCGAGACCATCGAGGGACTGTCCGATTCCGGAGCCATCGCCGACTTGCAGGATGCATTCCGGCGGCGCAACGCACTGCAATGCGGTTTCTGCACGCCCGGCATGCTGATCGGCGCGCACGACCTGGTCGGCCGCGGCAGCGTGCCCAGCCGGCAAAAAATTCGCGATCACATATCGGGCAACTACTGCCGCTGCACCGGTTATCAGGCTATTGTCGACGCAATCGAATCCGTCGCCCAAACCCGGGCGGGAAAGGAAGTCTAAGCCATGAACGAGCACGTCAATGCGGCGACGCTGTCGGAGCGCGCCGACGAAATCGAAGAAAAAATGATGCACGACCTCGCCGAGCGCATCGCCACCAAATCGGTGCTGTTCGGCATGGCCGACGGCAAAGTCGAGATGATGAACGGGTTCGAGTTCAAGAAAAACAACCCTGACAAATACTTTCTGATGGGCGCCGATCCGCGCCTGCCGAAAATGCCGGCTAAGCCGACGCTGATCGATTTCTTCAGAAACCGCTTCGCCTCGCTCAATCATCTGCTGCAGAGTGCGGCGCTGGCGCTCAAGAACGGTCACAACGAAAAGATCGTTCTGGCCTGTCTGCTGCACGACATCGGCGTCGCGAGCTTCATCCGCTGCGACCACGGCTATTGGGGCGCACAGATGATCGAGCCCTACGTGGACGAGGAGGTGAGCTGGGCGGTGCGCATGCACCAAGCGCTGCGTTTCTTCCCCGACTCTTCGGTCGGCTACGAATATCCGCAGATGTACATCAACAATTTCGGCGCCGACTATAAGCCCGAGCCCTACATCCAGCGCGACTACGCGTACGCCAAGAACCACAAATGGTACATGACCGCACGGCTCATCTGCGTCAACGACATCTACTCGTTCGATCCGAACGCCAAGGTCAATCTCGACGACTTCGTCGACCTCGTCGGCCGCAACTTCAAGCAGCCCGAGGAAGGCCTCGGTTTCGACAGCTCGCCGTCGGCGCATATGTGGCGCACCCTGATGTGGCCGACGCGGTTTCTGTGAGCCTTATTCCCCTCCCCCTTGTGGGGAGGGGTTAGGGGTGGGGGTCGAGAGGTAATGCGCGAACGTCAATGCCAGTCGTCTCCTCCCGACCCCCATCCCCACCCCTTCCCCACAAGGGGGAAGGGAGCAACATGAAGCTCGCGGCCGACCAGCCGTCCGGCCTCACCGCACTCGACCGGCCGAATTCCTATATCGGCCGCTCGGTGCCGCGGCCCAATCTCCATCGGCTGACAGCCGGCCGCGGCCTGTATGTCAGCGACATTGTGCTGCCGCGCATGGTCCATGTTGCCTTCCTGCGCTCGCCGCACGCTCATGCACGCATCAAACACATCGACACAGGTACGGCGAAGAAAGCGCCTGGCGTTGTTGCTGTGGTCGCCGGTGCCGAACTTGCGACGGTGATCACACCGTGGGTCGGCGTGCTCACGCATCTGAAGGGCATCAAATCGGCGCCGCAGTACGCTATCGCGGTCGAGCGCGCCTGCTGGCAGGGCGAGGCCGTGTGCGCCGTGGTCGCACGCACGCGTGCGCAGGCGGAAGATGCCTGCGCGCTGGTGAGCGTCGACTATGAGGTCCTCCCGGCCGTCACCGACGCCGAAACCGCGCTCGACGCGGCAACGCCGGTGATCCACCCCGCGCTCGGCGATAATCTCACCTTCGAGCGCACGCTCGATGCCGGCGATGCCGACAAGGGCTTTGCCGAAGCAGACGCGGTGGTCGACACGACATTCGTGTTCGGCCGCCATACCGGCGTCACCAACGAGCCGCGCGCCATCGTCGCCGACTGGAATCCCGGCGAAGGGCGCCTGACCGTGTATCAAGGCACGCAGGCGCCGCACATGACGCAGAATATTTTCGCCAAGCATCTCGACCTGGAAGAACACCAAGTGCGGGTGCTGACCAAGGACGTGGGCGGCTCGTTCGGCATCAAGGTGCACATCTACGCCGACGAGATGGCCACGGTGGCATTGGCGAAGCTGCTCAAGCGCCCAGTCAAGTTTGTCGCCGACCGCTTCGAAAGCTTCTCAACCGACATTCATGCGCGCGATCACCGCGTCAAGGCGAGGATCGGCGTGAAAAACGACGGCACGATCACGGCTTTCGAGATCGACGACCTTACCGGCATCGGGCCTTACTCGGTCTACCCGCGCACCAGCGGCATCGAGGCCAATCAGGTCGTGAGTCTGGTCGGCGGCTCCTATACGTGCCCCAACTACCGCGCCCGTGCCCGCGTCGTCTTTCAGAACAAGAACGTGATGTGCCAGTACCGCGCGGTCGGTCACCCGATCGCGACCGCGGTCACCGAAGGACTCGTCGAACTCGCGGCGGCGAAGATCGGCATGGACCCGGCGGAGCTGCGCCGGCGCAATCTTTATCCCGACGACAAGTATCCGGTCACCAGCGCCGCCGGCCTGAAATTTGAGAAGCTGTCGCATCATGCCTCGCTCGATAAGATCTTGGCGATGATGGACTACGCCAAACTGCGGGCCGAGCAGGCGCTGCTGCGCGCACAAGGCACCCACCGCGGCATCGGCTTTGCATCCTTCATCGAGGTGACCAACCCATCGGCGGCGTTCTACGGCGTCGGTGGCGCCCGTATTTCCTCACAGGACGGCGCGACGCTCAAGCTCGACTCAACCGGCGCGGTGTTCGTGCATTCCGGCGTCACCGAACAGGGCCAGGGCACCGAGTCGGTGCTGGCGCAATGCGTCGCGACCTCGTTCGGCGTGCCGATCGAACGCGTGCGCGTCATCACCGGCGACACCGACAACACGCCCTATGGGGGCGGCACCTGGGCGTCGCGCGCTGCCGGCATCGGTGGCGAGGCCGCATGGCAGGCCGGCAAGGCCTTGCGCGCCAACGTGCTCGCCGCAGCGTCGTCGATCCTGCAAGCCGACGCCGGGGCACTCGATATCCGCGCCGGCTTCGTGGTTGATGCCGACAGCGGGCGCGAGCGCATGGGGCTCGATGAGGTGGCGCGCATCGTCTATTTCCGTCCCGACACCCTGCCACCCGGTGTTCAGCCCGAATTCGTGGTGACGCGGCATTACGTGCCGCGCGCCTGGCCGTTCGCCTTCACCAACGGCGTGCAGGCGTCGTATCTCGAAATCGACATCCGCACTGGCGAGATCAAACTGCTGCGTCACTGGTGCGTGGAGGATTGCGGCACGGTGATCAATCCGCAGCTGGTCGATGAACAAATTCGCGGCGGCATCGTGCAGGGCATCGGCGGCGCTCTGTTCGAGCACTGCCTCTATGACGAGGCCGGCCAACTGCTCAACGCCAATCTGATGGACTATCTCGTACCGATGGCCACCGAAATGCCCGACATCGACATCGGCCACGTGGTGACGCCGACAGCGGATTCCGAACTCGGCGCCAAGGGCGCCGGCGAAGCCGGCACCGCCGGGGCGCCGGCCTGCGTCATGAACGCGGTCAACGACGCGCTGCGCCCACTCGGCGCCGCGCCGATCACCGCGATGCCGATCACGCCGGAACGGGTGCTGGGGGCGCTGCGGGGGCCTTGATCTTTTCTCGTCATTCCGGGGCGCCGCGCAGCGGCGAGCCCGGAATCCATAACCACAGGTCAGCGAATATGGATTCCGGGCTCCTCGCTTCGCTCGGCCCCGGAATGACGGCTACGCAAGCCGCGGAAACAACTTCACCGCGTTGCCGCGCGCTATCATCTTGCGCACGTCCGGCGCGAGAAAACCGGGCGCGGTGAAATCCTTCACTTCCTCCGCCACCACCCGCTCATTGCAGAACGGCCAATCGCTGCCGAACAGGATGCGTGACTTATCGGCGATGCGTGACAGCGTGCCCATCGACTCCACACCCGACGCCAAGGCGTTGTCGTACCAGAACGTCCTGAAGGCCGCGAAAAGCTCTTCGCGCGTGCGCTGCTTTAGCCGCTTGTCGATCATCGGCGCCACCGATAGCCGCCAGGCGATAAACGGCAGCGTGCCGCCGGCATGCGAGAGAATGAAGCGGATGCTGGCAAAGCGCTCCAGCGTGCCGGTGAACACGAGATTGACCGCGGCGCGCGTCGTGTCGAACGGGTATTCGATCATGAAACCGGGCCATTGCAGATCGAGCCCCCGGCTCGATGGATGCAGCCCCGGATGGATGTGCACCACTGCGTCGACGTCGTCGAGATACGCCAGCAGCGGATCGAACGCGGCATCGCCGAGGAATTTTTCGCCGTAACTCGCGAACAGCGAGATGCCGTCGAAACGCAGCGTCTCGAGGCAGTAGCGCGCCTCTGCGATCGCCTTATCGATATCGTGCATCGGCAACAGCCCGAAACAGCCGAAACGCCGCGGGTGTTTCGCGATCAGCTCGGCCGCGTAGTCGTTGCAGTGCCGGGCGAACGCAGCGGCCTGTCCCTCCGGCATGAAGGCAACGCCGGGCTGCGCGATCGACGTGATCGCCAGAGCAATACCATGCGTGTCCATCAGGCCGAGCGCGAGGTCTTCCGACCAATCGGGATAGCGGCCGATTGCCGGTCCCCTGCCCGCCTCATACACCGCGTCGCGGTAAAATTGCGGGATCAGGTGAAAATGCACGTCGATCATATTCGCTGCCATTGCGCCGCTGCCTCTTGTCCGCGTGTCATCCACTTCTACAATGAGCGCAGGAGACACCAAAATGGCAAGCTGGAAGGACCAGCCCGTCATCATCGTCGGCGGCGGCATCGGCGGCTTGAGCGCGGCGCTGGCGCTCGAGCGCAAGGGCATCCCGTCGCAGCTCGTCGAGCAGGCGCCCGAGTTCAAGGAGATCGGCGCCGGCATCCAGCTCGGGCCCAACGTGTTCCGGATGTTCGACGTGCTCGGGCTCACCGCGGCGGTCAGCGCGCTCGCGGTGTTTCCCAACAATCTCATCATGCTGGATTCGGTCAGCGGCGAGGAGGTCACCCGCATCCCGCTGGGCGACGCGTTCCGCAAAAAGTTCACGCACCCCTACGCACTGATCCATCGCGCCGACCTGCACAAGGCGCTGCTCGAAGCTTGCCGAAAATCCGCTCGCATCCGTCTCGACGACGCGCAAAAGATCGTCGCGGTCGACGAAACCGGCGACGGCATCGTGGCGCGCGCCGAGAGCGGCAAGGAGTATCGCGGCGCTGCGTTGATCGGCGCCGACGGCCTGTGGTCGACCATCCGGCAAATGGTGGTCGGCGACGGCAAGCCGAACGTCGCCGGCCATATCACCTATCGGGCCCTGCTGCCGACGTCGGAAATGCCCGAACAATGGCGCTGGCGCGACATGGTGCTGTGGGCCGGCGAGAAGGTTCACCTCGTGCACTATCCGCTGCGCACCGGCGAATTGTTCAACCTCGTCGCGGTGTTTCATTCCGACCGCTACGAAGAAGGCTGGGACAGCTACGGCGACCCGGCCGAGCTGCACGAGCGCTTCGCCAAGACCTGCGAGCCGGTGCGCACGCTGCTCAACAAGATCGAAAGCTGGCGCATGTGGGTGCTGTGTGACCGGCCGCCGATCAAGGACTGGTGCAAAGGCCGCATCACGCTCCTGGGCGACGCCGCGCACCCGATGCTGCAATACCTGGCGCAGGGCGCCGGCATGTCGATCGAGGACGCGGTGTGCCTCGCCGACCGGGTCGTGGCGGCAAACGGCGATTACGCAGCGGCGTTCCGCGCCTATCAGCAGGCGCGCTACCTGCGCACCGGCCGCGTGCAGATCATGGCGCGGGTCTATGGCGAATTCTATCACGCCTCGGGCGTCGCCAAGGAACTGCGCAACACGATGCTGTCCTCGCGCAGCGCGGAGGACGCCATGGATGGGATGGCTTGGCTTTACGGCAAGCAGAAAGAGCTGACGACGGCAACGGGGTGACGTGAGCGTCATTCCGGATTGCCGCCCCGGAATGACGAGTCAATTCACCGCCGCAGCCCGTTCATTGCGCAGCACCACGCAGGCACCGCCGGCGGCGAGGAGCTTGCCGCAGAATTTTTGCAGAAACGGCCGGTCGTCGTCGACGACGCGGATCATGTAACGCGCGGCGACGCCCATCCCGGGTAGCCGGCCGCGCAGCACGATCGGCTCGCGATCGCCGATCAGCGCCGCGTAACGCTTCGCCAGCATCCGATAGGTCGCCCAGGCGCGGCTTTCCGACAAATTGGCGGTGAGCTGCGCGCCCCAGCGCGGCACGTAGGCGGCGGCGCGCCGCGCGTCCTGCGGCTTCGCCAGAATTAGATTGGCAAGCCGCGCGCACGGCACGCCCTGCGGAATCGTCGTGTCCGCCTCCTTCGGCGGCGAAGCTGACGCCCATTCATCCGCGGTCCAGCCCGTAATGATGGCGACGTAATCGCGCGTCTCGCGTGGCAGACCGCGCCTGCCGTCGAGCCAGGCGCTGACGCGTCCCGGGCCCGCGTTGTAGCCGGCGGCGGCGAGCCCGAGATTGCCAAACTGCTTGCGCAGGTCGCCGAGATAACTTGCCGCCTCGCGCAGCGCCGCAATCGGATCGAACGGATCGGCAAGGCCGCGGTCACCCGCCGTTGCCGGCATGAACTGCGCGATCCCCTCCGCGCCCTTGTGACTGACCGCAAGCGCGTTGAAGCGGCTCTCCTGCCAGATCACACGTGCAAAAAATTCGACCGGCAAATCGTTCCGCGCCGCGCCTTGCTCCACCGCGTGGCAGATGTCGTCGGCGGTGGTGGCGGCGGCTGGTTGCGCCGGCGTTTTCCCAGCCGGTTCCGTGGGCTTATCGGAAAGCGCCGGCGGCGCCGCCGCCGCAGCCGGCTTCGCCTGATCGGCCGCGGCCGGCGCAGGCACGGCCGTTTGCGCGCTGGCCGACGCGCTCCATAAAACCAGACTCACTGCAAGCAGCGTTCGCCAAAGGCGCATGATCGGCATAACGCCCGAAAGCGGCTCAGGTGCCGCGATTGACGATTCTACCGCCGGCGACGCGCGGCCAAAAATCACAAAGCAAAGAGCGAGCGCACCGACCGCCTACGCGGCGTGCACCGCGACAGACTTGCGGCGGGCGATGACGGCGGGCACGTCCGAGACTGCAACCGGACGGCTGAACAGAAAGCCTTGTGCTTCCTTGCAGCCCGCCGCGCGCACGAGTCGAAGCTGCGCCGACGTTTCGACGCCTTCGGCGATCGTCGGCACGCCAAGGCTGCGGCCGAGGTCGGCGATCGCCCGCACGATCGGCGCATTGTCCGACTTGTCGCAGAGCTCCATGACGAACGACTGGTCGATCTTGATCTTGCTGAACGGAAACGCGCGCAGATAGCTCAACGAGGAATAGCCGATACCGAAATCGTCGAGCGCGATCGTGACGCCGAGCGCGCCCAGCTCCTGCAGCGTCGCGCGATTGGCCTGATTTTCCTGCAGCACGACGGTTTCGGTGATTTCCAGTTCCAACCGCTGCGCCGGCAGCCCGGTACTCGCCAACACGTTCTTCACGATCTCAGCCAGCCTGCGGTCCTTGAATTGCACCGGCGACAGATTGACCGCGACCCGCACGGCGGCCGGCCATGCGGTCGCCGCCGCGCAGGCCGTCTTGAGCACCCACTCGCCGATCTCCGAGATCAAACCGATCTCTTCGGCCACCGGAATGAATTCGCCCGGCATGATGAGACCGCGCCCCGGGTGGTTCCAGCGCAGCAGCGCTTCAACGCCGCTGACCTCGTTGGAGTCGAGATCGATGGTCGGCTGGTAGACGACGTCCAGTTCGCCCGCCGCCAAGGCGTGGCGCAAGTCGTGTTCGAGGGCGCTGCGGGCCCGTGCCTGCGCTTCCATGGCCGGCTCGAAAAACCGCCAGCTGCCGCGGCCCCCGGTCTTGACCGCATAGAGCGCGATATCCGCGTTCTTGAGCAGCCCCTCGGCCTCCAAACCATCGTCGGGCGCGACGGCGATGCCGATGCTGGTGGCCATATCGACACCATGGCCTTCAATCTCGAAGGGCTCCTTGATGGCCTCGAGAATGCGCGTGCACAGCCGCTCCACATCGGCCCGGTTCTCGACCGAGGTCTGCACGATGGCGAATTCATCGCCGCCGAACCGCGCCACGGTGTCGGTCTCGCGCACGGTCCGGCACAGGCGCTGCGCCGCGACTTTCAGAAGCGCGTCGCCGGCCGGATGCCCCATCGTGTCATTGACATCCTTGAAGCGGTCGAGATCGAGCAACAGCACGGCGAAGCGTTCGTTGGTGCGTCTGGCCCGCGCGATGGCCTGTTCGATGCGCTCGCGGAACAGCACACGGTTCGCGAGGCCGGTGAGTTCGTCGTGGCGCGCCATATGGGCGATCCGCTCTTCGCTGTCCTTGCGCAGCGTCACGTCGGTAAAGGTCCGCACAAATCCGCCGCCCGCCAGCGGAACGCTGCGCACTTCGAGGGTCGTGCCGTTCGGGCGCGTCCGCTCGTAAACGCCGATCTCGCCGAGGCCGCCGGCCTTGACGAAATCGCGAAGTTTCGGATCGAGCGTTTCGCCGTCCTGGCCAAAATCCCCCTGCTCCCAGAGGCTTCCCACCACGTCCTCAAACGGCCGCTGCCCTTCGACAAAATCTGCCGGCAGGGACAGCAGTTCGATGGCCCGGTGATTGATCACCGCAACCTTGCGGGCGCCGTCGACCATCATCAGGCCCTGGCTCATATGATCCAGTGTGACTTCAAGCTCGCGGGATTTTTCCAGCGCCACCGCTCCGCTGGCGCGGGCGGCTTCCCGTGCCTCGTCGACGCGGCGCCGCTGTTCGGCGTCGAGCACAATGCCCAACAGGATCAGAACCGTTATGCCGGCGGCGAGGAAGTCGTCGATCTCTTGATCGTGCAACAGTTCCGCCATCAGCTCCTGCTGGGAAAACGCAACGCCGACAATGAGCGGGAGACCCTTGACCTTGCGGAACGTGATCAGTCGGCGGACCCCATCGAACGCTTGCGCATAGAAAGAATCGCCGTCGAGGTGCGATTTCCACAGCGGCGGATTGAGCTTCTGCCCAAGGATATTGCGAGAGGCGCCCTTGGCCGCGCGCACGTAGTCGTCCTCGCCGATCAACGAGATGCGGCCCTGCTTGCCGATGTCGACCACCTCGTAGAAGCGCGTCAGCATCGCGGGATCGACCCCAAGCGTGATCACGCCCTTGAAGCTGCCGTCGGCGGCGATGATCGGCCGGGCGAACGGCACAACCCATGTGTTGCTGGCGCGGCCGACGATCGGCCTGCCGATGTAGAGCCGGTCGCTGTGGTCTGTCAGAAAGGTCTGGAAGTGCTCGCGATCGTGCAGATCGAAGAGCTGCCCGGACTGGGAGCTGCCCGAATTCACCATGAAGCCGTTGGCATCGATCAGCGCGGCATTTTTGACGAGGGCGCTGGAATAGAGTGGGTTCGTGGCCACGCGGCGGATGTCAAAACGCTGCGGATCGAGCAGATAGCGTGCCCGCAGCAGCAGCAGCGTCTTATCGACTTCGCTGACCGAGCGGATGACGCTTTCCTCGAACGCGCTGGCCAGGTTTTTGCCGTGCTCGCGCGTCACACTCAGGAAATTCTGCGCACTGTTGTGCTCGCTCCAAAGCACGCCGGACCAGATGATGGCGATTATCGCGAGGCCAAAATAGCTCGTGCCATTGAGCAACCACCGCGCCCATTGAAGGAAATCCGAGCGTTTCATTTCGCGCGACGCCAAATCGTTTTATGGCATAAGTCTTACCGTCGTAAGCTTGCGGAAGATTTACATTTTCGCGTCGCATAACTCCGTAAGTGTACCTATCGGCCGCCCCAGGAACGGCTGCGGCAATATTCTGTTAAGCATGGTGGACGCGTGCCCGGAGCCGCGGGCGTCGTTGGAGCGGGCGTGGCGTGGCGTGGCGTGGCGTGGCGTGGCGAGGTCAGTTCGGCTCGGTTTCGCTCCATTTCCAGACAGGCTTGGTCTCGGTCACCTTGTCGGCATTCTTCATCGCCGCCTGAGTGATCGTGTCATAGACCTTGCCGTTCGGGCCGCTGACGGTGACGGTGGCGTTGAGCGACAGCCACTTGCCGATGAAATTGCAGGTGTAGGGCGCAGCCCGCATTCCGCCCAGGTTCACCCACTCCCTTGGAAACCGATTGCCGCCGCAGATGATGTCGTCGGCCGTCTTATGCGCCGCCGCCAGCGCCGCGGCGACTTCGCCCTTGAGCTGCGCCGACTGAACGATCAGCGAACTGATATCGCCGAGCGACAGCGAGCCACCCTGCCCGAGCTTGCTGGCATCGAACGCGGTCGCGGGTGAAGCGGCCAGGATGGTGGCAAGCGCTCTATCGCCGCAATGGCTTTGAAGTAGTCACCGCACATCATGCCCTCCCCACTGAACATGGCACACCCATTGACGTAGTTGCGGTCTATGATTTTGCTACAGAGTGGTAAATTGCAACGATCTCTTCTCGGTTAGCTCTGAACCATTCTTTCCCAGCGCCCTTAATTCTGCGGCCTCGATACTCAAGAGTAGCATGAATCGCACGCTCTAACGAATTGCAGTCGCGCGTTTTGATCTCAAGCAAAAGGACGGGCCTATCAGGCGTGCTCGTACTGATCTGCGCCGCAATGCGTTGCACCGTATCGTTCTCGGTCAGCCCTATCTTTAAGCGATCAGGCGCGCACCGGTACCCATATGCGTAGACAACCTTTGGGCCTTCTCCGAGTCGAAGCACATCACTACTATCGACTGCATGCGCTAGTTCGCTGAGCGCCTCAGCCTCGCTAATTCCAGTATCCGTGTCGGAATTCGCCATCGGCAAATACTGCGCGACTTCCGCAGCCGGATAGAGCTGTCCTTGTGTCACTTGCTCGACAGTGAAGCCGTTTGTTGGCGCTGCTGCGATATATTTTGCCATTCGCTTTGCATAATAGGCTTGCTTTTCAGCATCTTCAGCGAGGTGGTATTGATTGAGAGCCCAGGTGAATTGGGCGCGTTGTCCGGGCAACGTAGCCATTGCAACTAAACCTTCATGAGAAAACAGCCTGTAGTCCGGCAGCTAGCGCGGACCGGATTGAGCGGGCAAACCCGGCTACGACGCCCCCACACCCTTCCCCTTCAGCGCACTCCCAATCTCATCCAACACCACCGGATCGTCGATCGTCGCAGGCATGGTCCAGCTTTCGCCGTCGGCGATTTTTTTGATGGTGCCGCGCAGAATCTTGCCGGAGCGCGTCTTCGGCAGCCGCGCCACCGTGATGGCGAGGCGGAACGAGGCGACCGGACCGATTTTTTCGCGAATGAGCGCGATGCACTCCTTCTCGATCTCCGTGGGCGGCCGGTTGACGCCGCTCTTGAGCACGATGAAGCCGCACGGCACTTCGCCCTTGAGCTGATCGGCGATGCCGAGCACGGCGCATTCGGCGACGTCGGGGTGCGCGGCGAGCACTTCCTCCATCCCGCCGGTCGAGAGCCGGTGACCGGCGACGTTGATGATGTCGTCGGTGCGGCCCATGACGAACACGTAGCCGTCCTCGTCCTTGAAGCCGGCATCGGCGGTTTTGTAGTAGCCGGGAAATTCGTCGAGATAACTTTCGCGCATGCGCTTGTCGGCCTGCCACAGCGTCGGCAGGCAGGACGGCGGCAGCGGCAGCTTGATCACGATCGAGCCCATCGTATTGACGGCGACTTCCTTGCACGCTTCGTCGACGATGCGCACGTCGTAGCCGGGCATCGGCACCGTCGCCGAGCCGTATTTGACCGGCAGAGTGCCCAGCCCGACCGGATTGCCGGCGATGCACCAGCCGGTCTCGGTCTGCCACCAGTGATCGAGCACCGGGATTTTCAAAAGATTTTCCGCCCACTGCACCGTGTCGGGATCGGCGCGCTCGCCTGCCAAAAACAGCGTGCGGAATTTTCTCAGATCGTACTGCGCCAGGAATTTTCCTTGCGGGTCCTCTTTCTTGACCGCACGGAACGCGGTCGGCGCTGTGAACATGGCGGCACAGCCGTGCTCGGCGATCACGCGCCAGAGCGCGCCGGCGTCCGGCGTGCCGACCGGCTTGCCCTCGTAGAGGATCGTGGTGCAGCCGTGAAACAGCGGCGCATAGACGATGTAAGAATGGCCGACCACCCAGCCGACATCGGACGCCGCCCAATACACTTCACCGGGTTCGACGCCGTAGAGATACTGCATCGACCATTTGAGCGCGACCATGTGGCCGCCATTGTCGCGCACGACGCCCTTGGGCCGGCCGGTGGTGCCGGACGTATAGAGAATATAGAGCGGGTCGGTCGCCGCGACCGGCACGCAATCGTAGGCCGAGCGGGCATAAACCAGCGCGTAATCGCGCATCGCGGCCCAGTCGCGGTCGCGGCCTTCGATCAGTGCGGCTTGCATCTGCGGCCGCTGCAGAATCAAACATGCATCAGGCTTATGCGTCGACAGCGCGATGGCTTCGTCGAGCAGCGGCTTGTAGGCGACGACGCGGCCGGGTTCGAGCCCGCAGCTCGCCGACAGAATGACCTTAGGCTTGGCGTCGTCGATCCGGGTCGCCAGTTCGGGCGCCGCAAAGCCGCCGAACACCACCGAATGAATCGCGCCGATGCGCGCGCAGGCGAGCATCGCGATGATCGCCTCCGGGATCATCGGCATGTAGAGGATGACGCGGTCGCCCTTTTGCACGCCGAGATCGCGCAGCATGCCGCCGAGCACCTGCGTCTCGGTCAGCAGGCGGTGGTAGCTGATGGTCCGCTTTTGCCCAGCGAGCGGCGAATCGTAGATGATCGCCGCTTGATCGCCGCGCCCGGCATCGACATGGCGGTCGACCGCGTTGAAGCAGGTGTTGCACACCCCGCCCACGAACCAGCGGCCGTAGATGCCGGCCTTGGCGTCGAACACGGTTTTCGGCTTTTCGAACCAGTCGATGGCCTCGGCCGCCTCGCCCCAGAAGCCGGTAGGATCGCGCTGCCAGCGCGCATAGGCTTCGCGGTAGCGGCTCGATCGGGCGTCCATGAGGTGTCCTCCGCGCGAAATATACCCTGCAGGGCGAATAGTGAGTAGCGAATAGCGAATCGCGGGGGCTATTCATTCCATCCGTTATTTGCCCTACTCGCTACTCGCTACTCGCTACTCGCGATTCACCATTCGCCAGCCCCGTGATTACCGATCCGCTGTTCTATCTCGTGGCCATTCCGGCCGTGATCCTGCTCGGCCTGGGCAAAGGTGGCTTTGCCGGCCTTGGCATGATCTCGGTGCCGCTGTTGACGCTGCGGGTGCCGATTTTGCAGGCCGCCGCCATCATCCTGCCGCTGCTCGTCACCCAGGACGCCATCTCGGCCTGGACCTATCGGCGCGCGTGGAGCGCGTGGAACCTGAAGGTGCTGATTCCGGGCTCGATCATCGGCATGGGTGCCGGCACGCTGTTTGCGAGCTACGTCTCCAACGCAGCGATCGAAGTGGCCGGCGGTATGATCGGGCTGTCGTTCGTGGTGTACCGCTGGATCGGCCGGTGGCTGTGGCCGCATCTCATTCGCGCCGCCGAAAAGCCCAAACAGCCGCACGCGCTCGCCGGTGTGTTCTGGGGATCGCTCGCAGGCTTCATGTCGCTTCTGATCAATGTCGGCGCCCCGCCCTACCAGATCCACATCCTACCGCAGCGCCTCGACAAGCTAACGTTCGTGGGCACCACGGTGCTGTTCTTTGCCTTCATGAATCTGATGAAGATCGGCCCCTATTTTTTGCTCGGCCAGTTTTCGCTGCGCAATTTCGCAACGTCGATGGCGCTCTGGCCGCTGGCGGTGGCGGCGAACTACCTCGGCATCTGGCTGGTGCGGCGAACGCCGACCGAGCCGTTCTACCGCATCACCTATCTGTTGATGTTTTCGATCTCGGTGGCGCTGATCTGGCAGGGCTGGCTGGGTCTGGCGCACGGCGAGTAACAAACCACTCGCCATTCGCTATTCGCCCGCGCGCAGCTTTCGGCTAAGCTGAATGCCGGGAGGAAAGATGGCGACACCTTACGATAGCGGCCTCGAGCGTAATCCGGCGAATTTTCAGCCGCTGACCCCGCTGTCATTTCTGGCCCGCGCCGCCTTGGTCTATCCGGAACAGATGGCGGTCATCCATGGCGGCCGGTCCTGGACCTACCGCGAATTTTTCGCGCGCGCCAAAAAACTGGGCTCCGCGCTCGCCCGGCGCGGCATCAGGCGCGGCGATACCGTGGCGGCGGTGCTCGCCAATACGCCGGCAATGCTGGACGCGCACTACGGCGTCGCAATGGCCGGAGCCGTGCTCAACACCATCAATACGAGGCTCGACGCCGCCATGATCGCGTTCATTCTCGATCACGGCGAGGCCAAGGTGCTGATCGTCGACCGTGAGTTCTCCAACGTGGTGAAAGACGCGCTAGCACTCTGCAAGGCGAAGCCGCTGGTGATCGATTACGACGATCCGGAATACAAAGGCGCCGGCGAACGGCTCGGCGCCATCGAATACGAAGATTTTTTGCGCGAAGGCGACCCGGAATTCGCCTGGCTGAAGCCGGACGACGAATGGGACGCGATCTCGCTCAACTACACGTCGGGCACCACAGGCGACCCCAAGGGCGTCGTCTATCATCACCGCGGCGCCTACTTGCTGGCGATGGCCAACTTCATCACCTGCGGCATGGGCAAGCATCCGGTTTACCTGTGGACCTTGCCGATGTTCCACTGCAATGGCTGGTGCTTCCCGTGGACTTTGTCAGTCGTCGCGGGGACTCATGTCTGCCTGCGTGCCGTCCGCGCCGCGTCAATCTTCGACGCCATCGCCACCCACAAGGTGACGCACCTGTGCGGCGCACCGATCGTGATGTCGACTTTGCTCGACGCCGCGCCGCAGGAGAAAAAGCCGCTGCCGCACACGGTCGAGTTCGTCACCGCCGCGGCGCCGCCGCCGGAAGCTGTGCTGGCGGCGATGAAAGCCGCGGGCTTCAACGTCACCCATGTTTACGGTCTGACCGAGACCTACGGGCCGGCGAGCGTCAACGACTGGCATCGCGCGTGGGACGCCCTGCCTGCTTCCGAGCAGGCGGCCAAGAAGGCGCGCCAGGGGGTCTGTTATCCGGTGCTCGATGCGCTCGACGTGCGCGATCCGGCGACGATGCAGCCGGTGCCACGCGACGGCGAGACACTCGGCGAAGTCATGTTTCGCGGCAACGTCGTGATGAAAGGCTATCTGAAAAACAAGGCGGCGACCGAGCGGGAATTTTCGGGCGGCTGGTTTCACTCCGGCGATCTCGGCGTGATGCATCCCGACGGCTATATCCAGCTCAAGGACCGCTCCAAGGACATCATCATTTCCGGCGGCGAGAATATTTCCTCGATCGAGGTCGAGGACGCGCTCTACAAGCATCCCGCCGTGCAGGCGGTCGCCGTCGTCGCCAAGCCCGACGATAAATGGGGCGAGACGCCGTGCGCCTTCGTCGAACTTAAATCCGGCGCATCGGCCACGGCCGAGGAATTGATGGCGTGGTGCCGGCAAAACCTCGCCGCCTACAAATGCCCGCGCACCGTGGTGTTCGCCGAAATTCCGAAAACTTCGACCGGCAAGCTGCAGAAATTCAAGCTGCGGGATATGGCGAAGCGGGTGTAGCGCGCAATCACGCCAGTCACTCCTCGATGACGATGCCGCCTGCATCCCGGCATTCGCCGCTCGTATTGCGGCATCTGCCGGCACAATCTATATTTGTGTGCCACGCGGGAGGCGTAGTCCATGCCCCGGTCAAAAGCGAAGCGCGGACGGCAAACTGCAAGCGGATTTGGCGAGGAGGAGCGTCCGTTCGTCCACGACGAAATCGTGCGCGGCATTGCAGCGCGGCGCGTTAAGAAACTGATCGACCGTGGCGTGCTTGGCGCCAAGCAGGTCTATCGCGTCATTCCGGAACGCACATTTGGCCGCCGCCTCGCCAAGAACGAGACGCTCAAGGCGCCCGAAGCCGATGCTATCGGGCGGCTCATCCGCATCACCGAGGAAGCGGAAAAAACCTTCGGCGACACCGACTTCGCCCACAAATGGCTGACCTATCCAAACCCCGCGCTGCGCGACCGCATCCCGATCGAAATGGCCGAGACGGACGCCGGCGCGCGGGAAGTCGAAACGATCCTCACGCGCATCGCTTATGGCGTCTACAGCTGATGGTGACGGCTTGGCGGCTCGCGCCGGCACCATTCGCTCGCGCACTTGATGGCGAAGGTGCCAGTCTTGCGGGAGGTCGCTGGAATTCGCGCGGCGTGCCGATGTTTTATGCCTCGTCGCATTTGTCGTTATGCGTCCTTGAAATATTTGTTCACTTGCCAGCGGTGTTGCGGCTTAACATTCCCGATTTCGAGGCTGTACGCCTCAGCATTCCAGACGACGCCGGGACCATACGTATCGGTGTCGACGAAATGGAAATGATGCTCGGCGCTTCCGATCCCGAGGCGGCATGCCGCGCCGCGGGTGACGCCTGGATCGCAGCAGGCCACGCGCTGATCCTCGCGGCCCCTTCGATTATCGTGCCTGAAGATTTGAACCTGATGCTTAACCCCGCACACCCGCGTATGCACGACGTTGCAATCGTCTCGACCCGCCGCTTTCGCTTCGATGCAAGGTTGGTCTCACTGTCGCACTAAAAATTGCAGGCGTTGCCGGCCATTCCCGTCCGGTCGGGAACCGGCCCAGATTATTCGTGAATAAAATTTCTGCATTTTCCCCGCTGACGCGAGGACGATGGGGGAAAAACGCCGTGACTAATGTGTCAGTGCAACAGGACCGGGTCCAGTCTAAGCCGCTCGATTTCGTCCTTGACGTGCAATTTCTTCCGTTTCAGTTCCGCAACTTTGAAGTCGTCGGCCGCGGGGTGGGTCATCGCTTCAGTGATTTCCTCCTCAAGGGCCTGGTGCCGCTTTTCGAGCTCCGCAAGATGCGATTGCATCGCCATGTGGCTTCTCTCCTTGCGTTGAATGCCGCCTGTCGAATGAAGGTACCACCCGATAACGAAGCACATGATACTCCGTTTCCGGCCTGCCGAAAATCCCATCTGTGTGCACACGTATGCGTGCGGCCCATTCGCCCGGCGGGCTTGTCGGGCGTTAACCAACCCGCGATAATCCGCCGCCAGCAACCGGTCAGGTCCAAGCCCGTGTCCGAGCCGCAATGGAGCCGCACCCACGGCGCGACAAGGCGGAAATGACGAAAGAGGAAGAACAAGAGCTTCGGGCGCAGCTGGCGCGCCTGCTGCAGGAACATCGCGACCTGGATGCCGCCATTGCGGCGCTGCAGGATGCGTTGGGCGCCGACATTATTCAGGTGCAGCGGCTGAAGAAGCGCAAGTTATTCCTGCGGGATCGGATTACCTTCATCGAAGATCAGCTCACACCGGATATTATTGCGTGATGTCTTCCGCGTTGCTCGCGCCGGGCGAGGCCTGATCGCCACATCCGGCCTTGCGGGCATACTTCCGGGCGTACATGGCGGCGTCGGCGCGGGCCAGCAGTTCGTCCGGCGTATCGAGCGCCGCGGCCAGCGCCACGCCGGCCGATGCGCCGACGACGAGCGTCGAGGCGCCCCATCGCACCGGCGTCGCGTAAACCGCCCGCTCCAACGCCGCGGCCTTCGCCGCCGCCGCCGCGGCGCCGAGATTCCATAGCAGCACCGCGAATTCGTCGCCCCCGATTCGCGCCACCACGTCGGAGGCGCGCACTTTGCCAACGATCGCGGCGGCAACTGCCTTGAGTACGGCATCGCCGGCGGCGTGACCGTGGCGATCGTTGACCGGCTTGAAGCCGTCGAGGTCGAGAAAAATCAGCGCAGCGCCAACGCCGTAACGTTTGACATAAGCCACGGAGCGTTTGAGCTCACGCTCGAAGCCGCGGCGATTAAGCAGCTCGGTCAGCGGGTCGACATCGACCTTGGCTTCGAGATCGACGATCCGCGCGCGCGAGCGCTCCAGCTCGGCAACGAGCCGCCCGACTTCGGCCGCGAGCTGCATGGATGCGGAACGCGCCGGTCGCTTGCGTTTTGAGGGGTCCGTCGATGCCGGATCGGCAGAAAGGCGCTGCACACGCACCTGCTGCCGCAGTGGCGCGGCCGTCTTGCGCCGCGGCTTTGCGGCGTTACGCTTCATTGCGGTCCCCTCCCGCCCCATCCGAATCGCCGGCAAAGATACTCCGTCCGGACTGGTCCGGTGATGCGCCAGCCGAGGATTGTCAGCGCATTCTCCGCCCCTCCGCCTGATCATGCGGCGTATTGCCGCATGATCAGGGCAAGGTTCGATCAGTTCATGGCACGGTCAGCGCATGGCCGCCCATGCGGCGCCGGGCCACCACCTTCGCTCATTGGGCCTGGATGATCGCGATCGGCGCACTTTGTGTATCGTCGAAAGCCGCCGCGGTCAGCGGACCGCCGAACACGGCGGCGGTGTCGAGGTTGAGCCGGTTGGGCCGCAGGTCAGGCTTGGCAGTCTCCAGGGGTGTGTGGCCGTGGACGATGAGGCGGCCGTAGTCCCGATCATCGTCCAGGAAAGGCTCCCGGATCCAAATCAGGTCATGTTCGTCCTGCGCGCCGAGCGGCTTGTGCGGGTCAACCCCGGCATGAACGAACAAGCGGCGGCCATCGTCGTAGGTCAGAGGCAGCGATCGCAACCAGTTGAGATGCGCCTCGGGCATTTCGCCCACGTCGCTGGCGCCATAGCTCGACAGCGTCGCCGCGCCGCCGTTGCGGAGCCATGCCTTGGCGGGCAGCAAGCCATCGAGCACCGCGACCGCCCAGGCTTCGTGATTGCCCTTGAGCGCGACGACATGCTGCGGCGCATCGGCCTGCAAACTGAGCATGTAGCGGATGACGCCCGCCGATTCCGGCCCGCGATCGATGTAGTCGCCGAGAAACACCAGCATCATTTCATCGCTACCGGCATGCTGGCGGCATGCCGCGATCAGGCTTTTCAGCTTGTCCAGACAGCCGTGGATGTCGCCGACAGCGTAGGTCAGCATGATTTCCTGTTCATGGTTGCTTGTTCATGGTTTCACGGCCCCGACTTTTCCTAATGATGGCCACATTCGGGCAGCATTGTTCAGTGGACGTTCACGTTTAAATGGGAACTTTAAGCTAACCGGGGCTGTTGAGTTGAACGACAACACATCCTGTCGAGGTAATGTCATGAGGAAAACTGTGACTGCTCTCGTCGCGGCCGTAACAATCGCCATCGCGGCGGTCGCGACAGCCGGCTCCGCGGAGGCACGCTGGGGAGGCGGGCACGGCGGCGGCGGCTGGCACGGCGGCGGTGGCTGGCGTGGCGGCGGCTGGCGTGGTGGCGGCTGGGGTCCTGGCCCGTTCATTGCCGGTGCTCTCCTCGGCGGCGCGGTCGTCGGCGCCTATGCCTATCCCTACGGTTATTATGGTCCCTCCCCCTACGGATACGCCCCGTGCGCCTGGCGCACCTGGTGGAACGGCTATCGCTGGATCCGCTCCTGCTACTAAGCCCGCTCGGGTATCACGATCGATGACGGCGTCCCGCAAGGGGCGCCGTTGCGACATTGCGTGGCACGCGCCGCCGATCTCGGTGGTGAATGCGTCATGCGCATCAAACTTCCGCCAAAGAGTACGACTTTAATGATGCAATAGGATCTTAAGGGGATTCGGGGGTATGTCGGGGACTTCCGCAGCTTAATTTGTCGCATCGGCACCCGAACGATCATATCAGGAGAATACATGCACAAAGCACTCATCGGGCTTGCCGTTGCGGCCACGCTTGGCCTTGCCACGGTAGCAGCACCGAGCGCGGCGAATGCCCGCTGCTTCGGTTGCGCCGTGGGCGTGGGGGTTCTTGGCGGAGTCGTCGCTGGCGCCATCGTCGGCAGCGCCATTGCCAACAATCCGCCCCCGCCGGCTTACGGTTATCCGCCGCCGCCTCCCGGCTACCCGCCGCCGGCCGCATATGGGCCGCCGCCGGCCCAGTATGCCCAGTTCGCCCCGGGCTGCTACTGGAGCAGGCCGCACAAGGTTTGGATCGAGGGCTACGGTTGGCAGTGGCGCCGTCACCCGATCTGTCCGTAACACTGGACGGGTCGTGATCGCGCGGTTGCGCGTCGGTTTCAGCCGGTCGGCTTGCAAGAGCCGGCCGGTTTTCTTTTTTGGTCAACCCGCAGAGGCCAAGTTCTGAGCACGCTTTCGGCACCGCACGAAGCAAATAGCGCGAGCGATGGCGCTCTGCCGGTAGACAGCGAAGCCGCCGTCATCCCGCCGCGCTGGACGGTCGCCTATGCGATCGCGGTCGCTCGTGGATTATTGATCGTCACGCGGCGGCGGGTCGCGCCACGGGCAGCTTCCGCGTTGACCATTGCGCTTGGTCTCATCGAGGTCACGCGGCAACGCGTCGCGCCGTTCGCCGCCTACGCGCCGCGGCGCGTGTACACGATCAGCGCACTCAAATGGATGGCGGTCGCCGCGGCCTGCGTCTACGTCGGGATCTCGGCCGTGCTGTACGTAAACCAGCGCGCGCTGATGTATTTCCCCGACACGGCCCACACCACGCCCGCGGAGGCCGGACTGCCGCAAGCCACCGAACTGCCGCTGACTGCGGCCGACGGCGTTCACATTACGGCCTGGTTCGTCGCGCCGCAGGGCGACAAGCCGGTGATCGTTTTTTTCCACGGCAATGGCGGCTCACTGCGCTACAGCGTCGCGCGCTTTCGCGAGTTGATCGGCGCGGGTATCGGCCTCGTCGCGCTCGAATATCGCGGCTATGGCGGCAACGAAGGCAGCCCGAGCGAAGCCGGTCTGATTGCCGACGGCGAGGCCGCCTACGCTTATGCCGCTGCACACTATCCGACGAAGCAGATCGTGATCTGGGGCCAGTCGCTCGGCTCCGGCGTCGCCGTTGCGGTCGCGGCGGAAAAACCGGTCGGCCGCATAATTCTGGAAGCGCCGTTCACCTCAACGGCCGCTGTCGCCTCGATCCGCTACTGGTACATTCCGGTCAGCCTTTTGATGAAGGACCAATTTCATTCCGACCGGCGCATCCAGAAAGTCACCGCACCGCTGTTGATCCTGCACGGCACAAAGGATCAGGTGGTGCCCTTTGCGATGGGCGAGCGCCTGTTTGAACTCGCCAACAAGCCGAAGCATATCGTGCGCTTCCTCGACGCCGGGCATGACGACATCGACGCCAACGGCGCCCTGAATGCAGTCGCGCGCTTTCTCGCCGGCGATCTGGATCGCGTCCCTAGCCCACCCAAAATAGCCAATCCAAAAACCTGACGCTCACGGCAGGATTGCGCGCCTCACAAAGCCTCGACAGCACACTTCTCGCTTAAGAAATCTACAAACGCGCGAACTCTCGGTTTGGCGATGTTTGTCCTGACGCAAAGCGCATGCACGGCAATAGCTTCAACGTGGTGATATCGATCCAAAAGCGATACCAATTCGCCCCTGCGGATCAATGGGCGAGCACGATATTCGACCATCCGAAAAATTCCGGCGCCCATGATTGCGAGCTGATAAAGCGCCTGTGCATTGTTTGACACGATGCGGCCGCCTACCTTGACGTGACGCATGGCCCCATTCACTTCGAAAGGCCAGCGGTTCAGATAGTCGCGCTCCTCATCCCACAAAAGACAATCATGATTCAGAAGATCGGCGGGTGCCTTTGGCCGGCCCTTCTCCGCGAGGTAAGCGGGGGAAGCAACGATGACTCGGCGCATCTCTCCAATCTTTCTGGCGATCAACGATGAATCCGAAAGCCGTCCGAGCCGGATTGCCACGTCGATTTTCTCTTCGATCAGGTCGACGTACCGATCCGTGAGGGACAGATGCACTCCGATCTTTGGATGGCGGGTCGTGAATTCCGGAAGAAAAGGGACAAGTGGATCCAGTCCCCAGACCACAGCTGCACTGACCCGCAGAGTGCCGGAGGGTTGCTTGTCCGAACTGACCGACCGCTCGGCTTCTCCAATGTCCTCCAGAACCTGCCGACATGCTTGCAGGAAAATAGCGCCCTCGTCCGTGAGACTGATACGACGCGTGGAGCGGTGCAGAAGCGAGGTGCCGAGCCGCTGTTCGAGGCGTAAAACCGCGCGACTCACCATGCTTTGGCTCACGCCAAGCTCGGTCGCGGCGGCTGTAAAACCCCCTGCATCCGCCACCGCCTGAAACATCTTCATTTCGGACAGCTTGTCCAGCATTCATCCATATCCAGCATAAGTATTATCCAGAAATACGATATTATCGCAGAATCGGTATTAATCTAGATTCATTCAGTTGGCTTCCACGGAGCTGGCGGAGGCAGGATCGCACGCTCGACCCGGAAGCCGCAGGAGACGCCGCTCATTCGAGGGGATACCGATGAAAACTCATCGCCGCGAATTTTTGCATCTGGCAGCGGGCGCTGCCGCGCTGTCGATTCCGCTTCGCGGAGCGTGGGCGCTGGATTATCCGACGCGACCGGTGCGTTGGATCGTCGGATTTCCGCCGGGCGGACCGACCGATATTACCGCGCGCCTCATGGCCGAACGATTATCAGCGCGCCTACACGAGTCCTTTGTCGTCGAGAACCGGCCGGGCGCGTCGAGTAATGTCGCAACGGAGATGGTCGCGAAGTCTCCGCCTGACGGTTACACGGTCATGGAATTGGCTACCGTCAATGCAATCAATCCATCACTCTACGATAATCTGAACTACGATTTTCTGCGCGACATCCGGGTCGTTGCCGGCATCGCCTATGGCCCGGCCGTCATGCTGGTGAATCCTGCCGTGCCTGCGCAGACCGTTCCCGCATTCATCGCCTATGCCAAGGCCAATCCGGGCAAGATCAATATGGGCTCGGCCGGCAGCGGCACGCCGCAGCAGACCATCGGCGAAATGTTCAAGATGATGACCGGAGTCCACATGGTACACGTGCCCTACCATGGCTCGGCTCCCGAATTGGTCGATCTTATTGCCGGCCATGTTCAGGTCGCATTCGAACCGATCCAATCGTGCCTCGGCTATATCAAGGCCGGAACGCTGCGCGCTTTGGCTGTTTCGACGGCGACGCGCGCAAAGGCGCTGCCGGACGTGCCGGCTTTGGGCGAATTCATTCCGGGATTTGAAGCCAGCACCTGGCAGGGACTGGGCGCACCGAAGCATTTGCCCGCCGAGATCGCCGACGCGCTCAACAAGGAAGTGATGGCTGCTTTGGCCGAGCCGGCGTTGCAGGCGCGGCTTGCAGACCTCGGCATCGCGCCAATGCCGATGACCCCGGCTGAATGTCAGACCTTCATCACGGCCGAGGTGGAGAAGTGGGCGAAGGTGATCAAGTTTGCGAACATCAAGCCCGAATAGGCCGGGAGCCGCCGACACGCCATAAACACCGCGAGTCTGACCGGGCGCGCCTATTGCGGCGCGGTCATCAGTTCGAGCACGTGCCCGTTCGGATCGCGAAAATAGACGCCGCGGCCGCCGTTCCAGTCGTTCAGCTCGCCGTCCTCAAGACTCCATGGCGCGCTGCCGAAGGCGATATTCGCTTTCTTGACGCGGCGGAGAATGGCGTCGAACTCGCGGTCGCTGACGTGGAACGCATAGTGATGACCGTCAAACTTCGCGTCATCGTCGAACAGGAGCGTCAATGTCTTGTTGACCTTGACGGGCGCGAAATGGCCGCTGCGCCCGCGCTTGAGGCCGAAAATATCGGCAAAGAATTTTGCCGCCGCGGCCTTGTCGCGCGCCGGAACGATCGTGTGATTGAGCATGATGGTCATGGCCATCGCCTCGCTCAGAATGTCTGATAGGCCTTGCCTACTTCGCCGCCGACGCGCGCAAAACCGGTGACGGCGGGCGGATATTTGTTGTTGATGTTGAGCGCCTTGGCGTAAGAGCCGGCGGCTTTCTCTTTCAGGCCGAGCCGCTCGTAAGCAAGCCCGCGGCTCGCCCAGGCTTTCGGATCCGACGGATTGAGCTGCACGGCGTGATCGAGATCGCTCGCCGCCGACTTGTTATCGCCCAGCGCGAGATACGACAGCGCCCTGGCGACATAGATCTCGCCGCGCTGCGGCGTGAGTCCGATCGCGGTGGAAAAATCATTGATCGCAAATTGATGCTGGGCCTGGCTCTGATAGAGCTGGCCGCGGTCGTAATAGGCTTCGGAATCGTTGGGGCGCAGCGCGATGACTTTGTTGAAATCGGCGAGCGATTGCTCCGAGCGGCGCTGCAGCCGATAGACGATGCCGCGGCCCAGATAAGCCGGCGCATACGAGGCATCGAGCGTCAGCGCCTTGTCGTAATCGGCAAGCGCCAGATCGAGCTTGTTGAGACGGCGGTAAACCAGCGCCCGGTTGGCGTAGGCCTGCGCGTAGTTGGGATCGAGCCCGATCGCCTTGTTGAAGTCGGCGAGCGCCTGCTCGTCCATGCCGGCTTCGCCGTAGGCCGAGCCGCGCATGTTGTAGGCCTGCGGATCGGACGGGTGCGATTCAATGACCTGGCTCAGCGAGCTGAGATTGGATTGCGAGGCGCCATAGAGCGCGCCGTCGTTCTTCTCGGCAACCGACGGATCGCCCAGATTGCCCAGGCTCGCGCAGCCGGCGAGCGCCAAGACAGCCGTCAGCGCGGCAGCGAGCGGAACGGCCTTGTGGGCTGCGCGCCTTTTCCTCCTGAGCTGGCCTATCGCTTGTCCTTGCATCCCGATGCCTCGCGGGCACCCCGCACGCGGAACTTTGGTTCCAAAACTCTTCGGTTCAAAGATCTTTGGTTCCAAGGCCTTCGGTCACGAGGGCAAACCGAACGATATTCTTAAACGATAGTAGGCCTGCTTGCCAAAACAATGGCGCGGGCCTCGATGCCCCGCGCCACGCAGAAAGACCGATCCGATGCGCCGACCCGAAACCCGGTTCAACCGAACCGCGGGGCGCGGGGCGCGCCCGGCCTGCCACCGGGGCCAGCCGGACCCGTGGGCTTCGGCTTCATCGGCAGCAATCCCTCGCGCTGCAATTTCTTGCGCGCCAGCTTGCGGGCCCGGCGGATCGCTTCCGCCCTCTCGCGTGCTTTCCGTTCAGAGGGTTTTTCGTAATGACCGCGGAGCTTCATCTCGCGGAAAATTCCCTCGCGCTGCATCTTTTTCTTCAGCACCTTAAGGGCTTGGTCGACATTGTTGTCACGGACGAGAACCTGCACGCGTGCTCCTCTTGCAGTGGGTTCATGAAATGGGTTGGCGGCCTGGACGTAAACCCAAGCCTGCTTGCGGCGGCACGTAGCAGAACAACACCGGAAAGTCCACCGTACGGCGCGTTTTCGCCTATTCGGCAAAAACGCGGGTCACATGGCCCATTTTGCGGCCGGGCCGGACGGCGGCCTTGCCGTAAAGATGGACCGTCGCCCCCGGAACGGCGAGCCAGCGCCGGAAATCGTCGACTTCGGCACCGATGAGGTTGGTCATTTCCACGCGTCCGCGGCGCACCGGCTTGCCCAGCGGCCAGCCGGCCACCGCGCGGATATGCTGCTCGAATTGCGACACCGACGCGCCGTCGAGCGTCCAGTGACCGGAATTGTGCACCCGCGGCGCGATTTCATTGACCAGAATCTCGGCCCCGCCGCGCAGCACGAACATCTCGACCGCCAGCACGCCCACATAGCCGAATTTGCTGGCGATCGTCTCGGCGATGCGCCGCGCCTTCTCTGCTCCGGCCTCCGGCAAGGCAGCCGGCACGCGCGACACCTTCAAGATGTGGTCGCGGTGCTCGTTCTCGGTGACGTCGAAGCATTCCACCATGCCGTCGTGGCCGCGCGCGGCGACCACCGACACTTCCCGGTCGAACGGCACGAAGGCCTCCAGAATGCAGGGCTGGCCGCCGACCTCGCGCCAGACAGCCTGCGCATCGGTGCCGTTTTTGATCGCCACCTGGCCCTTGCCGTCATAGCCATAACGCCGCGTCTTAAGAACAGCCGGCCGCCCGATCCGCTCGATCGCCGCGGCCAATTCGGCCGGTCCGCCGACCGCGGCGAACGGCGCGGTCGGAATGCCGAGACTGCCCACGAAGGTCTTTTCCACCAACCGATCCTGGGTGGTGGCGAGAATTTTCGGATCTGGCAGCACCGGAACGCGGGCGGCCAGAAACGTCGCGGTCTCGGCCGGCACGTTTTCGAACTCGTAGGTGATGACGTCGACGTCAGCGGCGAAGCGGTCGAGCGCCTCGGTGTTGCTGTAATCGGCGCAGCTCACCCGCTGCACCACGTCGAAGGCCGGCGAATCCGGGCTGGGCGAAAAGACGTGACACTTAAAGCCGAGCCGCGCCGCGGCCAGCGCCAGCATCCGGCCAAGTTGACCGCCGCCGAGGATGCCGATCGTGGCCAGTGGTTCGAGCACAGTCCCGCTCACCCGCGGGAATCCTTCGGCTCTTCGGCGACGGCCGCGGTCTGCCGCGCTCGCCACGCGTCGAGCCGCTCGCCGAGAGCGGCGTCGCTCAAAGCCAGAATGCCGGCCGCGAGCAGCGCGGCGTTGGTGGCGCCAGCCTGACCGATCGCCAAGGTACCGACCGGAACGCCTGGCGGCATCTGCACGATCGAATAAAGCGAATCGACGCCCGACAACGCCTTTGATTCGACCGGCACGCCGAGCACCGGCAGGCTGGTCAGCGCGGCGGTCATGCCGGGCAAATGCGCCGCGCCGCCGGCGCCGGCGATGATGACCTTGAAGCCGGCAGCCTTCGCACCCTTGGCGAAGGCGTACAGCCGTTCCGGCGTGCGATGGGCGGAAACGATGCGCGTTTCGTAGGAGACACCGAGCGCATCGAGGGTCTCGGCGGCGTGCTTCATGGTCTGCCAGTCGGACTGGCTGCCCATGATAATTGCAATGGTTTTGCTTCCCGGCGGCGCCACGCAGTAAATTCCCTGTCCGAAGGAAGCGGCGAATTATAGGCCCGCGCGTTGATGTGGCAAGGCAAATGAGGAGACATGCCGATGCCAATGAACGGTTATTATTACCTGCCGCTGACTCCCGGCTATTTTGCCATCCTTATTGTCATTTACGTTATCGTCGGCATCCTCCTGCTTTCAACGCTGCGCTACGCCTATGAGAGCCTCGGCGTCAGTTCCGGCACCGCGCTCTTGCTGCTGTTTGGTTCGCTGGTCGGCAGCTATTTCAACATCCCGGTGGCCCACCTGCCGCCCGAGCACATCATGTCCGAACAGGTCCGCGACTTTTTCGGCATGCTCTACGTCGTGCCGCGCGTGCAGAGTTACCCAGGTACGACGATCGCCGTGAATATCGGCGGAGCGGTCATCCCGGCCGTCATGTCGCTCTATCTCCTGTTCTCGCGGCGTCTGTGGGTCAGAGGCTTGATCGCCACCGTCATCGTCGCGCTCGTGCTGCATTGGACGGCCCAGCCGGTGCGCGGCGTCGGCATCGCGGTGCCGATCTTCGTCCCGGCCGTGGTCACCGCCGTCGTCGCCCTGGTGCTTGCCTGGCAGGACGCCGCACCGCTGGCCTACATCGCCGGCAGTCTCGGCACACTGATCGGCGCCGACCTCAGCAACATCGGCCGCGTGCGCGGACTCGGCGCGCCGGTCGCCTCGATCGGCGGAGCCGGCACCTTCGACGGCATATTCCTGACCGGGATTCTCGCGGTGCTGCTCGCCTGCCTGCTTCATCCGACCCGGAGGGTCGCCGTCTATCATTGACGGCGGCTCCTCGCCGCGCCACGCGCATCCCGCTATCTTGCTCTGGGCTGTCGAGTGTGACGCAGCGGACCAGCAAATATGAGCACCGCCGAGGGGGCAGCGGGCGCCGCGAGACGCGGTCCCCGCACATTCAGAACGCCGTTGTGGATGCGGGTGTTCTCCGTCATCGGTATCGGCATTCTCATCCTCACCACCGCCATCATGATCGGCGCAGCCTACCTGGGCTTCAGACTGCAATGGGGGCTCGGCCTGTTCATGTTGGCCATAGCGGGCTTCATCGGCGCGCTGGCTGGCTATGTCTGGCGCGACCTGCGCGGCAAACTGGGCTTGCGCGTCGTGCTGGGGCCTGACGCCGTCACACTCGACCTGCCGAGCGGGCGCTCGCTCATTCATCGGCCGCCGGCGCAGCACCTGACCATTCCCTACGCGGACATTGCGGCGATCGAATCGCGCTACGAAGCCTATGGCAGCCTGGGCATGGAAATGATGCAGCGCGCCTATGTGTTGCGCCGCAAGAGCGGCGCGCTGGTCTTTCTGTTCGAGGAGCGCGCGCTGGCAACCGGCATGGCCAGCACGATGTTCGCCGACATCGTCGCCGATCTGGCGGCGCGCGCCGGCGTCACCGTCCGCGATCTCGGCACCGTCGAAGGCAAAGGGGGATTTCTGGGGGTGTGGGGAACTCACGCCCCGGATTGGTCGGCGCCGGCTCTATCGATGGCGCGGCAGCTGCGGCTGTGGCGGCATGCCGCCTCGACCGGCACCCTTACAATGTCGCTGGTCATTCTCATCGTTCTCATCATGCGTTATCTTGGCACCGGTTGATGGACGATCCGACGATGACCGAACCAGAAAAAATCACGGAATATCACGCCCACATCTATTACGATCCGGCGACGACCCGTGGCCGCGCCGAACGGTTGCGCGAGCGGGTCGCGGCAGACTTTCCGCAGGCCAGAGTCGGCCGCTGGCACGACGAGATGGTCGGCCCGCACCCGCAATCGATGTATCAGGTCGCCTTCCCGAGCGAGATGCTGGCGCAGTTCGTGCCGTGGCTCATGCTCAATCGCGACGGCCTGACCGTGCTGCTGCATCCCGAGACCGGCGACAACCTGACCGACCACAGCGCCCACGCCGCCTGGTTCGGCGCCGTGCTGCCGCTCCGCCTCGACGTGTTCAAGAAAAAGTAGGACGTATTTTCCGTGAGCAGTTAGCCAGGACTTATTTTCTATGGCTTGTCCACGACATCGGTGTCGGGACGATCGCTGCCGAGCGCACGCTCGACGTGCCATTTGCCCTGCGCGTCTTCGTACTCGATCGACTCTGTCTGCCCCGGAACCCGCTGCTCACGCGCGGCACGTTGCGCTGCCTTGAGGGCCTCGGCGTGGGTCGCGAAGCTTTCGGAAAACACCCCGTCGACGGTGTACGCCCAGCCGTCCTCGTGACGGACGATCTTATAGGTCACATGTGCCATCTGTTCGCCTCCTCGGGACACACCCGCTTACGACATTCGTCACGCACCATTTTAGTTGGACGCATGATCCTTACCGAAAACCGGTGCCCACTTTTCGGGATCATGCTTCAGCGCGGCTGACCATCGTCAAACTTGCGCTCGAAAATCTCACCGATCGATGAGTAGAAAAATCCGTTGAGCCGCCCGACCGGATTTAGCTTGCGCATATCGATATAGCCGTTGGTCATGCAGGCGGGATCGACGTGCATGTAGACGACCTCGCCGATGACCAGCGGATGCCGGTTGGGACCGAGTTCGATCACCTGATGCAGCTTGCACTCGAAATGAATCGGCACCTCTTTGACGCGCGGCGGCTTGATCTTCACGCTCGGGATGGGGGTGAGGCCGGTCTTGTCGAATTCGGAATCCTCCACGGGGAAACCATTGGCCGAATCCACCATCTCCTTCCAGACCTGTTCGGTTACGACATTAAAGCAGAACTCGCCAGTCTGGCGCGCGTTCTTGAGCGTGTGCTTCTCGCTGCCGTCAGGATTGCGCGCGATGGTCAGCGAAATCATCGGCGGCACCACGCAGACCACGGTGAAGAAGCTGAACGGCGCCAGGTTGGTGCGGCCGGCCGCGTCGACGGTCGATGCCCAGCCGATCGGCCGCGGCACCACCGCGCCGACCAGCATGCGGTAGATCTGCCGCCGCTCGGCGCTCGCGGGATCGATTTCCAGATACTCCGACATCGGGTACGCCCCCTTGCGCGGCGATGCCTCGCGGCGCGCAGCGCGGCACGATTGCGAAAACGCCGGTTGATTAGGTCCCCAGCCGTGCCATAGTCAATGCTCTGCGACCCGCTCAGGAGGCCTGCGATGAACGTGAACGTCGCGCCCGAATCCGCGCTTGCGAAAGCCGCGCCGCCATTTCAAGTCGAACGCCTGGGCGTCAAGCTCGGCGCGGAGATTTCCGGTGTCGATCTCAGAGAGCCATTGCCGCCGGCGACGCTGCACGCCTTCGAAGCCGCGCTGATCGAGCACAAGGTCGTCATGCTGCGCGACCAGCATCTGACGACCGAGCAGCATGTTGCGCTCAGCCGCCAGTTCGGCGATCTCGAAGTGCATCCGATGCGGCCGCAGGGTGAATTTCCTGAAATCCTGGTGCTCGACAATCATAAGGACAATCCGGTGCTGTCCACCGATGTGTGGCACAGCGACACGACGTTTCGCAAAACCCCGACCAAATACACCATCCTGCGCTGTCAGATCATGCCAAAGCTCGGCGGCGACACGTTGTGGGCGGACATGGAGGCCGGCTACGACGGCATGGGCGGTTCGTTCAAGACAATGGTCGACGGCATGCGCGCGGTGCACGACTTCCAGAACTTCCGCGTGCTGTTCAAGAATACCGACGAGGACCGGGGCAAGCTGCGCAAGATGGAAGACCTGTTCCCCAACCCGTTGCATCCGGTGGTGCGCACTCATCCGGTGTCCGGACGCAAGAGCATCTACGTCAATCCGCAATTCACGCTGCGCATCGAAGGGCTCAAGCCGGCCGAGAGCCGCGCCATCCTCGATGTGCTATTCGCCCAGGCGCAGGTGCCGGAATATCAGTTCCGCCTGCGCTGGGCCCCCGGCACGATCGTATTCTGGGACAACAGATCGACGCAGCACTACGCGGCCAACGATTATTATCCCGAGCGGCGCCGCATGGAGCGCACCGCCGTGATCGGCGATGTGCCGTTTTGATCGGGGGACCGCGCGACTCGCGAGTGCCGGCGGAGCGTAATTGCGGCATAAACAAAGGCGCCCGAACCACGACTATTTGTTCCGAAGATGTTGCACAAGAACTTGTGAAAGAACGCAAAGCCCGGTGAGGCATTATCGCCCGAGACAAAAACACGGAGCAGCGACATGAGAAAGTTTATTGCGGGCGCGCTTATCCTCGGTACGACCTTGGGTCTCGCCACGGCCGCTTTCGCGCAGGGTTATGGCCGCTACGATCGGGACTACGGCTACCGCGGCGGCTACGGTTACAATTACGGGCCAGCGGTTCCTGACGTGGACCGGGGCGGCCCCGGCCCGCGCGTCGGAGCCGGTTCCGGAGCAGGCATCGGCGCCGAACGGTAACGCATAGTTCCGTCATTGGAACGCAAAAGAGAAACCCGGCCACTTGGCCGGGTTCCTATAACCGCGGTGACGTTGCGCCTGGCTCAGCCGGTCGTATGGCGGCGACGAACGCGGCGAACGTGGCGGTAACCGTGGTGGCGCCAGTGATGGCGATACACCGGGACGCCGGGCGAATAGGCCGCCGGACGAATTCCGAGCGCGCCATCGACGCCGCCGATCACACCGCCGACAACGCCGCCGACCAGACCGCCGACCGGCCCCGCAGCTTGCGCGCCGACATACGCGCCGTGCGACACGCCGTCCGGGACGCCCTGTGCCTGCGCGGCCAAAGGAAACGCCAGTGATGCAGCCAACACGGCTGCAGATACGATGTAAAGTTTCACGCTACGACCCCTCCTGTTTGTTGGGTATCGCCACGTTGCGGCCAAAGTGGGCGAATGCGCGGCACCATCGTGGCACGCACGATTTACGCGAGCGGGTGAGACAAATCCGTCACACAGGCGCGCAAGTTCCAACGACATATTTTCCGATGGAACGCGAGGGCTTAGCGCGTGGAACGCGAGCTTGGCGCGTGGAACGCGAGCTTGGCGCGTGGAACGCGAGCTTGACGCGATGGAACGCGACGGCTTGGCGCAGACGCGACCCCAAGGCACTATGCCGGCGACATGCAGCATCGTGACCTGCTGCCGCCCTTTGCCGGTCCATCGCCCGATCGTCCGATCATGGCCAACGCACCCTCATCGTCGCACGCCGAACCGCGTCAGCGCATCGCCATTATCGGGCTCGGCAGCATCGGCGGAGCCGTGGCGGGCTGTCTCGCCGCGGCCGGCCACCACGATGTGATCGCCTGCACGCGTCAACCAGTGCGACGGCTGACGCTCGAGTCGCCAGCCGGCACAGCGGAGCTGCAGATCACCGCGCTCAGCGATCCTGCTCAGATCGCGCAGCCGGCCGATTGGGTCATGCTCTGCACCAAGACGCATCAGACCGCGGCGGCGGCACCGTGGCTGTTGCGGCTGTGCACACCCGCGACGCGCGTTGCAGCGCTGCAAAACGGCATCGGCCACGTCGAGCGGGTCGCACCGTTTGCGAACGGCGCCACCGTGCTGCCGGCGGTCGTCTATTTCAATGGCGAACGCCTGGCGACCGATCGAGTGAGATTGCGGCAAGGCGGCGACCAGGACATCGCCGTCGCCGACGATGCGGCGGGCCGCGATTTTGCACGCCTGTTTACCGGCACGCCGCTGCGCGTCGCGCTCAGCGGCGAGTTTGCCACGCTGGTGTGGCGCAAGCTTCTGATCAACGCCGTCGCCAACCCGATCACGACGCTGACACTGCAGCGCCAAGCGGTGCTGCGGCGGCCCGACGTGCAGGAACTCTGCCTGAAAATTCTCGACGAGGCGGTGGCGGTAGCGCGGGCCGAAGGCGTGCCGGTCGCTGACGACGAACCGGCACGCGCGATGGCAACGCTGTTCACCTTTTCCGGCGAACTCGGCACCTCGATGTATTTCGACCGGCTCGCCGGCCGCCATCTCGAAGTCGACGCCCTGACCGGCGCCATCGTCGCCGCCGCCGAGCGTCACGGCATCGCGACGCCATTGAACCGCGCGCTGCTCACGCTGCTGCGCGTGATCGATGACGCGACCGGGAAAAGCTGAACGCTCGTCTGCACCTTACTCGCGGTCGACGCGCGCGGCGTAGCAACCGGGGGCGGCGAAATGAATGTGCAGGTAGACTGCGCAACAAAAAAGCATGGCGAACCGGAAGGTCCGCCACGCTTCATCTCTCCGCGTGGACGCGGCGCCACCGCAATGAGCGAGGCGGCGGCGAAAACCGCCGATCTATTTCCAGCCGGCTTCCTTATCGCAAGCCGCGCGCTCTTGCGGATGGCTCTTTTCCCACTGGGTGATCGATTGCGTTTCGCTATTGCTCATCTTGTTGTTCATGCAGGTGCAATATTTCAGCACCACGGACTCGGACGCGTCGCCCTTGTTGTCAGCAGCGCATTGATTGATCCACTTGACGTCATCGGTGGTTGCCGCGACCGCGCTTGTTGCGGTGATGGCAGATACAGCGACGAACAGAATAGCCACGGCCAGTTTCATAAGCCCCTCTCAAGGATAGAGCCGCGGACATTCCGCAGCAGTCGCCAATGTGCCTGACTTGCGCTGACGCAGCAAGCCTGGACGCAACTGGCGCCTTTGGCGGAATAATGAACCGGCAGAGCACCTCGAATCCACAGGCACTCCCGACTCACCGCGACATCTGCTAAGAGTTCGGCATGAATCGACGACCGACCCACGATGCCCGCGCCGCCGCCGAACGGGCCTTCAAGGCCGTGACTGCGCCAAAGAAGCCCCCTGAGCTGACCGCCAGGCCGGCGGCGCCGCCCGGCGCGAAGGAGATGGTGTCGCTGCGCATCGACCGCGATGTGCTCGATTATTTCCAGGCCGAAGGGCCCGGCTGGCAAGACCGCATCAACGCTGCGCTGCGCAAAGCCGCCGGCAAGTAGCCGCGGCCCGCGAGCCGCTGCCGCACACACCTGCCGCGGCACGCGACATCACCACCGCGATGTCACGGCGATGTGTTATTTGCGGTGTTGCGGTTCGCGTCACGGAATTTTATTTTGAGTTGGGGCGGCTACCCGTGTGGTGGTTTAGAAGTCCGCACCGTTATTGCCGCAAGGCTTATTTGCGCATTTCCGAATCGCGACACCAGGAGCGATGGAGGTTCCGGTGGCGGAACGCGCCTTCACATGCGGCAGCGGCAAGTATTACGCGACCGAGTGCTGCGGCTATTTCATTGTCCAGAAGCAGGGCTGGTTCGGCAGATCGTTTGTCAGCTACGCTCGCGATGTTGCCGAGGCGATCGCGCGCATCGAAGCCGATGCGCATTGTTGGACGGTTCGCGCGGCCTAGCCATCGGTCCGCACGATCCAGCCTGCCGAAGCGGCGCACCGGCGTACCGCTCGGGCGGCACTAAAATCGCGCGAATGTGCCCGATTGCACAACTTGACTCAGCATCCGCTTTATGTTCTTGTTTCGTTCCAGGCTGCTAGCGGCCCTGTTTGAGAACACACATGCCAATAAGCGCCGGGATCATCGGCGGTTCTTGGCGGCAGGGGAGACGAACCATGCGGACGTTCTTGATGGCACTTTGCTTGTCGCTCGCGCCGGCGTTGGCCCAGACTACGTTGGCCGAAACTGCGTTGGCCCAGACTGCGTTGGTTCAGACTGCGGCGCCCCCAACCATCGCAGCGGCCGACGCCAAGGCGCATGTTGGCCAGACCGCGGTGGTCCAAGCCTCGGTCAGCGCCGTGCGGACCGGCCGTTCGGGCGCGACCTTCATCGATATGGACGGGCTTTATCCTGACAATCGCTTTGCAGCGGTGATCTTTGTCGACGACATCGGCAAATTTCCCGGCGTCAAGGCGCTCGAAGGCAAGACGGTATCGATCAGCGGCCCGGTGCAGCTCTATCAGGGCAGGCCAGAGATCGTTCTGAAATCAGCCGCGCAACTCAGAACCAGATAAGCGTTACTCCGGCGCAAGACGCGGACTCGCGCATGGCGCGACTCCGCGCCTGCTGTTCATTCGGCGCTCGGCATGTGCAGATACATCGACTGCAGGCCGACCCGGCCCGGACCGGTGAATCTGTTGACGATGAAGTTCATGCCGCCGAAGAAACCGCTGGTAAGACGGTCCACGACCGTCTCCATGCGCACCGCGGGATCCTTGTAGAGCCAGCCGCCCGGTTCGATATCGATGATTTCGCCGGGCGCCAGCGTCTTCTCGAACACGTTGCCATAGCCGTGCAGCCACAGCACGCCGTCGCCCTGGTGGCCGTGGAACTTATCAATGAAGAAGCCGCTGCCGCCGAACAGCATGTTGGCGACGCCGCGCACGCGCTCGAACGTGTAATCGACGTTGCCGGTCGCCGCCAGGAACTGGTGCTCGCGCACATGCAACTCGCTGCCGGCGGCGAGATGGATGGGGACGATGTGGCCCGCGCCGTCGCGGCTGAACGCGATCATGCCGGGACCGCTCGCTTCGGTGACGAACACCTGCATACCGGCCATCATGCGCTTGAGCGCGCCCTTCATCGGTTTGAGGCCGATGCGCACCGTCGGGTGTTTCCAGAGCAGAATGTGGTGCTCGAAATAGACCGGTATTTTCGATACATCGACGGTCAAGACCGGCACCAGTTCGCCCTCGATCTGGTAGGTCACGCCGCCGAAGGTCTCGGCCTGCGCCGCAGTCGGCATGAGTTGGGGCAAGTCCTGCATGCGAATCATCCTATTCTTGGAAGAGCGGCCGCCATGGTGCGAGAGCGTGCGGCGAAATGCAACGCGGTGCAGGCTGCAGCGGGACGCAATGCGACGCGGCCGGACGGTTAAAGTTCAACTGACGGAAAACGACAAGTTTTCAGATCGGACGACAAGGACAATTTAGAATACCGCAGCGAACATTTGTGCGCACATCGACGTATCTCTCCTTCTTAACTTCTCGCCGCTACGCTGGCCCTGCAATGGAGCGCCGTGTCGCGTTGCGATAGATGTCGGAGCATAGACGGTTTCATCGTATCCGCCCGAGCGGGCTGATTCCTAAAACCGCGATCATGTTTGCCGATCTGAAAAGCCCGGCAACCGCGTGCACCATCATCGACATCAGCGCCGGCGGCGCCTGCATCGAGGTGCATGGCGCCGGCGCCATTCCGCGCCGGTTCACACTCAACCACGGCGGCACCAAGAAGAGCTGCAGTCTCGTCTGGCAAAATGGCCGCCGGATTGGGGTCAGTTTCTGATCGGCCGCGCTGCATCCGCCATGCGCGCCTTCGTTCATCGTCGCGATTGCGGCCAGGCCGAAAGTCTAACTGGAATAGCGGCTCGCAATCTCTTCGAGCGGCGGCCGCGGGCGATCCTCCGGCACACCCGGCGGGCGACCGATATGCACGAAACCCGCGATCTTCTCGTGCGCCTGCAGGCCGAGCGCGTCGAGCACGCCGCGATCGTAGGCGTACCATTCGGTGATCCACGCAGCGCCATAGCCGAGCGCATGCGCGGCCAATACGAGGTTCATCGCCGCGGCGCCGGCGGAGAGCACCTGCTCCCATTCCGGAATTTTCACGTGCGGGGCGGCGCGGCTGACGACCGCGATGACGAGCGGCGCTCGCGCAAGCCGCGCGCGCTCGGCCTCGGCCTGTTCGGGTTTCGCGTCCGGATATTTGGCGTGAAATGCCGCGACGATCGCCGAGCCCGCGGCGCGCCGCGCCTCGCCTTCGAACACGATGAAGCGCCATGGGGTCAGCTTGCCGTGGTCCGGCACCCGCGACGCGACGGTGAGCAGCGTATCGATCTCGGCCGCCGATGGCGGCGGACCCGTCAATTCGACCGCCTTGAACGACCGGCGGGTTTTGAGGAGTTCGAGAGCATCGGGCATGTGTCTGGCTCCAGGCGCGCGCCTGGCACAGCGCCGGGCGGGCGACAAATCCGACGGCAAAATTCGCCTCCCTTGCTATCGCGCCGGCGAGCAGCTGGCTAGGCTCGGCGCCAGAATAGCCAGGGACCGGAGCGATGTCTGAGGAAGCTTTTGCGCCGCCTGCCGGCGCCTTCACCCGCAGCGTAACGATTCGCTTTTCGCACTGCGACGCCGCCAGCATCGTCTATTTCCCGCATTATTTCGACATGTTCAACGGCGTGATCGAGGACTGGTACAAGGCCGAGCTGAAGCACGATTACGCCGAGCTCGTCATGGGCCGCCGCTTCGGCTTCCCGTTCGTTCATATCGAGTGCGATTTCAAGATCCCGAGCATGATGGGCGAAGTCATCGACCTCACGCTTCTGGTCGAGCGCATCGGCCGCTCCTCGCTGTCCATCGCCATCGTTTGCCATCGCGAGGGGTTCCTGCGGCTGCGCGCGCGCATGGTTACGGTGGTGATGTCGCTCGAGACCCGCAAACCCGTGCCGATGCCGGAGGAGCTGCGCGAAGCGATCGAGGCCTATCAGCAAAAGACGACAGGATGAGCAAGGCCCAGGATGAGCAAGGCCGATTCGGCTTATGCCTTCGTCACCATCCGGTGGATCGCAGCGCAATGGCGCACCAGGTTCGGCTGCGTCGAGACGAAGCGTTTCAACGGCGTATCGATGGCGAAGAAATAAATGTTGGCAACAAATCCATAGACACCGGCGTCGATGCTAGTCGGCGCCGGACCGTGCACATAGCCGTCTGCCGGCACGAGCCGCGCCAGCACGGCAAGATCGGCGACACCTCGCGCATACGCCGCCTCAGGCGTGTAGCGGCCGATGCCTTGGAAATGATAGCGTTGCGCGTTGTAATCGCGCGCCTGCTCCAGCCCGGCCGCGGTCAGTCTTGGATGCTGCTGAATAAACGCATCCCGGAACGCGGGAAAATAACGATCGTTCTTCCAGCGTGAATACGACATCACCCAGTAAAGATCGTCGAGCGTGCGGGTAACGAGAAAGTTCTGGTCGCGTTGCCGTGCGTCAAGTCCGGCGTCGATGGTCAGCGCATATTTGGCAATCAGATGCGCGATGATGGTCTCGCTGTCGCCGATGATGTCACCGTCATCGTCGATATAGGGCAATTGCCCGCGCGGCGCCTTCGTGGCGTCGAAGATATGCTGGTGCACGAACGGCACGGCGGCAATCCGCATGAAGGCGCACACCTTCAGTCCGTAGCCGTTGTTGTCGGCGACACCGAACAGTTCGGGATAGGAGTACAGCGTGACCATGGCGAACCATTGTAGCAAGCCACGGACCAAAAGGCGCCTCTGCCGGCCATCGCCGCAGCGCATCGATCGATGGCTTCCGGGTTCCGCGGCCGCAGACCCGACCGTTTTCTCGCACCCGGTTGACAGCGCAAACCGTAACAAGTATTGTTCTGTTTATGGCAGCCAATAGTCTCCTTGCCGGTGCGGTTCAAATGCTTTGCGTCATCGCCTGGCGCGGCGGCAAGGGCGCGAATTCCGAGCTTTTAGCCAAGAGCCTCAACACCAATCCGGTGGTGGTGCGGCGTATCCTCAAGACTCTGGAGAACCACGGGCTGGTCAAGGTGCGCCCGGGGCGACACGGCGGCGTCGAATTGTTGCGCTCGCCGGCCGACATCACGCTTGAGGACGTCTACAAGGCCGTCGAACCGGACGCTGCGCTGTTTGCGTTGCGCGAGCGCGGCAATCAGCGTTGTCCGGTCAACAATGCCATGATTCGCACGCTGCCGCCGTTGTTCGGCGCCGCCGATGCCGCGGTCGATAATGTGCTGCGGCGAACCAAGATCGCCTCACTCGTCGAAAAAATCATCTGATCGCGTTTCCCAATGGCGTCTTCTCTCCTGTGCAAACGGAGAGGAGACGTCATCAACTGCACCCCCTGCGTCGCGCGCGGGAGTAAGGGAAGCGGTCTCGATGTTTCCTATTTCCTCCGCTTGAGCATCTCGTCGCGCTGCTTGACCAGCGCTTCCAGCTCTTCCTCCTGCTGGGCCAGCCGGTCGGCGTTGCGCTCCTCATCGGCCGCGCCCGAATACGCGGCCGCCTGTTCGATGAGCTGGCGGATATTGTCGCGCGTGATGGCGATGCGGTCTTCGATCTGATCGAGCGACAGTGACGGGTCGTTGGTCATGGCGTCTTTCCTTCGGGGCGAAGCGTTAGCGTACCAATCATCCTCTCGCGCGCAAGCGGAGGTCAATCAGTGCGGTCGCGCCTTTGATTGTCACGCAAAATATGGACTTAACAAGGGTGTGAATTCGCTTTGGGTCCGGGCATCCTTTGCGCGGCCGGCGCCGGTATGCTTTGACGAGCAACGCCGCGCCAGGCGAGGAGGACGACGTGAAGAATTCAAAGACATGCCCCAAATGCCGGTCGACCGATATCATTCGGGTGCCCGGCGAAGCTCGCTCTTACGGGGCCGGCAATAACATCGTGGTCAGCGGATCGATCCTATTCAAGTTCGTCCTGGTAATGCGGTATGTCTGCGGCTCCTGCGGCTTCAGCGAAGAGTGGATCGATACCCCCGACGATATCGCCAAGGTCAGAAAAAAATACGGGTCTTGACGGCGACGGCTTGTGTCATGGCCTCGTGTCACGGGCTTGCGTCACGGAGTTGCATCACAGACGTGCGTCACGGGACGAGCATCGGACCCGGCGGCGGAACGTGCTATCCATGGCCGTGCTATCCATGGCGCGCGCAGTCGCAGTGGACCGGGGGGCCCATGATGGGGAGAGCATGACAACCGACGCCTCGCCGGGCAAGCTGATCCGCTGGCACTATTTGTGGTACGCAGCGCTCGCGCTCGCCGTCATGATCTTTTCGATCGCCAACCGCCATCTTTGGCTGCTCAATTTCGTGCACGTCTTCTGCGGCCTGTTGTGGACCGGCATCGACCTGTTCATGGGCTTTTTGCTCGGCCCCATCCTGCGCTCGATCGACATTTCGGCCCGCAAGGCCGTGCTGCTGCGGCTGACGCCGCGCACGCTGTTCCTGATGCCGACGCTCTCGATCATCACCGGCACGACCGGCTGGTACATCGCGCGCGACATCGGCTTCACGGCGCTACCCTGGCCGCAATACGCCTGGATCGTGGCCGCATTGGCGCTCGTCACCCTGATGGCCATCCAGGGGCTCGGCTATCTGTTGCCGGCGAATCTTCGCGTCTGTCTGGAGCTGCAAAAGCAAAAGCCGGACAACACGCGGATCGCGGCACTGACCAGCCACTATTTTTTCGCGGTGGCGATGCAGGGTGCGATGCAGGTCGTGACCATCGTCGTCATGGCGCGGCTGGCGACAGGAATCTGAAACTCACCATCGCGGGAGGAATCTCATGGCCAAAGGGCACCAGGACAAAGTCGCGCTTATCACCGGCGGCGCCAAGGGCATCGGCCAGGCGTTTGCTAAACGCCTCGCTGAAGATGGCGTACATGTCGCCGTCGCCGACATGGCCGACGGCGCCGAGACCGTTCAGCTGGTCGAAGCCGCCGGACGCAATGCGCTCGCGGTCATGTGCGACGTGTCGAACGAGGATTCGGTCGCCGCGATGGCCAGACAGGTGCAGCAAAAATTCGGCCGCGCCGATATCGTAGTAAACTGCGCCGGCATTTATCCGCAGCTGGATTTTTCTGCGATGACGTTCGCCGACTGGCGGCGCGTCCTGTCGATCAATCTCGACGGCACGTTCCTCGTTACCGCGGCCTTCGTGCCCGGCATGCGCGCGCGCAAATGGGGGCGCGTCGTCAATATGGCGTCGAGCACGTTCGGCTCGGTGACCACCGGCTTTGCGCATTACGTCGCGTCCAAGGGCGGCGTCATCGGCTTCACCCGGGCGCTCGCCGGCGACGTCGCCGCCGACGGCATCACCGTCAACGCCATTGCGCCGGGGCTGACGCGTTCGCCGGGCACGATCGTGCGCAAGCCACGCCCCGGCTTTACCAACATGGACGAGGAATTCGTCGCGGTCGCGAGCCTGCAGGCCATCAGGCGGCCGGAACTGCCGGACGATCTGGTCGGCGCGCTGTCGTTTCTCACCAGCGACGACGCGGCCTTCATGACCGGCCAAACGCTCAATGTGGATGGCGGACGGGTGCGGTCGTAGCCAATGAATAAATGAATGACGCTTGGAGCGGTGCTCGGGGAGCGCAGACTGCATCTCAAGTGTGCGATGGGCCCTGCGTGCCGCGGCGCCGAAGCGCGGCGAACGGCCAATCGATCAGACCGGCACTGAACAGAATGGCCCAAATGATAACCGGCTGCATGGCGAGCCGCGGCCCGTGATACCACCAGCTATCTGGAATATGCGGAATGACGATGCCGTCCAGCGCCTGCTTGATGTTGGCCGGCCATACGCACAGCGCATAAAGCGCCAGCGCGATGCCGGCCCAGGAGCGCAACGGCCGCGTGACGAGCGCAGCCGCGCCGGCGAATTCGCAAAGGCCTGTGACGAAGATCACCTGACGCGCGAACGGAGCCCAATCCGGCGTGATCGTGAGCAGAATGTCGGGCACCGCGAGATGTGCGACGCCGGCAGTCACAAAGAATGCCGCCAGCACCCAGCGCATGATCGCGCGCGTGCGCGCAAAGCGATCGCCGGATTTATCGTCCATCATTGCGCCTGGTTTCATCGCAGGCCGATACGCCGGCGCCGTTGCTCGGATCAAGTCGGTCCGGGAACTTGTCGCCTGGGCAAAGCGAACCCGGACAAGGCCAACCATGCTTTGCGAGCGCCAGCGAAGCAATCGAGCTGCGGCATCAGAGAGCTGGATTGCTTCGTCGCTATCGCTCCTCGCGATGACGACAAGAGGCCGCCGGCACGGTATGGTGGCAGGGGGTTAGCCAAGCTGATTCGCCAAGCTGATTCGTGTCGTCACACATCCCGGGGAGTGAACATCCATGCGCACCGTATCCGCCCTTCGTGCAAGCCTGATCGCCCTGCTGGCGCTGGCCGGCGTCACGTTCTCGTCGGCCGTTTACGCCGACGAAGGCGGCATCACTTTCAGCGTGATCAAGGCGGGCTTTGTCATCGGCGGTTCGGCGGGTTCAGGCATGCTCACCTTCCACGGCCGGCAATATCCGCTCAACATCGGCGGCATCAGCTATGGGTTCACCTTCGGCGCATCCGAGACCCGCTTTCGCGGCGTCGTGAGCCACATTCGCAGCCCGGGCGATGTCGCCGGCGTCTATGCGGCGGGCAATGTCGGCGCCGCCGTCGGGCGCGGCGCACAGGCCATCGTGCTGACCAACCCCAAGGGCGCCGTGCTGACGCTGACCGGCAATTCGGTCGGCGCCATCGTCAGCGCCGACCTCAATGGGTTGGTGATCACGGTGCGGTAAGCTGGCAAGTTGCTCGGCTATATCACCCCGGATTTCGCTTTATCCAGTCGGCCCCCTATGCCCGCCGGCACCGGGCTTGCCCGTGCGCGTCCGGGATCTGGCGACCTGAGAACCGGCTCTTGTCCGGTTTCAATGCCTGTTGCGGTCTGTCGCCAATTTATTGAACAGCGTATGATGCGCGTTCCAGCATCGCCCCCTCGCACGGAGTATTCGGCATGAAGAAGCGAAAGCCGGCGGCCACCAAAAAGCGCCGCACAGCATCAAAGGTGTCTCACCCCGGCATGATGGGCGACGGTACCGAGGAGCAGAACCTCGGTGAACGCGGCAACCCGGCGGCGCGAATCAAGAAAAAGGAAGTGGTCGCTGCCTTCGGCAAGAAAAAGAAGCGGAAAAAATAATTCCGCTGCGGCACGGCTAGCCCGCGGCGTGCAGCGCCGTTTCCTGATTGGCCGCGGTCGCTGAGCCAAAAATCGCGTGGTCCTGCCCGGGCGCCGTCCGCATCGTCAGATCGGACCGCACGTCGTCTTGCATCATCGCCGGTGCGGCGATGGCCGGCACGACCGTTTCGACGTGCTGGGCCGAGAGCGAGTCGAGCCGGGCCGTCACCCACTGCCAGAGTCCGCGAATTTCCGCGGCCGATTTGCCGTCGCCGGCCAGTTCGGTGACCGTAAGCCCGAGCCCGAGCCCATCCTGGTGATCGCTTCGCGCAGCGATGGCGGGCAGCGCGATCACGTCGCGAAGCTCAAAGGCGGCCGCCGCATCGCACAGCGCGCTTGCCGCATTGCCGACGCGATAACTGCGGATCGGAGCCTGGTTGAGCACGAATGCAAAGGGCTTTTTCACGGCGCGAACGGCCGTCAGCGCCGGGCCTGCGGCTTCGATATCGGCGAGCGAAGGCCGCGCCGTAATGAGACACAGGTCGGCAACGTAAACGGCTGTGTTGAACGTCTCGCTCCAGCCGCCCGCGGTATCGATGATCGCGAGCGTGACCCCACGGGCCGCGAGCGTGGGCAGACGCGCCAGCAGCGCAAGGCCATCATGCACGGTCTCGACCGACGGCGCGGCGCGATCGCGGCGTCTGCGCCAATTGGAGACGGTGCCAAGCGGATCGGCTTCGACCACGCAGACATTGTGGCCCGATTCCAGCGCCGCGCCGGCGAGCCCGATAGCGAGCGTGCTCTTGCCGGTGCCGCCTTTGCGTGAAATCAGCGCAAGAACCTGCATGTGGTGTCTCCAGATAGGTTGCGAAACCGCGCGTTACGCAAAAGCTGGTTACGCAAGACTGAACGCCACAGAACACGAATCAGATTCAACCGCGCATTCGGCGCACTCATGCCCGCATCCGGCGCGCGCGCCCATAGCGTGCGAATACCTACGAAAGGCTCAATAAAGTGTTAACCATTTTGCGGGGTGGCGTTTTGGACGGTAGCCCGGATTGAGCAACGCGAAATCCGGGATCGATCCGCGAGCTTGCCCCGGATTTCGTTTCACTCAATCCGGGCTACGACCCGCTACGGCCGGCGTTTAATGATGTAGAGTCCGGCGCAAAATTGCGGAAGAACTCATGGGCACACAGTTGCAGGGCAAGATCGCGATCGTCACCGGCGCCAGCAACGGCATTGGCCGCGGCATTGCCGAGACGTTCGCGGCCGAGGGCGCAAAAACCGTGCTGGTGGCGCGCCGCAAGGACCTGCTCGACGAAGTCGCGGCCGGCATCAAGACGCGCGGCGGCGAGGCATTGCCGGTCGTGGCCGATCTCACGCGCGAAGATGCCGTCACCGCCCTGTTCGCCACCGTGGCGAAAACCTATCGCCGCCTCGACGTGCTGGTGAACAATGCCGGCATCGCCACCCACCGCAACACCGAGGACATCACGCTCGACTACTGGCGCGAGGCGCTCGACATCAACATCACCGCGGCGTTTCTGTGTGCGCGCGAGGCGATCCGCATGATGAAGGCGCAGCAGCCTAACGGCGGGCGCATCATCAACATCGGCAGCGTCTCGGCGAAGACGCCACGGCCGGATTCGCTGCCCTACACGGTGACCAAATTCGGCCTGCAAGGCATGACCCACCAGCTCACCATGGACGGCCGCAAGCACAATATCGTCGCCTCGATCCTCCATCCCGGCGCAACGCTGTCGTCATTCACCACGCGCCGCGGCCGCGCCAAGGCCGGCCCCGGCGACACGCCGGAGGATTACGTGATGACCGCAGAGGATGTCGCCAAGGTCGCAGTGCTGATGGCATCGCTGCCGCCGGAGGTGAATCTCTACGAGGCGACGATCCTACCGAACCACATGCGCTCGTTTATTGGGAGGGGGTGAAGCGCCGCTGCTGCCCCGCGGCGGATAAACCAAGAACCAGCTCCTTATGGCGAGGGATGTGGGGTTCACTTTGAGCCATTTTGTCATTTTCCTAATATGCTTGGTCTTCCCGCATCGCGACTCTGATGCGGCCTTTCGGGATTGAGAACATGCCTGTTTGGATACCGATGTTTGCATTGCCGAACATCGAGGTTGAAGAAGCTATCGAATTGGACGGTATGGCGCTCGCAACAATGAGTGACCCGCGAATTCAGAAGCTTGCGGCGCAACATCAAACCTTTTCCGATTATCTCGACAGCTTTCGGTCTGAGTTCAATCGCCATATCAACCCCAGCATCATTATTCGCCGCGACGATACGCCGGAGCTTTATAGGACAGTCGACGCGCTAGCGGGATTTCGGGATGCGATTGCTTTGTCCGTGGTGCCTTATGCTTGGGCTGAATTCCTGCGCTACGGACATGCGCCCGAGGTACGTTACAGCGACTCGTTCTCGGATTTATCCATGGATGCTCGACAAAAATTACGAGTATGTCGTCATGCGCTCGATTGGCGAGATGGGGCTCGATGAAGCCCACGCACTTCGGCCCCAATCGCTTCCAGGAGTGACACCTAGAAGGCTTGTTCGGAGGAACATAGATCGGCCAATGCTCGCGGCTTTCTTGCGCCGATGGCCGATACGGTACAGTACCGCGACGCCGACATGGGAGGATACGGCGCTATTCCGCTCGCTCAACATGGCAAATGCGGCAGCGAAGCTACCAGCGACGGCCGAAGGGACGTACTACGATATCGGCCGTTCTGTCGCTCTTTGGGTGAGCGCCTTCGAGATATTGGTACACGATGGCTATTCCGATGCCAGCTACGTCCACAGTAACTTCGACAAGGCGCAGTGGAATCTTTCGGAGTGCAAGAATCAGACTTACGAAGTCTCTATCGGGAAGCCCAAGCGCAGTCTTTCTTGTTGGATATACAGCAAACTTAATAAGGCGCGAAACGATTTTCTCCATGGCAACGCCATAACGGATGCAACGCTTCTGATTCAAGAATCGGGGCGCCCTTTGCTGCACTATGCACCGGTGCTCTACCGCATGGCGCTAACCGCACGGTTGGATGTGCATTGGAAGGCCGCAATCCCTACAGACCCCAATGAGGATAAAGAGACCTTCGAGAAATATTTCGACTTCCGATATTTCCAAGCTGACATGGAGGCTGCGCTTGCCACCGCCATCAAGGCGCCAGCGACTCCAGAGTTACAGTGACAGAGTTACAGTGACAGTGCATTTAATAGATGCCTTGCTTCCCGTCAGCGATCGTCTTTGCGGTTACTCGAGAGTTACGGTGATGGGGTGGACGGCGCCCCAATCGGCATTGATGTGCCAAGATGGTCGTTGTCACAACCCATCTGAGGGAGTTATGGTGACAGTGCATTCAATAGGATGCCTTACTTCCCGTCAGCCATTCGTCTTTGGCTTCGGCCCACGTTTGCGCGAGTTACGGTGACAGTGCATTCAACCAGTTACGAAGTTACGGTGACAGTGCATTCAACAGACGCCTTGCTTCCCGTCAGCGATTCGTCTTTGGCTTCGGCCCGCGTTTGCCGGCTCGCAGCATCCGCG
>Ga0208849_1000202_pt1 | contig 58291 bp, 64 predicted proteins | sample NGESurdeep072012_10_FD_184470 | JGI IMG/M metagenome (GOLD analysis project Ga0208849, IMG submission 184470) | Arctic peat soil microbial communities from Barrow, Alaska - NGEE Surface sample 53-3 deep-072012 (SPAdes) | ecosystem: Environmental > Terrestrial > Soil > Wetlands > Peat ... | reverse complement strand
CGTGGTGTTCACCAGCGGCTCGACCGGCACGCTCGAACTGGCTCATTCGACCGGCTACACCACCGGCAGGATCCAGGGCCTCTCCACCACCGGCGCCAATGCGCTCGATCTGGCCGACATCACCTTCACCAGCGGCGTGACCAAGGCCACCTTCAGCGGCTCGGCGACCAGCGGCGTGCTCACCGTCACCGACGGGACGCACACCGCCAGGATCGGCCTGATCGGCAACTATGTCGGCCACACCTTCGCCACCAGCCTGGGGGCCGGCGGCGTCGGAACCCGGATCGTCGATCCGGCGGCGAGCCCGTCCTCGGGGACATCGCCCCTTGCCCCTCCGCCCCACGCCTTGATCGCCGCCATGGCCGCCTTCGCGGCTCGGGCCAGCGGACAGATTTCCCTCCCGGCGCACCTCGACCAGGGCCACGCCTCGATGATCGCCTCGCCGAGGTTCATCCACGCGGCCTGAGCCGGGATTCGCGATACGGCCGACATCGATCACGAAATCGCTTTCCACCGCGAATTCACCGATGATCCGGCGTAGCTTTCACGGCGGCGGGCCTGTTACCAACGGTCCCAGGGATGAGGGAGGATCGGCATGTCTGGGCAAAAATCCGATGCGGTTCGCGTGCTGGCGCTGGTGGGTCCCACCGGCGCCGGCAAGACCAGCCTGATGGAGGCCATGCTGCTGGCCGCCGGCGCCGTCGAACGGCGGGCGGGAGGGGGCGGGGACAAGGTCGGCGATTCCAGTCCCGAGGCCCGCGCCCACGGCCACTCGGTCGAACTCAACCTGGCGGGCTTCGAATTCATGGACGACCGCTACGGCGTCGTCGATTGCCCCGGCTCGGTGGACCTCGCGGCCGAGGCCGACGCCGCCCTGCCGGCCGTGGATCTGGCCCTGATCGTCGCTGAACCCGATCCGGCCAAGGCCATCCTGCTGCAGCCGTTCATCCGCCAGCTGGAAGACCTCGGCGTCCCCCGGGCGATGTTCATCAACAAGATGGACCAGGCCCGCGGTCCTCTCGATGCCCTGCTGGCCGCCCTGGCGCCGGCCAGTTCCGTCCCCCTGGTCGCCCGCCAGCTGCCGATCCTCGACGGCGAGAAGGTCGGCGGATACGTCGATCTGGCCCTGGAGCGGGCCTTCGTCTATCGCGCCGGACAGCCGTCCCAGGTCATCGAGCTGGCCGGCGATCTGGCCCGCGGCGAAGCCGACGCCCGGTTCCACATGCTCGAGCAGCTGGCCGATTTCGACGACGAGCTGATGGAACAGCTGCTCAACGACGCCAACCCCAGCCGCGACCTGGTGTTCGCCGATCTGGCGCGGGACATGACCGACGGCCTGATCGTGCCGGTGTTCTTCGGCTCGGCCCAGAACGGCTTCGGCGTCCGCCGGCTGCTCAAGGCCCTGCGCCACGAAGCCCCGGCCCCGGGCCTCGCCGCCGCCAGGCTGGGGCTGGAGAAGCCCTGCGCCTATGTGGTCAAGACCGCCTACGCCGGCCAGGCCGGGAAACTGGCCTATGCCCGGGTGTTCGGCGCGCCCCTGGCCGACGGCGCCGATCTTGCCCTCGCGGATGGAGAGCGGGGCAGGGCGGGGGGCCTGTTCTCGGTCCAGGGGGCGGCCTTGAAGAAGATAACCGCGGCGCGGCTCGGGGACATCGTCGCCATCGGCAAGGTCGAGGGCGCGGCGGCGGGCCAGGCGCTCACCGTCGGGCCGTCGCCCCAGAGCGTCACCGCGACGCGGGCGCCGCGCCCGGCCCTCTATGCCCTGGCCGTCTCGGCCGCCAACCGCAAGGACGACGTGCGCCTCTCCAGCGCCCTCACCCGCCTGGTCGAGGAGGACCCGGCCCTGATCATCACCCACGACGCCGAGAGCCACCAGGTGCTGGTCGCCGGCCAGGGCGAGGGCCACGTGCGGCTGGCCCTTGAGCGCCTCAAGCGCCGGTTCGGCGTCGATATCGCCACCGAGGCCCCCAGCACCCCCTACCGCGAGACGATCCAGAAGGCGATCACCCAGCGCGGTCGCCACAAGAAGCAGACCGGCGGCCATGGCCAGTTCGCCGACGTCACCGTGGAGATCAAGCCCCGGCCCCGCGGCGCCGGCTTCGCCTTCGCCAGCAAGGTCACCGGGGGCGCGGTTCCCCGCCAATGGATTCCCGCCGTCGAGCAGGGGGTCCGCGACGCGGCGGTCAAGGGACCGCTCGGCTTTCCGGTCGTCGATCTGGAGGTGACCCTGCTCGACGGCGCCTTCCACAGCGTCGATTCCTCGGAAATGGCCTTCCGCACCGCCGGCCGCATCGCCATGGACGAGGGCCTGGAAAAATGCGGCCCGACCCTGCTTGAGCCGGTCGAAAAGCTGGTCGTCTTCGCGCCCTCCACCGCCATCTCCAACGTCACCTCGGCGCTCTCGGCCCGGCGCGGCCAGATCCTCGGCTTCGAGCCGCGCGAAGGCTGGCCGAACTGGGAGCGGATCGAGGCCTATCTGCCCCAGAGCGAGCGCCATGATCTGATCGCCGAACTGCGCTCTCTGACCCAGGGGCTCGGCGGCTTCGAGGCCGCCTTCGACCACATGACCGAAGTCACCGGCCGCCTCGCCGACGAAGTCGTCAGCCGCGCCCGCGCCGCCCATTGAAGACCCCTCACCCCGCCGCCGCGATCTCCGCTCTCAGCGCCGTCCAGGCCGCCAGAGTCGCCTCGAGGGCGCCGGCCGCCGCCGCGTAGCCGGCCTCGGCGTCGGGGCTGGGTCCGCCGTCGGCGCCGTCGATGGCCGTTTCCAGGGCCGCCAGCCTCTCGCCCAGCGTCGCCAGACTGCCCACGGCTTTCGGATCGATCAGCGTCGCCGCCCGGGCGTCGAGCGCCGGCGATTTGGCGAGACCCTCGCGGGCCTTGGCGATTTCGCCGGCCGCCGTCCTGGCCCGGACCATATCCGCCTCGACCCGCCGCGCGAGGTCGAATTCGCGCCGGTAGCTCTCCGGCGTGGCCCTTACCCGCGGGTCGGGAAATACCTCCAGCGGCCGCCGGAAGGACTTGCCACCCGCGTTCAGGATCACCGTGTATCGTCCCGGCGGCGCCCATACACCTTGCGCGCGAGGCTCGCCCTCGAAGACGGCGGGCGCGGCGTAGTGGAGATCCCAGGTGAAGCGGTGCTGGCCGGCGGTCGCCGGCGGCGGCGCGGGCCTGACGATCCACTCCGGGGCCGCGCCGATCTTGCCGAGGTCGAGCGGCGGCGGGGTGTCGGCGCTGGACCAGCGGCGCGCCACCGCGCCGGTGGCGTCCTCGATGGTCATCGTCACCGGCCCCCCGGCGTCGGCGGCCAGGGTGTAGTCGATATAGGCCCCGTCCGGCGGGTTCGCCGCCATCGGCTCGTCCTTGGGCGCCGGCGTGCCGGTGAAGCCCGAAGGCCGCGCTCGGATCGCCACCGCCGGCGCGAACAGCCGCGTCCCCCGCCTGGGGTCGGCGGCGAGCTCCCGCAGCGGCTCGACATCGTCCAGCACATAGAAGCCCCGCCCGTGCGTGGCGATCACCAGGTCGTCGCCATGGACGGTAATATCGCGCACCGAGGTCGCCGGCAGGCCGCTGTTCAGCGGCGTCCAGTTCGCGCCGTCGTCGAGGGACACGAACGCGCCGCGCTCCGTCCCGGCGTAGAGCAGCCCCCGCCGTTTCGGATCCTCGCGCACCACGTTGACGGTATTGAGCACGCCGCCGGCGGCCAGGCCCGCGATGATCGGATTCCAGGATTTGCCGCCGTCCCGGGTCCGCCAGATGTAGGGTGCGAAGTCGTCCAGCCGGTGCCGGTCGATCGCGACGTAGGCGACATTGGCGTCGAAGTGCGACGGCTCGATGCCGCCGATCTTGGACCATGCCGCCAGACCCGCCGGGGTCACATCGCTCCACGTCTTGCCGCCGTCGCGGGTCCGCCAGACGAGGCCGTCGTCGGCGCCGGCCCAGATGTCGTCGTTGGAAAGCGGCGAGGGGGCAATCGTATAGACCACCCCCTTGCGCTTGTCGGGACCATCCGGATCGGCCGCCGCGTCGGAGCCGAGCGTGGCCGGAACGCCGGGATCGGGGCGCGTGAGATCGGGGCTGATCGGCGTCCAGTGCTCGCCGCCGTCGCGGGTGCGGAACACCCGCTGATTGCTGAAATAGAGGCTCTTGCCGTCCGGTCCGAACACCAGCGGCAGGGTCCAGGTGCGCCGATAGGGGTCGGGAAAGGCCAGGGTCGGATCGACCGAGCGCACCTGGCCGGAGTGCAGGTCGAGCCTGTCGACCCGGCCGCCGTAGATGATGTCGGGATCGTCCGGGTCCGGAGCTATGCTGTCGCTCTCGCCGCCCGGCGTCAGTTCCTGGAAATTGGTCATGTCGATGCCGTCCCAGCCGTCGGTGCGGCTGGGCACGTCGGCGGCCCCGGAATCCTGCTGGGCGCCATAGACGCGGTAGGGAAAGCGGTTGTCGGTGGCCACGTGATAGAACTGGCCGGTCGGCTGGTTGAACCACGAACTCCAGGTCGCCCCGCCATTCAGGGTCACCAGCGCCCCCTGATCGACGCCGAGAATGCGGCGGTCCGGGTCGGCGGGATCGATCCACATCGCATGGAAATCGTCGCCGGTGGGATCACCCTTGATCGGCACGAACGTCTTGCCGCCGTCGTCCGAGCGCAGGATGATGGTGTCGCAGACCCAGATCTGGTCCGGGTTGCGCGGATTGACCGCCAGTTCGCCGAAGTACCAGCCCCGCTCCCAGATCCGCTTGTCGCCGCTGACGTGAGTCCAGGTCGCCCCGTCGTCTTCGGAGCGCCACAGGCCGCCGGCCTTGGGATCCCTTGGCGTGTCGATCAGGGCGTAGAGGCGATCCGGCGCACTCTGCGCCGTGGCGATGCCGATCCGGCCGGGCGTCGCGGGCAGGCCGGCGACCGGCGCCCAGCTCACCCCGCCGTCGGTGGACTTGTAGAGCCCGCCGCCCGGGCCACTCGACGGCGGATAGACGTTCCACGGCGGCCGCCGCGTCTGCCACAGGGCGGCATAGACCGTCCCGGGGTCGCCCGGCTTGAACTTCAGGTCGATGGCCCCGGTGTCGGCGTCCTTGTAGAGCGTCCTCGTCCAGGTCTTGCCGCCATCGGCGGAGCGGAACACGCCGCGCTGCGGATTGGGACCGTAAGGATGGCCGAGCGCCGCCACCAGCACCACGTCCGGGTTGCGCGGATCGACGAGGATGCGCCCGATCGCCTGGCTGTCGGCAAGGCCGCTGGCTCGCCAGCTCTTGCCGCCATCGACCGATTTGAACATTCCCACGCCCTGGGCGATGTCCGAGCGCATGTCCGATTCCCCCGTCCCGACATAGAGGACCTCGGGCGCCGACGGGGACACCGCCAAGGCCCCGATCGAGCCCACCGGCGCGGCATCGAACACCGGCGCCCACGTCCGGCCGGCGTCTCTGGTTTCCCACACCCCGCCGTTCACCCCGCCGAAATAGAAGTGCAGCGCGCTGTCGCTCGCCCCCGCCACCGCCAGCACCCTGCCGCCCCGAAACGGCCCGATCGACCGCCAGTGGAGGGCGCCATAGGCGGAAGGCTCCACCGCCGCCGCCGAGGTCGCCCCGGCCGCGATGACCAACGCGCCGAGCGCCGCGATCAATGAACTGCGCCCCATGATGCCTCCGACCAGTCTGGCGCCGGCCATAGCCCAAATGGCGACATGATCTCAATTCGTCTTCGAATTGAGTTCGTGTTGCCGATTTGGGTGCTTCGGCGCTGGCGGGCTCCAACGAAACCTTAAACGCCGGCGCTCGCAATCGGCAACACGAACCAATTGCAAACGGGCAATCGGATCATCAGCATGGCGCCTCGAACCTCTCGCACCCGGCGCACACCGCGGCCTTCATCGCCGCGAACCGCTCGGCGACAGCGATCTCCGGCCTCTGATGGAGCCAGCCGATCACCGCCAGCTGGCGGATCAGCATGAACATCGCGATCACGCCCGCATCACGGTCCGGAAGGCTCCGTGCTCCTCGGTAGCCGGCCAGGAACGCCGCCTTGATGGCCGCGAAGTTCGGCGCCTCCGCGTATGGCGTCAGAGCGACCGCGATCTCGTATTGCCGCCAGCCGAAGGCGGCGTCGTCGAAGTCGATGACGGTCAGCCGGTCGCCATCGACGAGCACATTGCCGGTGTGCAGGTCGGCGTGAATCAAGCCGAAGTTTTCCGGTGTCCTTGCGTATCGCGCCAGGGCGCCGGCGATGCGCTCGCGGGTCGCCAGGATCAGCGTTCGCTCGCCCGGCGAGAGACCGGGATGTTCCCAGAACCGCCCCCAAAGCGGCGCACCGCCGATCAGCCCCTCGGCGTCGAGGATCCGCCGATCGAACCCCGGCGGGATGGCCCACGCGCTCGCCTGATTGTGGATTGCGGCGGCGATCGCTCCGAGCTGACCCATGCGGCGCTCGACGAGGGCCGGATCGCTCCCCTCAAGCGCCTCGGCCAGCACCTCACCGGCCGTCCAATGGGTCATGCCCGCCTGGCGCGTCTCCCCGGCGGCCTCGATGACCACCGGCACGAACAGGCGCCCGTCGCGGGCGGCCACGCCCCTGGGCGCGGCGATACCCGCGTCGTTCAAGGCCTGGACCCACTGGCGCTCGGAGCGCAGGGCCGCCAGGCTGTTGTAACCCGGCCGGTGCAGCCGCAGGACATATCGCCGGTCATCGTTCGCGTCGGTGACCCGGAAGGTGACGTTCTCCGAAACCGCGACCAGTTCGATCTCGCCCGCCTCGACGGGAAAGGCGGCCGCCGCCGCCCGCGCCGCCGGCGCGTACAGCGCCGCCGTGGTGTCCCTATCCATGGATCTCGCCGGCGACGACGTCCCAGGCGTCCAGGAACGCCGCGGCGTTGTCCCGCGAAAAGACCAGGGGAGGGCGGATCTTGACCACATTGCCTGACGCCCCGGCCGCGCCGGTGAGGAACCCCCGATCCTTCAGCCGTTCCACGATCTCGATCGCCGCGTCCCGGTCGGGCGCGTCGCTCGCCTTATCGGTGACCATCTCGATACCGAGAAAGAGCCCCTCGCCGCGGACATCGCCGACCTTCGGCGTTGCGGCCATCCGCTCACGCAGCGCGTCCTTGAGGGCGGCGCCGACCACGGCGGCGTTGTCGATCAAGCCCTTCTCCTCGATCTCGTCGATTACCGCCATGCCCACCGCCGCTTGCAGAGGAGTCGAGGCGAAGGTGTTGAAATATCGCGTCTTGGCGCGGAAGCCCTCCACCAGGGTTCGGCTCGCCGCCGTGGCGGCTAGCGGCAAACCATTGCCCATCGGCTTGCCGGTGACGACGATGTCCGGCGTAAAGCCGGTCGCCTCATATCCCCACCAGCGTCCGGTGCGGCCGTAGCCGGCCTGGACCTCGTCGGCGATCGCCAGACCACCGGCGGCGTGGGCCATCTCCGCCGCCCGCGCCATGAACCGGCGCGGAACCTCCGGCAGGCCCTCGTTGGCGAATATCGAGCACACGATCAGGGTCGCGAAGCCGGCGCCGCTCTCCTTGAGGCCCTCGATCGCCTCCGCCAGCCGCGCCAGATGGGCGTCGGCTATCGCCGCCTCGCTCGCGCCGGGCGTCACCGGCCGGTACATCCGCGGGAACGGAAAGGTCCTCACCTCCGGGTTCGCGGGCTGATCCAGCCCCAGCCGCGTCAGGCCCCCGACCATTTCATTGCTGCCGTGATAGGTGGCGTCGGTGCAGACGACGCCCCGCCGGCCGGTGGCGAAGCGCGCCATGCGGATCGCCACCTCGACCGCCTCGGTGCCGCTGCAGCTGAACACCACCGCCTCGATCGCCGGACCGTGCAAACCGGCCAGCCGTTCGGCGAATTCGATCACGCCCTCATGCAGATAGCGGCTGTGGACGTTCAGCGTCGCCTGCTGCCGCGCCATCGCCTCGGCCACTTTGGGGTTGCCATGACCGACGCACGGCACGTTGTTGTACATGTCGATATACCGCCGGCCCTCGGCGTCGAAGAGGCACACTCCCTCGCCCCGCACGATGTGCAACGGCGTCCGGTAGAACAGTTGCGCCCCCGCTCCCAGCGCCCGCTCCCGGCGCTCGATGAGAGATGCGGTCGTCATCGTCGGCTCTCCACCCCGATCGCCGTATAGATCATGATCCCGGTGGCCACCGCCAGGTTGAGGCTGTCGGCGCGACCGCGCATGGGGATCTTGACCAGGGTGTCGCAGGCGGCGGCGAGGGCCGGGGTGAGGCCGGCCTGTTCGTTGCCCATGACCAGGAGGGCGGGGGACCGGTAGTCGGCCTGGCGGAAGTCGATGGTGGTCGCGAGGCTCGCCCCCACCACGGCGCCCGGCCATCGCGCCCGCCAGGCGAGGAACTCCGCCGCCGTCGCCCGCGCGATCCTCACCGCGAAGATCGAGCCCATGGTCGCCCGCACCGCCTCCACCGAATGGGGATCGCAGCAGTCTCCGACGAGGATCACGGCGGCGCAGCCGGCCGCGTCGGCGGTGCGGATGATGGTCCCCAGGTTCCCTGGATCGCGCACCGCCTCCAGCGCCACCCAGCAGGGGCCGGCGGCCGAATCCAGTTCGGCGAGCGGCGTGAACACCTGTTCGAAGATCCCCAGCACCGTCTGCGGATTGTCGCGTCGGGAGATCTTGGCGAGAATGGCCGGCGTCACCACGACGACTTCGCCGGCGACGGCCGCCGCCCCGCGCAGCAGCGGGTGGTCGGCGGCCTCGACGCCGTAGAGCAGTATGCGCGGCGCCCGGCCGACATCAACGGCTTCGGTGACGACCTTCAGTCCTTCGGCGAGGAAGAGGCCGCTCTGCTCCCGCGCCTTTCGCTGGTGCAGGGCGCGGGCGGCCTTGACGGCCGGATTGGCCAGGGAGGTGATCGCCCGGCCGGTCACGGCGCGCTCCAGCGGGCGAAGAACGACAGGCCGGCGCCCCGCGCGCCGGCTTCCTCCATCAGCGCCAGTTCGCCCCAGTCGATCCGACCCGGCCGGCCGGCCAGGGCCTCCGCGAGCAGGCCGGCCAGCGCCAGGCCGGACAGCCGTTCGGAATAGGCGCCCAGCAGCAGGAACGCGGCGTCCGGCGCCAACAGCGCCGCGCAGCCCTCGACCAGGCCGGGCAGATCCTCATGCAGCCGCCACACCTCGCCAGCCGGTCCCCGGCCGTATTTGGGTGGATCGAGAATAATTCCGTGGTAGCGCGATCCACGCCGAACCTCCCGCTGGACGTATTTGCGCGCATCCTCGGCGATCCAGCGCACCGGCCGCTCGGCCAGCCCCGACAGGGCGGCGTTCTCCCGCGCCCAGCCGACCGCCTTCTTCGAGGCATCGACGTGGGTCACCGCCGCGCCCCGGGCCGCCGACACCAGGCTCGCCACGCCGGTATAGCCGAACAGGTTCAATATCTTCAGGCCCGGGGCTGAAGCAGACAGCAGGGCCTCGAGCCAGGCCCAGTTGGCGGCCTGCTCGGGAAACACGCCGAGGTGACGGAACGGCGTCAGCCGGGCGTTGAAGCGCGCCGCGCCCCACGCCATCGGCCAGGTCGCCGGAACCGCCGTGCGCACGCGCCAGCGGCCGGCGTCCTCGTCCTCGCTGGCCTCGAACACCGCGTCGGCCGCTTGCCATTCCGCCGGCGCCAGCGTCGGACGCCAAAGGCACTGGGTCTCGGGCCGCACCACGCGCCAGGGTCCATAACGTTCCAACTTGCGCCCGCCGCCGCTGTCGACGAGGGCGTAGTCCTCCCAGCCGCCGGTGCGCAACACCAGCGGCGCGGGCGCGATCGAGGGGAGGGGGCCGGCGGCCATGCCGGGCCATCTTGCGGCGGCGCGCCGATTCCCGTCTAGTGGCCTGTCGGAAAGTCGAGGGCCACGCCCGTGAACATGATTGTGAGCCCGGCGCGCAAGTCGGCGCGCAAGGCCAAGGGCGACGGCCATCTGCGCCGGGCCGAAATCCTGCGCGCCGCCGAACGCATCTTCGTCGCCCAGGGCTACGAGGCGGCGACGATCCGCAAGATCGCCGACGAGGTCGGGGTCTCCTCCACCGCCCTCTACATGCACTTCAAGGACAAGGACCAGATTCTGCTGGAGATCGGCGCCCAGGCGATCGAGCAGCTCCTCGGCGTCAACCGTGAGATCTCCGCTCGCCCGGTCGATTGCGTGGCGCGGGTGCGCATGATGCTCGAGGCCTACGTCCGCATCGCGCTTTCCAATCCCAACGCCTACCGCCTGGTGTTCTGCTCCTCGCCGCTGGCCGCCTCGGAGCGCAAGATCGAGGCCACCAACGAGATGGGCGCCCAGTGTTTCGAGCGTTTCAGCGGCGTGGTCGGCGAAGCCGCCGCCGAAGGGCGTCTGCGCGTCGGCGATACCCGCACCGCCGCCCAGGTGCTGTGGGCCGGCTGCCACGGCATGATCGCCCTGATGATCACCCGGCCCGACTTCGACTGGGCGCCCCCGGAGGAACTCACCCGCGTGATGATCGACGGCCTCCTCTACGGCCTGATCGCCGACTAGGCGCCCTTGTATCACGAGGCGCTAAATCGTAGCGCGGGCTTCCAGCCCGCTCTCTTTACTCACGCGGCTCGGGCGGGCTGGAGGCCCGCGCTACGAACGTCGCTCGTCATCTGCCTGCTCGCCGCCCCCGCGGTCGCCGCGCCGCGCGTCTATTCCCTCGACCAGTGCGCCGACCAGTACGTCCTCGCCCTCAGCCCCCGCGCCGCCATCGTCGGCCTGTCCAGGCGCGCCGCCAACCGCGACGCCTATCTGGCAGCCGAGGCCGGCGACCTGCCGCGCCGCCGGGCGACGACCGAGGCGGTACTGGGCGCCAGGCCCGACGTCGTGGTGCGCTATTGGGGCGGCGACGACCGGCTCGCCGCCGACCTCGGCCGTCGGGGAATCCGCGTTGTGAAGATCGCCGACGCGACCGATTTCGCCGGAGTGAGGAACAACATCATCCGGGTCGCCGCCGCCCTCGGCCGGCCGGCGGCGGGGGCCGGGCTGATCGGCCGCATGGACGGCCAGCTCGCCGCCGCCAGCGGCGCCGGACGCGGAGCGCGGGCGCTCTATCTGACCACCGGAGGCTACACCGCCGGTCCCGACACCCTGGTCGACGCCATGATGAGCGCCGCCGGCCTGAACAACCTGGCGGCGGGTCGCGGTTTCCATCCCGTGCGCCTGGAGTCCCTGGTGCTGAGGCCGCCGAGCGCCATGGTCCTCGGCTTCTTCGACGGCGCGCTCGACGGATTCCAGCGCTGGAGCCTCGGTCGCCACCAGGTCCTGCGCCGTGTCGCCGACGGCCGGACCCTGGTCTCCCTGCCCGGCGCGATCCTCGGCTGCCCGGCCTGGTTCGCCGCCGACGGCGCCGCCCGCATCGCCCGCGCGGTTCGCTGAAGGGGGCCCGCCCACGTGCGCCTCACCCTGATCCTGCTGGGCGCCCTGTTCCTGGCCCTCGCCCTGGCCGTGGCCTTCGGCGAAACCGCCGTCACCGCCGCCCAGTACGTCCGGGCGCTGACCGATCCCGGCTCGCCGCCCGGCGAGATCCTGTGGGCCATCCGCGCCCCGCGCGCCGTCGCCGCCGCCCTGGTCGGCGCCGCCCTGGGCCTGGCCGGGGCGGTGATGCAGGGGCTGCTGCGCAATCCCCTGGCCGATCCGGGGGTGCTCGGCGTCTCGGGTCTCGCCGGCCTGGGAGCCGCGACCGCCATCGCCGGCGGCCTGGCCGCGATCCCCGGCGCCATCGAGGGCTCGGCCCTGGCCGGCGCCCTGATCGCCGGGAGTCTGGTCGCCGCGCTGGCCGCCCGGCTGCGCGAGCCCGAGGCCCTGATCCTGTTCGGCGTGGCGCTGTCGGCCATGGGCGGGGCGCTCACCGCCCTGGTCTTCAACCTCTCGCCCTCGCCGGTGACCACCGCCGAGATGTGGTCCTGGCTGATGGGTTCGGTGGCCAATCGCGACTGGAGCGACATCGCCGCCGCCCTGGTCCCCTGCGCGCTTGGCGCGACCCTCTGCGCCTTCGCCGCCGGCGGCCTGCGCATGCTGACCCTGGGCGAGGAAACCGCGGCCCTCTCCGGGCTCGCCATGGGTCGGCTGCGCGTCGCCGCCGTGGCCGGGACGGCGCTGCTGGCCGGGGCCTCGGTGGCCGTGGCCGGGGTCATCGGCTTCGTCGGCCTCGCCGCCCCGCACCTCGTCCGCGGCTCGGTCTCCGACGATCCGGCCCGCACCCTGGCCCCCTCGGCCCTGGCGGGGGCGATCCTGCTGGTCGCCGCCGATCTCGCCGCGCGCCTGATCCCCACCGACGAGGAGCTCAAGCTCGGCGTCGTCACCGCCCTGTTCGGCGCGCCGCTGTTCGCCCTGATCGCCTGGCGCGCCTCGCGGAGCTGGCGCGCGTGACGCCGGCCCTGGAGGTTCGCGGGCTTGGCGTCAGGCGCGGGCGGACGCTCGTGCTCGAGGACGTCACCCTCCAGGTCTTCCCCGGCGAGGTCGTGGGCGTCATCGGCGCCAACGGATCGGGCAAGACGACGCTTCTGCGCGCCGCCCTCGGCCTTCAGGCGCTCGCCACCGGCGAAGCGTTCCTCGCCGGCCGGCCGGTTGCCGCGTTGAGCGATCCCGAACGCGCCTGCCTCGCCGGCTATCTGCCTCAGGAGCGCCGGGTGAGCTGGAACCTCCCGGCCTGGCGGATCGCCGCCCTGGGCGCGGTCGGCCGGCCGCCGGCGGCGGCGCACGCCGACGCGCTGGGCGCCCTGGCGGCCCTGGGCGTGGCCGGCCTCGCCGAGCGCGGGGTTCTCGACATGTCCGGCGGCGAACGGGCCAAGGTTCTCCTCGCCCGCCTGATCGCCACCGGCGCGCCGCTCCTCGTCGCCGACGAGCCCGCCGCCGGCCTCGATCCCGACGCTCAGCTGATGGTCATGGAGACCCTCCGCGCCCGTGCCCGGGCCGGCGCGGCGGTGATCGCTTCCCTCCACGACCTGACCCTCGCCGCCCGCGCCTGCGACCGCCTCGCCGTGCTCGCCGGCGGTCGCCTTGTCATCGTCGCCGCGCCGACCGAGGCCCTCGCCCCGCCACACCTCGCCGCCGCCTTCGGTTTGGACGGCGCCCTCGTCGCGTCCCCCGCCGGCCCGATCCTGGCCGCTCGCCGGCGGATAGCGTCGAATCTTCCTCCCTCCCCTTCATGGGGAGGGGCGGCCGCAGGCCGGGGTGGGGCTGTGTGACGCCACACCGGACGTCGATGGTGAGCGGGACTCCCCCGCCCTGGCCGACTCGCGGCCTGTCCCTCCGGATGAATGGGAGGGAGGCGGAAGACGCCGTCGTCGTCGCCCTGGGGTCGAACCTCGCCGGCGACTACCCCTCGTCCCGGGCCCTGCTCGAAGCGGTCGTCGCGCGGTTGCCCGGCCTCGGGCTGACGATCCTGGCGCGATCCCGCTGGTGGCGCTCCGCCGCCTGGCCCGACGCCGCCCTGCCGGCCTTCCTCAACGGCGTCGCCCTCGCCCGCACCCGCCTGCCGCCGGCCTCGGTGATGGCCGCGCTGCTCGGCCTGGAAGCCTCGTTCGGACGCCGGCGGGGCGCGCCGAACGCCGCCCGCACGCTCGACCTCGATCTCGTCGCCCACGGCCGGCTTCTGATCGATGCGCCCGGCCTTGTCCTGCCCCACCCGCGCGCCAGCGAGCGGCGGTTCGTCATGGGACCGCTGGCCGAGATCGCGCCCGACTGGCGCCATCCCGCCGGCGGCGCCACCGCCGCCGCCCTCGCCGCGGTTGCGTCGGTCGGCGGCGACGCCGTTCGGACATGATCGACGTCTCATCCGCCGGCGGCGCCCCCGGTGGTCGGCGGCCTGGTCGTTCTATCCTCGCAGCCGCTCGCGCAGCATCTCCAGCGCCGTCCGTACCGCCGCCATCTGGATTTCCCAGCGGCTGTCCAAATCGAAGATCTCCATGCAATGGCGCACCGAATCGTTCGTCCGGGCGGTGGCGAAGTGGACCGTGCCCACCGGCTTCATCGCCGTGCCCCCTCCCGGCCCCGCGACCCCGGTGACGGCGACCGAAAGGTGGGCGTGAGAGTGCTCGACGGCCCCCTCGGCCATCATCCGGACGATCGGTTCGGAGACCGCCCCCAGATCGGCGATCAGGTCGCCGGAAACCCCGAGCAGCTCCTGCTTGGCGCGGTTGGTGTAGGCCACGAAGCCGCGCTCGAAGACGTCGGAGGCGCCGGGGATCGCGCAGATGGCGGCGGCGACCAGGCCGCCGGTGCAACTCTCGGCGGTGACGATGCGCAGCGATCGCTCCCGCGCGTCGTCGATGACCAGCCGGGCCAGGGTGTCGATTTCCAGGGAAAACATCGGTCGGCCTTCGCGGCTGCTAGCCAAGACTGGCTACCGGCGACCAACATCGCCGCGTCGGGGGTTTCAAGGGCCAATCGCAACCGGGGCGGCGGATGGACCCGCGCGTTACGCCGGCATTTCCACCGCCGCGATCGCCTGAGCGGCGAGGCCCTCGCCGCGGCCGGTGAAACCGAGGCCCTCGGTGGTCGTCGCCTTGACGCCGACGCGGGTGATGTCGAGGCCGAGCAGGGTCGCCAGGCGCCCGCGCATTTCCTGGCGGCGCGGTCCGATCTTGGGCCACTCGCAGATCAAGGTGAGATCGACATTGACGATCCGCCCATCCCGCGACGCGATCAGGCAGGCGGCATGGGTGAGAAAGCGGTCGGAGGACGCGTTTCTCCATTGCGGGTCGGAGGCAGGGAAGTGCTCGCCGATGTCGCCTTCGCCGATCGCCCCGAGGAGCGCATCGGTGAGGGCGTGGAGGCCGGCGTCGGCGTCGGAGTGGCCGATCAGGGCGTGGGTGTGGGCGATCCACACGCCGCACAGCCAGAGCCCTTGGCCAGGTCCGAACCGGTGGACGTCGAAACCCTGGCCGACCCGCGTCGTCCGGGTCCCGACGGCCCACCGCTCGGCCATGGCCAGTTCCTCCGGCCAGGTCACCTTCATCAGCAGCGGATCGCCCGGCGTCAGGACGATCCGGCCGCCGCCGGCTTCCACCGCCGAGGCGTCGTCGGTGGGCTCGCCCGGCCCGCGCCAGCCGCGGTGGGCGGCGAGCAGAGCGCCATGGCGAAACGCCTGCGGAGTCTGGGCGCGCCACAGCTCGGAACGCGAGATGGTGACCACGGCGCCAGCCTCGTTGCGGCGCTTCAGCGTGTCGGCCACGGGAAGGGCGGGAACGGCCCCGTCGGCGCCCGCCTCGATCGCCGCCAACAGAGCCTCGATGTGTCCCGGCCCCAGGAACGGGCGCGCCGCGTCGTGGACGAGGACGATCGAATCCGCGTCGGCGCATAGCGCCTCGAGGCCGGCGACCACCGACTTGGCGCGGGTGTCGCCGCCCCGGGCGACGGCGCAGGCCGGCAAACCGGAGACGGCGGCCGCGGCGGCCGCTTCCATGCCCTCGGCCACCACGATCACGATCCGCGCCGCACCGGCCATCGACAGCGCCTCCGCGGACCAGCGAAGCATCGGGCGGCCCGCCAGCGGTCGCCACTGCTTGGCAAGTCCCGCACCCGCCCGCTCCCCGGAGCCGGCGGCGACGATGATCGCGGAAAATCCCATGGCGGCCATTTAGACCTCGCCATGGCGTTGTCCAGGCTTTACCGCATTGCACAATCTGCCTAAAAAGCGGGCGGCGGGAGAGAGTAAGTTTTGGGCGCCTGCATTCAGATCGGATCCGTGGAGGTCCCCGGCCGGGTGTGGCTGGCGCCGATGACCGGCGTCACCGACCTGCCGTTCCGCCAGGCCGCCTGCCGGTTGGGCGCGGCTTACGTGGCGACCGAAATGGTCGCCTGCGAGCAGTTCGCCGGCGGCCGGCCCGACATGGTCCGCCGTTCGGCGGTCGGCGAGGGGCTGCCGCTGATGGTTGTCCAGCTCGTCGGTCACGATCCACTCTGGCTGGCGCGGGGCGCGAGGCTGGCGACCGCGGCCGGCGCGCGGATCATCGACCTCAACTTCGGCTGTCCCGCGAAGTCGGTGACCGGCGCCCTCTGCGGCTCGGCGCTGATGCGCGATCTGGAAAAGGCGCGGGCGCTGATCGCCGCGGTCGTCGAAGCGGTCGAGGAACCCGTCACCGTCAAGATTCGCCTCGGCTGGGATGACGACTCGCGCATTTCGCCCGAGTTCGCGGCCATGGCGCAAAGCGCCGGCGCCCGCGCGGTCACGGTCCATGCGAGAACCCGAAGCCAGTTCTACAACGGCGCCGCCGATTGGGCGGCGGTGCGCGCGGTCAAGGCGGCGGTCTCCATCCCGGTCTTGATCAACGGAGACATCGTCGATCCGATCTCCGCGGCCGCCGCGCTGCGGGCTTCCCACGCCGATGGGGTGATGATCGGCCGAGGCGCCGTGGGCCGGCCGTGGCTGGCGGCGAATATCGAGGCCGCTTTGCGCGGAGCGCCGGCCAATCCACCGTCATTGCCCGAGAGGCTCGGGATCGCGCTCGATCAGATGGCCGCCAGCCTGGCGTTTTACGGTGAAGGCCTGGGCCTGCGGATGTTCCGCAAGCATCTGGCCGCTTATATCGACGCTGGCCCGGACCCCGTGGACCCGGTCGCCCGCCGCGCCGTTCGCGCCGAGCTGTGCCGCCTGGAGAGTCCCTCCGACGTCGAGCGCGCCCTTCGCGCCGCCTGGTCGTACGCCCCCGACAGGCTGGCGGCGTGATGGCGACCTCGGTGAACCCCATTGCAGCGCTGGAAGCCCTCAAGGCCGGGGCGTTCGATGTCGGACCGGACCCGATTCTGATCGTCGATCCCGCCGGCGCGCCCAAGGCGATGAACGAGGCCGCCGAAGAGCTGTTGGGCCATGGCCTGGCGTTGATGGCCAAGTCCGGCCCGTCGAACGCCCTGCCGGCCGGTTCGGCTCTGGCCTCCCTTGTCGAGCGATGCGCGGCCCAGGGCGGCCTTGTGCGCGAACGCGCCGTGCGGATCGATCTCTTCAACCATTCGCCGATCGACGTCGATGCGGTCGCCACGCCTCTGGACGACGGCGCGATCCTGCTGAGCGTTCGGGCTCCGGGCGCATTCGTCAGCATCGACCGTGGCGTCGATCCGGCGGCGCGGCGGTCGGCGGTCGGTTTCGGCCAGATGCTGGCGCACGAAATCAAGAATCCTCTCGCCGGCATTCGGGGCGCGGCCCAACTGCTCGAGGCGGTGGTGGGGGCCGAGGACTCTCCGCTCGCCCGGCTGATCGTCGAGGAAACCGATCGCATCCGACGCCTGGTCGATCGCATGGAAGCCTTTTCCGACGACGCGCCGCCGATCCTCGCACCGGTGAACATCCATCGTGTGCTCGACCGCGTCAGGGCCTTGGCGGCCAACGGCGTCGCGGGCGGACTGATCTTGAGCGAACGATACGATCCGTCGCTGCCCCCCGCCTTGGGCGACGAGGACCAGCTCATCCAGGTGTTTCTCAATCTGGTCAAGAACGCCGCCGAATCGGCCAGGGAGCGGGGAGACGGCCGCGGCGAGGTCTCCCTCTACACCGCCTATCGCCATGGCGTCCGGGTGCGAGGCACGGACGGCGCGGAGCTTCGCGGCGCGCCGCTGGAGGTGAGGGTGGTGGACAATGGCGCCGGCGTCCCCGCCGGTCTGCGCGACCATCTCTTCGATCCCTTCGTCACCACCAAGGCCAACGGCGCCGGTCTCGGCCTCGCCCTGACCGCCAAGCTGGTCGCCGGACACGGCGGCCTGATCGATTTCGAATCGGAGGCCGGGCGGACGAGCTTTCGGGTGCTGTTGCCCATCGCCCCCGAACGCGCCAGGAACAACCATCCATGACGCCCGCCGAGCAGACGATCCTGATCGCCGACGACGACGCCTCCATACGTCTGGTGATCTCGCGGGCATTCACACGGCTGGGCTATCGGGTCCGCGCGACGGGCAACGCCGCCACCCTGCTCAAATGGGCGGCGGAAGGCGAAGGCGACCTGGCGATCACCGACGTCATCATGCCCGATGGCAGCGTTTTCGACATCCTGCCGCGAATCCGGAAGCTGCGGCCGAAATTGCCGCTGATCGTGATGAGCGCCCAGAACACCTTGCTCACCGCCGTCTCGGCGGCGGAAGTGGGCGTGTTCGACTACCTCCCCAAGCCCTTTGACCTCGACGACATGGCCGACATCGTTCGCCGCGCCCTGGCCCGCGGACCCGACGCCGAAACCGTCAAGGCTCACGCCCGCGCCGCGCGGGAGGAACGCCTGCCGCTGGTCGGCCGATCGACTCCCATGCAGGAGGTCTACCGCACCATCTCACGCCTCATGGGCGCCGATCTGACGGTTCTCATCCAGGGCGAGTCGGGGACCGGCAAGGAACTCGCCGCGCGGGCCCTGCACGATTTGGGGCCACGGCGCGACGGCCGCTTCGTCGTCATCAATCTTGCCGCGGTGCCCAGGGAACGGGTGGATGGAGAACTGTTCGGCTTGGGGGAAGGAGAGGCCGGCAAACTCGCCGAGGCCGATGGCGGCACTTTGTTTCTGGACGAGATCGGCGACATGCCGATGGACGCCCAGGCCCGACTCATCAGAGTCGTCGATGGGGCGGAGACGGCGATCAACCCGCGAACCGGCCGCAAGGCGAATGTCAGGATCATCGCGGCGACCAATCGCGATCTCCGGGCTCAGATCGCCCAGGGTCTGTTCCGTGAGGATCTGTTTTTCCGCCTGAACGTGGCCCCGGTTCACATGCCGCCGCTGCGTGATCGGGTCGAGGACATTCCCGACCTGGCGCGCGCGTTTCTGTTGCGCGCCAATCGCGAAGGGCTCCCGTCCAAGGCCATCGACCATGGAGCGCTGGAGCGGTTGAAGGGTAACGCGTGGCCCGGCAACGTGCGGGAACTGGAAAACCTGGTCCGTCGCGTCTGCGCCCTGTACGCCGAGCAGACGATCAGCGCGCGGATCATCGAGCGGGAACTGAGCGACAGGGCGACGGCGGGGACTCGCGAGGCGCCATCCAGCCTGGCCACGCTCATCGAGCGCAGCCTGGCTTCGGTCTTCGCCGGGCATCCGGAGGGCCTGCCGCCTGGCGGTCTTTACGATCGCACGATCGAGGAGGTCGAACGCCCCCTCATCAGACTGACGATGGCGGCGACCCGGGGTAACCAGATCCGGGCGGCCGAGGTCCTCGGCCTCAACCGCAACACGCTCCGCAAGAAGATTCGCGATCTAGGGCTTGAGGGCGCCGTCGGCCGCCGCTGAAGCGCCGGCGCCACAAGACTGTTGAATTTCCGGCACAGTCCATTCTAGCATTGATCGACCATGACGGTTCAGTCGCAACCCGAATCAACGCCCGCCGCCGGGTGGGCGAAGAGCTTCAATTCGCGGGCCGCGTTCGGCGTCGGCTACGCCGCGTCCGCGATCCTCACGGCGGCCTCCGTCGCGCTCGCATCGTCGCCCGGCTCGAGTGGCGCTCTGGGACCCGCCAGTCCGGCGGTCCTGGCCCTGCTCGGCGTCGGCTTGGTGATCATCGGAGCGCTCGCCGCCACCATGGGCTGGCGGGTCCTGCGTCTGTTCAAGGCGCAATCCAGCGACGCTGGCGCGCGCCTCCATCTTCGTTTCGTGGCCCTCTTCGCCCTGGCGGCCGTCGCTCCGGCGGTGATCGTGGCGCTGTTTTTCGGCGTGCTCGTCACCCGAGGCGTCGATAACTGGTTCAGCGCGCGCGTGCAGACGGTGGTCGAGAATTCCGCCACCGTCGCCAGATCCTATGTCGAGGAGCAGAAGCGTTACATTGGCGGCCACGTCACGAGCATGGCCCGCGAACTCAATCGCGCCGCGCCGACCCTGGCCCAGACTCCCATCGCCTTCGGCCACTTCCTGCGCGATCTGGCGGCGGACAACGGCTTTTCGGCGGCCTATCTGATCGATGGCGAAGGCAGGGTGCTGGCCCGGGCCGAACAATCGGGCGGCCCGGCGTTTCTGGATCCGCCGCCTTCGTCCTTCAGGGTCGCGGATGAAGGCGACGTATCGGCAAATCCCTTCGAATCGACAAACGTCTTTCGTGCGCTGTATCGGCTGAGTGGCTACGCCGACGCCTACCTCTATGTGGTCCGGCCGGTGGATCGTGGGATTTTCACCCACCTGTTCGAAACCGAGGCTTCGCTGGCCTCCTATCGCGCCGCCAAGGCCCGCCGCGCGCTCATCCAGGCGGCCTTCGCGCTCAGCTATGTCGAAACGGTGCTCCTGGTGCTGGTCGGTGCGGTGTGGGTCGGGATGGCGGCGGCGAGCAGCATCGCCGCCCCTGTCGCCCGCCTGGTCCAGGCCGCGGGGAGGGTGGCGGCGGGCGACCTTTCCGCCCGCGTCGATACCGATCGAGACCCCGAGGAAATCGCCGTCCTGTCGAGGGCATTCAATCGGATGACCCACGACCTCGGGGAACAGCGCGGGGCGCTGCGAACCGCGCACGTCGAAGCCGAATCGCGGCGATTGTTCATGGAGGCCGTGTTGCTGGGCGTCAGCGCCGGCGTCGTCGGCCTCGACCCTCGCGGCCGGGTCTCGGCCGTCAATCGCCAGGCCATGAGGCTACTGGGAATACCCGAAGGCTGGCGGGGCGAGTCGCTGGCGGCGGTCGCGCCCGAACTTGAGCGGATCGCCGCCGCCGCCGGCGCGCGGGGCGGCGAGCTGGACGAGGATATCGATGTCGTCCGCGGGGGCGAGTCGCGAAGGCTGCGCGTGCGCGCCAGTCACAGCGCCGAGGGTCTGGTGCTCACCTTCGACGACATCACGCGCCTGGTTTCGGCCCAGCGAAACGCGGCGTGGAAGGATGTCGCCCGCCGCATCGCCCACGAGATCAAGAATCCCCTGACCCCTATCCAGCTCTCCGCCGAGCGCCTGAGGCGCAAGTACCGCTCGCAGATCGTCGGCGATCTGGAAACCTTCGACCGCTGCACCGACACCATCATTCGCCAGGTCGGCGACATCGGCCGCATGGTCGATGAGTTCTCCGCGTTCGCGCGCATGCCGGCGCCTCGGTTCGGCGAACATGATCCGGCCGAGATGCTCCGCCAGGCGGTCTTCGCGCAACGCGTCGCCGACCCGGGCGTGGTCATCGACATGCCGGAGCCGGAGAACGGCTTGGTCCTGGTCTGCGACGGAAGAATCGTCGGGCAGGCGCTGGCCAATGTGCTGAAGAACGCCGGCGAGGCGATCGCCGCCCGACGGGGGGTGGAACCGGGGCTGGCGGGCCGCATCGGCGCGACCCTCCGGACGGGCGAGGACGGTATCGACTTCGAGATCGAGGACAACGGCGTCGGATTGCCGACCCGGGACCGCGATCGCCTCACCGAGCCCTATGTGACCACGCGCGAAAAGGGCACGGGATTGGGTTTGGCGATCGTCGAGCGCATCCTCGAGGACCATGGCGGCAAGCTCCTGCTCACCGACGCGCGACATCGGCCTGGCGCGAGGGTGCTGCTGTCATTTCCCAGAAGCCCTGGCGCGCAACAGATCGCGGCCGCCACCCTGGCCGCTTTGAGAGGATGACGAGAATGACCGGCGACGTTCTGGTGGTCGATGACGAGGCCGACATCCGCGAGTTGGTGTCGGGGATTCTCCAGGACGAAGGCTACGCCGTGCGCACGGCCAGGGATTCGCAGACCGCGCTGGCGGCGATCCGGGCCCGCAAGCCCTCCCTGGTGATGCTGGACATCTGGATGCAGGGCGGCGGCCTCGACGGTCTGGAGCTCCTGGACGCGCTCAAGGGGTTGGACGCCGAGCTGCCGGTGATAATGATTTCCGGCCACGGCAACATCGAGACCGCCGTCAGCTCGATACGGCGCGGGGCCTATGACTTCCTGGAGAAACCCTTCAAGTCGGACCGCATGCTGCTGGTCGTCGAACGCGCGATCGAGGCGGCCAATCTGCGCCGTGAGAATCGCCGGCTGAGGACCCAGGCAATCGTTCCGGACGGACTGGTCGGCGCGTCGCAGGCCGCCCAGCAGCTTCGCCAGATGATCGCCAAGGTGGCTTCCGCGAATTCCCGCGTGCTGATATCCGGGCCGGCGGGCTCGGGCAAGGAAACCGCCGCCCGAATGATCCACGCCGCCAGTCCCCGGGCCAAAAGCGAATTCGTCGCCGTGAGCGCCGCCGGAATGACCCCGGAGCGCATGGATCTCCTGTTGTTCGGCGAGGAGGGGCGGGCCAATCGGTCGGCCTCCATCGGCGTTTTCGAACGCGCCCACGGGGGAACGCTGTACATCGACGACGTTGCCGACATGCCGCGTGAGAGCCAGGGCCGCATTCTGAGGGTTCTGGTCGAACAGCGCTTCCGGCGGGTCGGCGGCGACAGCGACGTGCAGGTCGACGTGCGCGTGGTTTCCTCGACTTCACGGGATCTCCAGCACGAAATCGCCGAGGGACGGCTGCGCGAAGATCTCTTTCACCGACTGAACGTCGTGCCGCTGCGCGTTCCGGGGCTCTCCGAGCGACGCGAGGATATTCCCGAACTGATCGCCTATTACATCGATCGGCTGAGCGAGGCGTCGGGATTGCCCAAGCGGCGTCTGGCGGACGACGCCTACGCCACTCTCCAGGTCCAGTCCTGGCCGGGCAACGTGCGCCAACTCCGCAATGTCGTCGAGCGCATCCTCATTCTCGCGGCGGGGGATCCGACCGAGGCGATCACCGCCGAGATGCTGCCGTCCGACGCCAGCGCCTCGCCACCCACGGGGGGCCTCGGCGCCGAGCGGATCATCGCTCTGCCGCTGCGCGATGCCCGGGAACTCTTCGAGCGGGAATATCTCAACGCCCAGATCATGCGTTTTGGCGGCAACATCTCGCGCACCGCCGCCTTCATCGGCATGGAGCGTTCCGCGTTGCATCGGAAGCTGAAGTCGCTGGGATTCGGCGCGCCGCGGCTCGCGGAAGCGGAGGACTGATGTCGCGTTGCGCATACGTGAACGGCCGTTTCGTGCCGCACCGCGAGGCCGCGGTCCACATCGAGGACCGCGGATATCAGTTTGCCGACGGCGTGTACGAAGTGTGGGCGGTGTTCGACGGCCGGCTCGGGGACGCCGGCGGCCATTTCGAACGTCTGAGCCGCAGCCTGGGGGAACTGAAGATCGCCGAGCCCATGGGACGGACGGCGCTGGCCATCGTTCTGTCGGAGACTGTCCGCCGAAACCGGCTGAAGGACGGATTGGTCTATCTTCAGGTCACCCGGGGGGTGGCGCGACGCGACCATGCCTTTCCCGATCCGCCGGCGCCTCCGGCGATCGTGGTCACCGTTCGCAGGGTCGATCTCGCCGCCGCCGAGGCCAGGGCGGCGGTCGGCATTTCGGTGATCACCACGCCGGAAACCCGCTGGGGCCGGTGTGACATCAAGACCATCGGCCTGCTGCCCAACGCTCTGGCCAAACAGGCGGCGAAGGAAGCCGGTGCGAGCGAAGCGTGGTTTGTCGATGATCTGGGATTGGTCACCGAGGGAGCGGCCAGCAATGCCTGGATCGTCGATGCCGACGGCGCCCTGCGGACCCGCGACATCCAGGCCAACATCCTGCGGGGCGTGACGCGCCGCAGTGTGCTGGAAGTGATCGGCGAGTTGGGCCTCACGCTCGAGGAGCGACCATTCACCGCCGCCGAGGCCAGGGGCGCCCGGGAAGCCTTCATAACCGGCGCCGGAAGCCTGGTCATGCCCGTCGTTCGGGTCGATGGCGTGGCGTTGGGCGGCGGAGGCCCCGGTCCGGTGGCGAAACGCCTGCGCGCGCTCTATATCGAACGTGCCAAGCGTGCCGCCGGCTGAAGGAGCGTCCCCCGGTTCCGGTCAGTGAAAAAACGATGGAGAGTCAATCCGTGAGCGGCGACCGCAAGCAGAATCTGCAGGACACCTTCCTCAACGCCGTACGGCGGGGAAAGATACCGCTGACCATCTTTCTGGTGAACGGCGTCAAGCTTCAGGGCGTGGTGGGCTGGTTCGACAATTTCTGCGTGCTGCTTCGGCGCGACGGCCAGGCGCAACTGGTCTACAAGCACGCGATCTCCACCATCATGCCCGCCCAGCCGGTGCAGCTCTACGAGCCGGCCGACGACGAAGACGGTGAGACTTGAAGCCAAGAGCCATCGATCACCGGGCGCCGCCGCAGGCCGCCCTCGTCATTCACCCCGTTCATGATCGCGCCAACCCGGCGCGTTCCGCCGCGGCGCGCCTGGCGGAAGCGGTCGGCCTGGCCGAAGCTCTCGATCTCGAGGTCGCCGAGGCCCTGGTTTTCCCCCTGCGCGCCGCCCACCCCGCCACCCTGTTCGGCAAGGGCAAGGTCGAGGAGATGGGGGCGGCCTGCGCGGCCCACGATGTCGCGGTAGTGGTGGTCGATGACGCCCTGACGCCGGTCCAGCAGCGCAATCTCGAACGGACCTGGCAGGTGAAGGTGATCGACCGCACCGGGTTGATCCTGGAGATTTTCGCGCGGCGCGCGCGGACCCGGGAAGGCCGTCTGCAGGTCGAACTGGCGCGGCTCGACTATGAGCGTTCGCGGCTGGTGCGAACCTGGACCCACCTCGAGCGCCAGCGCGGCGGTTTCGGCTTCCTCGGCGGTCCCGGCGAAACCCAGATAGAAGCCGACCGGCGCCTGATCACCGACCGGATCGTCAAGCTGAAGGCCGAAATCGCCGACGTGCGCCGTACCCGCGGCCTGCAGAGGTTGGCGAGAAAACGCGTGCCTTATCCGACGATTGCGCTGGTGGGTTACACCAACGCCGGCAAATCGACGCTGTTCAATCGCCTCACCCGCTCACAGGTGCTGGCCAAGTCGATGCTGTTCGCCACTCTCGATCCGACCCTGCGGCAGGTTTCGCTACCTGGGGGCCGGCCGGCGATTCTGTCGGACACCGTCGGCTTCATCTCCGAGCTTCCCCACGAACTGATCGACGCCTTCCGCGCCACCCTGGACGAGGTCCGCGAGGCCGACGTGATCGTCCATGTGCGCGACGTGGTCAGCGAGGATTCCGAGTCTCAGAGCGCGGACGTGGAGAAGGTGCTGACCCAGCTTGGTATCGACGCCGAGTCCGGGCGGCGCCTGCTGGAGGTCTGGAACAAGATCGATCTCCTCGCCGGCGAGGCGCGGCAGGAGCTTGACGAACGGGCGCGGGCCGCGCGGGCGACCGTTGTCTCGGCGGTCACCGGCGAGGGATGCCCCGAATTGCTCGCGCGCCTCGGCGATCTCGTCGATGACGGGATCGAACACACCTTCCAACTCGATGCGGCGGACGGCGAGGCCCTGGCCTGGCTCTACCGGCACGGCAGGGTGACGCTGCTGGAAGAAGCCGAGGGCTCGGTCGTGGTCTCCGCCCGCCTGGACGCCCAGGCCTACGGACGTTTCGAACACCTTCGCCCCAAAGCCATCGAGCGTCCCGCGGCGCCCTGAGCGCGTCAGGCGCCGGCGCGCTCCCGCGCCTTGGCCGCCTGCCAAAGGGCTTCCATCTCCTTGAGTGTCGAGGCCGCCGGCGACGATCCCCGCGCCTCAAGCGCCGTCTCGATGGATGCGAAGCGCCGCTCGAACTTGGCGTTGCTGGAGCGCAACGCGGCTTCCGGATCGCCGCCGAGTTCGCGGGCGATGTTGGCGCAGACGAAGAGCACGTCGCCCAGTTCGTCGCGGGCCTTGGCCAGGTCGCCGGCCGCGACCTCGGCTTCCAGCTCGGCCACCTCCTCATGCAGCTTGTCGATCACTTCCTTCACCGACGGCCACACGAAGCCGACCGATGCGGCGCGTCGCGACAACTCGAGAGCGCGGGTAAGCGCGGGAAGGCCGATTGGCACGTCGGCGAGAACGCCGGGCCGCGCGGCCCCGCCTTTCTCCCGCCGCTCGACGGCCTTGCCCGCCTCCCACGCCTTGGTTTGCTCTTCGGATGACCGAATGGTCGCCTGGCCGAACACATGGGGGTGGCGCCTGACCATCTTGCCTTCGATGCCGCGCGCGACCTCGGCGAAATCGAACGCGCCCCGTTCCTCGGCCATGCGGGCGTGATAGACGACCTGGAGCAGGAGATCGCCCAGTTCCTCCTTCAGATCGTCCAGGTCGCCGCGCTCGATGGCGTCGGCGACCTCATACGCTTCCTCGATGGTATAGGACGCGATGGTGGCGAAGGTCTGCTCGATGTCCCACGGACACCCGTCTCGCGGATCCCGCAGTCTGGCCATGACCTCCAGCAGAGCGAAGATCGGATGATTGCTGGCGGCTGGCGAGGCTAAATCCTCTCGGCGTGGCGGTCGCGCGCCGACATCAGGCTCCAACCTTCCGGGCGAAGGATTTCCAGGGGCGAGAAACGCGCCTTGTAGTCCATCTTCTCGCTGCCTCGGACCCAGTAGCCCAGGTAGAGGTAGGGCAGGTCCAACAGCGCGGCCTGGATCACGTGATCCAGGATGATGAACGAGCCCGGGCTTCCGCGAGCGATCCTGGGATCGAAGAAGCTGTAGACCAGCGACAGGCCGTCGATGAGCTGGTCCACCAGCGCGCAGGCGATGAGATCGCCGGGTCCGTCGTCGCCGGAACAGGTGCGGTACTCGACCAGGTGGGTGCGCACCGCGGTGTCCTCCACCATCGCCGCATAATCGGGCCAGGTCATGTCGGCCATGCCGCCGCCGGCGTGCCGGGAGAGCAGATAGCGCCGCAGGAGATCGAACTGTTCGAGCGTGGCCTCGGATTCCACGATATGGCGCGCGAAGGCGTCGTTTCGCGCCAGCACCCTGCGCTCGGACCTGGAGAACAGATAGTCTCGCACCGGCAGGCGAGCGGAAATGCAGGCCGCGCAGCCCTCGCAGGCGGGGCGATAGGCGATATTCTGCGACCGGCGAAAGCCGCCCTGAGTCAGCGAATCATTGACCACGGCGCCGTCGAGCATGGGCAGATGCGCGAACACCTTGCGCTCCTCGCGCCCGGGCAGATATGGGCAAGGCGACGGCGCGGTGAGGAAGAACCTCAGCTGACGGGTCGGGAAGTGCTGGGTCACGGCGCCTCGGGCAGCCCTTCAAATCACCTTTCGCGAAGGCGATAAGGGATCATGCGCGTTCGGGACGCAAGATGGTCTTTCCTCAAAGACGTGACGGCGCCGCGATGAGCGTGACCATCCGACCCGCGCAGCCCGATGAGGCTCTCGCGGTGGCGCGCGCCCATGTGCGGGCGGATTTCGAAACCTATCAGCCGATTTTCCGCGAACAGACCGTACGCCGCGATCTGGGGGCCATGCGCCTGAGGTGGAGCGAGGCCCTGGCGGCCGGCGACGATCTCCTGGTGGCGGAGGCCGAAGGGAAGGTCGTCGGTTTCGCTCACGTCCGTGGCGACTGGCTCTCGGCGCTCTACCTCATCGGCCGTTATCGGCGTCGTGGGATCGGCCGGCGTCTGATCGCCGAACTCCGCGCTCGCGCTCGCACTCGGGGGATCGAGCGCCTGCGCTTGAACGTGGTGGCGGCGAATGCGCCGGCCATCGCCTTCTACGAGGCCCATGGGGGCCGGGCGATCGGGCGCGAAATCATCCATGAGGGCGATCGCGCCTGGGAAGATCTCGTCTTCGAACTTCCGACCTTGCTTCCGCGCCGGATGCTTAAGACCAGGAATTACGGCTCATCGTAGGCGCGGTTGCCGGGGCGGCCTTGGGCCACCAGCCTCAGCGCGTCCGCGCGCGAGGTGTGAATCGGCACGCAGATGGATTGCATCTTGAACAGGCGGCCCTTGGCGGCGCCCACGCCCAGCTCCCTTGCGACCCTGTGGGCCGAGGCGTCGGTGACCTCCAGCATCCAGCGGGCGGTGCGGGCCTGTTGGAGAGCGCTGCGCAGCCGCCAGGCCACCTCGGCCGTCATCGGCGGTTTCTGCTCCAGGGTCCGCAGATCGGCAAGGGCGGCCTGTTCCCGGCTCTCGGCCTCGTTGTACAGGTTCAGATAGGCGTAGATTCGCGCGTAGGCGGCCTGCTCCTTGATCGAAAACAGGCTCGCGTGCCCCGCCTGGGCGACCGAGCGGAACTGGCTGTCGCGCATCGGGAACGCCGGCGGGTGTCCGATCCAGATCGGAGCGTTGGTCTCGGCCGGCCGGCCGATGAGAGCTTGCGCCTCGTCGAGACGGCGGGTCACGCACGGCTCGACCGCCTCGCGCGTCTCCATCAGCCCGAGGTCCGCCGCCAGCTCGGCGCGGATGCTCCGCCGCGCCTCACCCGCCAGACCGTACTCCCGGATGCTCACCACCGCCTGTTCCAGCGCCAAGGCGGTCAGCACGCCCAGCACGATGATCCCGTACTCCTTCAGGAATTCGCGCCAGCCGTGGAAAGGCTTGGGTTTGTGGATGTCCATGCTGTCCCCCCAATGCCACGGCTGATCAGGCCCCAAGAAGCCGTGCGGCGCGCGGCGCGAAATAGGTGATCGCGCCGGCGCAGCCGGCGCGCTTGAAGGCGCCGAGGCTTTCAAGGACGGCGCGGTCGCCGTCGATCCAGCCATTGGCCGCGGCGGCGGAGATCATGGCGTATTCTCCCGACACCTGGAACGCGAAGGTCGGCACGCGAAACGTCTCGACCACCCGCCGAACGATGTCGAGGTAAGGCAGGCCCGGCTTCACCATCACCATGTCGGCCCCCTCGGCAATGTCGAGGGCGACCTCCCGCAGGGCCTCGTCGGAATTGGCCGCATCCATCTGGTAGGTCGCCTTGTCCGGCGGATTGTCCACCGAACCCGAGCCGAGCTTCCCCGAGCCGATCGCCTCGCGATACGGTCCATAGAAGGCCGAGGCGTATTTCGCCGCGTAGGACATGATCATCGTATCGACCAGGCCCTCGGCCTCCAGCGCCGCGCGCAGGGCGCCGACGCGCCCGTCCATCATGTCCGACGGCGCGAGGATGTCGCAGCCGGCGCGGGCCTGCATCAGACCCTGTTCGACCAGCCGCTCGATGGTCGCGTCGTTGGCGATGCGGCCGTTCTCGATGATTCCATCGTGGCCGTGGTCGGTGAACGGATCGAGCGCGACATCGCACATCACGCCGACCTCCGGCGCCGCCTCCTTCATCGCCCGCACCGCCCGAGCGATCAGGCCGTCGGGATCGCTCGCCCGGCTACCGGCCGCGTCCTTCCGCCCGCCATCGATGTGCGGGAAGACCGCGATGGCCGGAATGCCCAGCGCCGCCGCTTCTCGCGCCGCGTCGGCCGCCCCGGCCACCGACAGGCGAGCCACGCCCGGCATCGACGCCACCGGCGCGGGCTCGCCGCCCTCATGCACGACCACCGACCAGATGAGATCGGCCGGGGTCAGGACGGTCTCGCGCACCATCCGCCGCGTCCAGTCGGCCTGGCGCAGGCGCCTCAGGCGCAGGGCGGGGTAGGGGGCAAGGGGGGCGATCATGGGGATACCGGAGGGTTGGCGGTCTGGCGCGCGGTCTGGCCGATGGCGCCGCTTGGCGCAAGGCGCTATGAAACCTCGAATGACCGACGCACACGGCGGGAGGGAACCATGATGAGGCGAAGAGATTTAGCGATCGTTCTGGCGACGATGACGTTGACGATGACCTCCTCGAGCGTCTCGGCGGCGGCGGTTGGGGCCATTCCCGCCTCGATCGTCGCGGCGGTGGCCGATCCATCGCGCCCGGCCGCCGACCGCGACCTCGACGCGGCGCGCAAACCGGCCGAAACCCTGGCCTTCATCGGCGTCGGGCGGGGCGACAAGGTCGTCGATATCATCCCCGGCCAGGGCCAGTATTTCACTCATCTGTTCGCCGCCGCCGTGGGTCCCAAGGGGGTCGTCTACGCCTTCGTCCCCTCGGAGCTTGCGAAGATGATCAAGACGCCTCTTCCGGCGAACGGGGCCAGACCCGATCCCACGCGGCCCAATGTGGTTTTCCTCGTCGGGCCGGCCAATGACTTCGCCACCCCCGAACCGGTCGATGTGGTGTGGATCCGCCAGAACTACCACGATCTCCACGACCCGTTCATGGCCCCGACCAACCTGGCGACCTTCAACGCGGCGGTGTTCAGGGCCCTCAAGCCCGGCGGCGTCTACGTGATCCTGGACCACTCCGCGCCCGACGGCTCGGGCCTCGCCAGCACCAACACCACCCACCGGATCGACGCCGCGGCGGTGAAGTCGGAAGTGACCGCGGCCGGCTTCGAATTCGAGGGAGAGAGCAACATTCTGCGCAATCCGGCCGACACCCGCGACAAGCTGGTCTTCGATCCCGCCATTCGCGGCCACACCGACCAGTTCATCTACAAGTTCCGCAAGCCGGGCTGACGTCGGCATGAGCGGCGTCGCCTTCATCGGCCTGGGTCACATGGGCGCGGGCATGGCGGCAAATCTCGCCAAGGCCGGCCGCGAGGTGCTGGCGTTCGATCTTTCGGCGGCGGCCGTGGAACGGGCGGTGGCGTCCGGATGCCGCGCTAGCGCGTCGGCTGCCGAAGCGGTGGCTTCGGCGGACGTGGTGATCACCATGCTGCCGGCGGGGAGCCACGTGCGAACCGTCTGGCATGAAGACATCCTGCCTCACGCCAGACCGGGCGTCTTGCTGATCGATTGCTCCACCATCGACGTAGACAGCGCCCGCGTGGTGAGCGAAGCAGCGGCGAAGCTGGGTTTCCGCGCCGCCGACGCTCCGGTTTCAGGCGGCATCATGGCGGCGGACGCCGGGACCCTGGCCTTCATGGTCGGCTGCGAGGCGGCGGATTTCCCCGCCGTCGAGACCGCCTTGGGGCCGATGGCGCGGATCGCGATCCACGCCGGCGGGGCCGGGGCCGGTCAGGCGGCCAAGATCTGCAACAACATGCTGCTCGGCGTTTCGATGCTGGGCGTGTGCGAAGCCTTCGCGCTGGCCGAGAAGCTGGGCCTCGACGCCGACCGGTTCTTTGAGATCGCCGCGAAATCTTCCGGCCAATGCTGGTCGCTGACCACCTATTGCCCATGGCCGGGACCGGTCCCCACGGCGCCGTCGAACAAGGGATACGAAGGCGGCTTCCTCACCGCCCTGATGCTCAAGGATCTCAAGCTCGCCCAGGCCGCGGCGGCCGCCTCGGGCGCGGCGACGCCGATGGGCGCCCAGGCCGAGGCTCTCTACGCGATGTTCGATGGGCTCGGCTTCGGCGGTCGTGACTTCTCGGCCATCCTGCAACTCCTGCGCGGCCGGCTTGCCGAACTCTGATCGCCCGCGTTTCCGACTCCTTTAGGGGAATGCGCCTAGATGACAGACGAGGCGGGTTCGTGCGAAGAACCGCCTCTCTCCCCCGCCGATCGCGGAGATGAAGGCTGATGGACTACAAGACCGCGTTCGAGACCGCCGTGGGCAAGGTGCGCGAAGAGGGCCGCTATCGGGTCTTCGCCGATCTGAAGCGCCATTGCGGCGCCTTTCCCATCGCCACCTGGACCGCGCCGTCGGGCGAGGCCCGCGACGTGGTGGTCTGGTGTTCGAACGACTACCTCGGCCAGGGCGAGAACCCGGTGGTGCTGGAAGCCATGCACCGGGCCATCGACGAGGCGGGCTCGGGCTCGGGCGGCACGCGCAACATATCGGGGACGACGCACTATCACGTCGAGCTCGAGGCCGAGATCGCCGACCTGCACGCCAAGCAGGCGGCGCTTCTGTTCACCTCGGGCTACGTCGCCAACGAGACCACCCTGGCGACGGTGCAGCGAATCCTTCCGGGTCTGATCATCTTTTCCGACGCCCAGAACCACGCCTCGATGATCGCCGGCATCCGCAACGGCGGATGCGAGCGCAGGATTTTCCGCCACAACGATCTCGCGCACCTCGAGAGCCTGCTGGCCGGCGCACCGGCCGACGCGCCCAAGCTGGTGGCTTTCGAGAGCGTCTATTCGATGGACGGCGACATCTCGGACATCGCCGCCACCGCCGCCCTGGCCAGGAAATATGGCGCGCTCACCTATCTCGACGAGGTCCATGCCGTCGGCCTCTACGGGACCCGCGGCGGCGGCGTATCCGAACGAGACGGGGTGGCCGGCGAGATCGACATCATCGAAGGCACGCTCGGCAAGGCCTTCGGGGTCATGGGCGGCTACATCGCCGCCGACGCGGCCGTGATCGACGCCATCCGCTCGCACGCCGCGGGCTTCATCTTCACCACCTCCCTGCCGCCGGCGCTGACCGCCGGCGCCCTGGCCTCGATCCGCTGGCTCAAGGCGCACGATGAGGTGAGGCGGCGCCATCAGGAGCGCGCCGCCACCCTCAAAGCACGGATGGCCGCCGCCGGACTGCCGGTGATGGCCTCGTCGGTGAGCCATATCGTCCCGGTGATGGTGGGCGATCCGGTGCACACCAAACTCGTCTCCGACATGCTCCTCGCCGACCACGGCATCTATGTGCAGCCGATCAATTTCCCGACGGTCGCCAGGGGAACGGAGCGCCTGCGGTTCACGCCGTCGCCGGCCCATACCGACGCCATGATGGATGACCTCGTCGCGGCTCTGTCGGCCCTCTGGGCGCGCTGCAACATCCAGCGCATGGGCGGCTACGCGGCCTGAGGCGCCTCGCCGAAATGATCAAGATCGGTTGATCGTCCGCGCCGCCGGGCTAAACAGGACCCCTGTCGGTCTGCCCGCCCCTCGAAGGAGGCGAATCATGAGCGCCCACGCCCAGGTTTCCAACCAGGTCGCCGATCCTTTCTTCGCCGCCGGCCTGAGCCAGGCCGATCCGGCGATCTTTGAGGCGATCGGCAGGGAGCGCATCCGCCAGCAGAACCAGATCGAACTGATCGCTTCGGAGAACATCGTCTCGCGCGCGGTGCTCGAGGCCCAGGGCTCGGTGCTGACCAACAAATACGCCGAGGGCTATCCCGGGCGTCGCTACTACGGCGGCTGCGAGGAAGTGGACGTCGTCGAACTCCTGGCCATCGAACGGGCGCGAGCCTTGTTCGACTGCGCCTGGGCCAACGTTCAGCCGCACTCCGGCTCCCAGGCCAATCAGGGGGTGTTCATGGCCCTGATGAAGCCCGGCGACACCTTCATGGGCATGGACCTCAATGCCGGCGGCCATCTCACCCACGGCAAGTCGGTCAACCAGTCGGGTAAGTGGTTCAAGCCGGTCGCCTACACCGTCCGCAAGCAGGATCAGATCATCGACTATGACGATTTGGCGCAGATCGCCCTGGAATGCCGGCCGAAGCTGATCATCGCCGGGGGGTCGGCCTACAGCCGGACCATCGACTTCGCCCGTTTCCGCGCCGTCGCCGACAGCGTGGGTGCGTATCTGATGGTCGATATGGCTCATTTCGCGGGCCTGGTCGCCGCCGGCGTCTTTCCAAGTCCCCTGCCGCATGCCCACGTCGTCACCAGCACCACCCACAAGACCCTGCGAGGGCCGCGCGGCGGTCTGATCCTCTCCAACGACGCCAAGCTCGGCAAGAAGGTCGATGCGTCGGTGTTTCCGGGCCTGCAGGGAGGACCTCTGATGCATGTCATCGCCGCCAAGGCGGTGGCGTTCGGCGAGGCTCTGCGACCCGATTTCAAGATCTACGCCAAGGGCGTGATCGACAACGCCCGCGCCCTGGCCGATGCGCTCGCCGCCGCCGGCATGAACATCGTCTCCGGCGGCACCGACAGCCACCTGATGGTGGTCGATCTCACGCCGAAAGGCGTCAGTGGCAAGGCCGCCGAGGACAGCCTCGAGCGCGCCGGCATCACCTGCAGCCGCAGCACCATCCCGTTCGATCCGAGGCCGCCGGCCATCAGCTCCGGCATCCGATTGGGGAGCCCGGCCGGCACCACGCGTGGTTTCGGCCAGGCGGAGTTCCGCCGGGTCGGCCAGCTGATCGCCCGGGTCGTCGACGGCCTTGCGAAAAATGGCGAAAGCGGTGTCACCGACATCGAGGCGGAGGTTCGGAGCGACGTCCTGGACTTGACCGCTCGCTTTCCGATCTACACTTGATGATGTGATCGCCGCTTCAGGAGGGGCAAGATCATGCGCTGCCCGTTCTGCGGTGAACTCGAGAGCCAGGTGAAGGACAGCCGTCCGTCCGAGGATGGCGCCGCGATCCGTCGACGGCGCCTGTGCCCCGGCTGCGGCGGACGCTTCACCACCTTCGAACGGGTGCAGCTGCGCGAGCTGACCATACTCAAGCGTTCTGGCCGCCGTTCGCCGTTTGATCGCGAGAAGCTCGTCCGCTCGATCTCCATCGCCACGCGCAAGCGGCCGGTCGAACCCGAGCGCGTGGAGCGAACCGTCAACGCCATCATCCGCCAGCTCGAAAGCATGGGCGAGACCGAACTTTCCTCGCAGGTGGTCGGCGAGATGGTCATGAAGGCGCTCAAGGCGCTCGATGACGTGGCCTATGTCCGCTACGCCTCGGTCTATCGCGATTTTCGCGAGACCGAGGATTTCGCCCGTTTCCTCAACGACGAAGGACTGGCCGACGAGCCCGACGGATGAGGGTCACCCTCAAGCTGGCGACCTCGCTGGACGGCAAGATCGCCGTCGCGTCCGGCGCCAGCCGCTGGATCACCGGAGTGGAGGCCCGGCGGCAGGTCCACCTTCTTCGGGCCATGCATGCGGCGATCCTGGTCGGCGTGGAGACCGTGATCGCCGACGATCCTGAATTGACCGTGCGGGTGGCGGGCTACGTCGGCCGCCAACCCTGCCGCGTGGTGTTGGACAGTCGCCAGCGCATGCCCGCCGACGCCAGACTGGTGAAGACGGCCGGATCGACGCGAACCATCGTCGCCTCCATCCAGGCGCCGGGGAAACGTCTCGCCTCGGCCGGTGTCGAGGTGATCGAGGTCGCGGCGCGCGATGGCCGGGTCGATCCGCTCGCCGTGCTTGCCGCGCTGGACGACCTTGGCCTGTCGCCGGTGATGATCGAAGGCGGCGCCCAGGTCGCCGCCAGCTTCATCGACGCCGGTCTCATCGATGCCCTGGAATGGTTTCGCGCGCCCATCGTGCTCGGCGACGAAGGGCTTTCCTGCGTCGCGCCGTTCGTGCTCAAGCAATTGCGGCGCGCGCCCCGGTTCACGAGAAGATCCGTGGAGCCGGTGGGCGATGACCTCTGGGAGCGCTACGAGAGGGTCTGATGTTTACCGGAATCGTCACCGATGTGGGCGCCGTGCGCGCCGTTCGAGACACCAATCGCGATCGCCGCGTGGAGATCGAGACCCGGTTCGATCCGGCGACCATCGCGCTGGGCGCTTCGATCAACCATTCCGGCGCCTGCCTGACCGTGGTGGAAACCGGCCCCGACTGGTTCGCCGTCGAACTCTCCGGGGAAACCCTCGCTTCGAGCACCCTGGCCGACTGGCGCCCGGGCGACCGGATCAATCTCGAGCGCGCCGCGCGTCTGGGCGACGAGATGGGCGGCCATATCGTGTCGGGCCACGTCGATGGCGTTGGCGAGGTGATCGAGGTCAGGGCCGAGGCGGGCTCCCACCGGATCGCGATCCGGGCGCCGGCGCCGCTTCATCGCTACATAGCCCCCAAAGGTTCGATCACCATCGACGGGGTTTCCTTGACGGTGAACGAGGTCGATGGCGGGACTTTCGGAGTGAACGTCATTCCCCACACCTGGGATGTGACCACGCTTTCGATGCTCGAGCCGGGAGCGCGGGTCAACCTGGAGATCGACATGCTGGCGCGCTATCTGGCCCGGTGGCGGGAGACCGCCTGACATGGTCGATGACACGCCGATCTCCGCCATCGAGGACATCATCGAGGATGCCCGCCAGGGACGCCCCTACATCCTGGTCGATGCCGAGGATCGCGAGAACGAGGGTGACGTGGTCATCCCGGCCCAGTTCGCCACGCCCGAGCGGATCAACTTCATGGCCAAGCACGCTCGCGGCCTGATCTGCCTTTCGATCACCGCCGAGCGCGCCCGCCAACTGCGCCTGCCGCCGATGGCGATCGAAAACGAGTCCGGCCACGGCACCGCCTTCACCATCTCCATCGAGGCCAGGGACGGGGTGACCACCGGCATCTCGGCCCACGATCGCGCTCACACCGTCGCGGTGGCGGTGGATCCGACCAAGGGGCCCGCCGACATCGTCTCGCCTGGCCACGTCTTTCCGCTGGTCGCCAAGGAAGGCGGCGTCCTGGTTCGCGCCGGGCACACCGAGGCGGCGGTCGATATCTCGCGCATGGCCGGGCTCAACCCGGCCGGCGTGATCTGCGAGGTGATGAACGACGACGGCTCCATGGCCCGGCTTCCCGACCTCGTCGCCTTCGCCCAACTCCATGGGCTGAAGATCGGCACCATCGCCGACCTGATCGCCTATCGGCGGCGGACCGAACGGCAGGTCGAGCGGGTTCTCGAGACGCCCTTCGATTCCACTTACGGCGGCCACTTCCGGATGGTCATCTACCGGCACACCATCGACGGCGCCGAGCATCTGGTCCTCACCAAGGGCAAGATCGAACCCGACACGCCGACCCTGGTGCGGATGCACCGGGTGGACTTCGCCGCCGATATCCTGGGTCACACCGAGGCGCGGCGCGACTATGTCCCCGCCGCGCTGCGACAGCTCGGTGAACACGACGGCCCGGGCGCGGCGGTGTTCCTTCGCGACCCAAACCCGTCGTGGCTCTCGGAGCGGTACGGCGGGATCCAGCCCGACGATCATCGCAACAACGCCCTGCGCGACTACGGCGTCGGCGCCCAGATCCTGCTCGATCTGGGCGTGCGCGAAATGATCCTGCTGGCCAGCCGCCCGATCCGGCCGGCCGCCCTGGATGGCTACGGCTTGAGGATCGTCGGCTGGCGGCCGATCCTGCCGGGGGATGACGCCGGTGGCTGATCGCAAAATCCGTGTGCTGATCGTCGAGGCGCGGTTCTACAACGATCTCGCCGATGAGCTTCTCGCCGGCGCCGCCGATGCGCTGGGCGCGTTCGGCGCCGCCCACGAGGTGGTCACCGTCCCCGGCGCGCTCGAAATTCCGGCGGTGATCGCCATGGCCGCCGGCGCCTACGACGGATTCGTCGCGCTGGGCTGCGTGATCCGGGGCGAAACCTATCATTTCGAGGTGGTTTCGAACGAGTCCGCGCGCGGCCTGATGAACCTCGCGGTCGAATGCAAACTGGCGATCGGCAACGGCGTTATCACCGTCGAAGACGAGGCGCAGGCTTGGGCCAGGGCCCGCGTCGCCGAGGGTGACAAGGGCGGTTTCGCGGCCCGCGCCTGCCTCGACATGATCGCCGTGCGACGCCGTTTCCTCGGCAAGAGCCGGTGAGCCGCTCGGGGCGCCAGGCGCGCACCGTGGCGCGGCTGGCCGCGGTTCAGGCCCTCTATCAGATGGAGACCGCCGGCGTCGGGACCGAGGTCGTGGTTCGTGAGTTCACCGACCATCGCTTCGACCGCGACATCGAGGGCTCCAGGCTCGCCGAGGCCGATGAGGCGTTCTTCGCCGAAATGGTCAGGGGCGTGGTTCTCGCGCAGGCGGACATCGACCGCAGGCTCGTTGGGCGCCTCGCCAAGGGTTGGCGGCTGGAGCGGATCGACGCCACCGTGCGCGCCATCCTTCGTTGTGGCGCGTTCGAGCTGCTCTATCGACCGGACGTTCCCTCGGAGGTGGCCATCGACGAATATGTCGAAATCGCCAAATCGTTTTTCGCCGGGCCGGAACCGGGCTTCGTCAACGCCGCTCTCGATGCGATCGCCAGAGATGAAACCGCCGCCTGACGAGTTCGCCTGGATCGACCGGCTGCGACCGCTGACCCGCGGCGATCCGAGGGCGCTCGGCCTGCGCGACGACGCCGCCGTGCTCGGCCCGCGACCCGGCTTCGACCTCGTGGTCTCCACCGACGCGATGGTCGAGGGCGTCCATGTCCTGGCGGGCGAATCGAGTGAGATCATCGCCCGGCGACTGCTCCGCACGAGCCTCTCCGACCTGGCTGCCAAGGCCGCCGAGCCCTTCGGCTATTTCCTGACCACGGCCTGGCCCGCCGATCGCCGCTGGCATGATCGCGACGGGTTCATCCGCGGTCTGGCGGACGATGGCGAAGCCTTCGGCGTCGCGTTGCTCGGCGGCGATACGGTATCGACGCCGGGACCCTTCACGGTGACCGCCACCGTGCTCGGTTGGGCGCCGGCGGGTCAAACGGTCCTGAGGTCCGCCGCCCGCGCCGGAGACCTCGCGATTGTCTGCGGCCCGATCGGCGACGGCTGGCTGGGACTGCGCGCCGCGCGCGGCGAGTTGGAAGACCAGGGCGGACGCCTGGCGGCGCGTTATCGTCTGCCGACGCCCCTGCTGGCCCTGCGCCACGCCCTGCGATCTCACGCCAGGGCCGCGGCGGACGTCTCGGACGGTCTGATCGCCGACGCCGCCCACGTCGCGATGGCCAGCGGCCTGGCGGTGAGGCTGGAGATCGATCGCCTGCCGCTATCTGACGAAGGCCGGGCCTGGCTCGGCGGCCAATCCGATCGGGGCGCGGCCTTGCGATCCCTGGCCGCCGGGGGCGACGACTACGCGATCGTCTGTGCGGTCGATCCGGCGAAAGAAGCGGAATTTCGCGCCGAGGTGGCGGCCCTCGAAATCATCGTCGCCCGCGTCGGCGCGTTCGCTATCGGCGAAGGGGCGGCGGTGTCGATCGATGGCGCGACGCAAGCCATCGAGAGCGCCGGCTGGCGTCACTGAGCGCCTCGACCTCAGGGGCGATCAGGCCACCCTTGTGGCGGGCGGCCGGCTTTTGGCGGGTTCCGCCGGCCTTTTCGAGACCCTCTTTTTGGTGTCTCGCCTATCCTTTCAGGGCATCGACCCGTATATCCGCGCCGTCCATGACGGTCGCGGCCGTTCGCGCAACACATTCGAGGGGCGTAAAAATCCATGAGTTCGGTACTTATGCTGGTGATAATCGCCGGCCTGCTGGCGGTGCTCTACGGCGCCGTCCAGACCGCCACGTTGCTGCGGGCCTCGCCCGGCAACGCCAAGATGCAGGAGATCGCCGCCGCGATCCAGGAGGGCGCGCAGGCCTACCTCCGTCGCCAGTACGCGACCATCGCCATGGTCGGCGTGGTGATTCTGGTCGCCATCTTCCTTCTGATCGGCTGGCGTGAAGCGCTCGGGTTCTTCATCGGCGCGGTGCTGTCGGGTCTGGCCGGCTTTGCCGGCATGCTGATTTCTGTCCGGGCTAACGTGCGCACCGCCCAGGCCGCCTCGGAGGGGCTCGCCAAGGGTCTGTCCCTGGCCTTCCGCTCCGGCGCGGTCACCGGCATGCTGGTGGCGGGCTTCGCGCTGCTCGGCGTGGCGGGCTACTACGCCGTCCTGACTAGCGGCATGGGCCTGGAGAACACCAGCCGCGACGTGATCGATTCGCTGGTGTCGCTCGGCTTCGGCGCCTCGCTGATCTCGATCTTCGCCCGGCTGGGCGGCGGCATCTTCACCAAGGGCGCCGACGTCGGCGGCGACATGGTCGGCAAGGTCGAGGCCGGGATTCCGGAGGACGATCCGCGCAACGCCGCGACCATCGCCGACAATGTCGGCGACAACGTCGGCGACTGCGCCGGCATGGCCGCCGACCTGTTCGAAACCTATGCCGTCACCACCGTCGCCACCATGGTTCTGGCGGCGATCTTTTTCCGCGGCCTGCCGGAGGTCGGCGACATGATGCTGTTGCCGCTGGCGATCTGCGGGGTGTGCATCATCACCTCGATCATCGGCGCCTTCGCCGTCCGGCTGGGCAAGTCCGGCAATATCATGGGCGCTCTCTATCAGGGCCTGATCGTGACCGGGGTGCTGTCGGTCGGCGCGATCTGGTGGGTCGTCCACAAGCTGGTTCCGGAAGGCGGCGTGACCGTGCTCGGCAAGGCGGTGAGCGTCGATTCCCTGTTCTACTGCGGGCTCGTGGGCCTCGCCGTGACCGCCGCCATCGTGGTCATCACCGAGTACTACACCGGGACCAACTTCCGGCCCGTGAAATCGATCGCCAAGGCCTCGGTCTCCGGCCACGGCACCAACGTCATCCAGGGACTGGCCATGTCGCTGGAATCGACCGCCGGGCCGGCCCTGGTGATCATCGTCGGCATCGTCCTGACCTTCCAGTTCGCGGGTCTGTTCGGGGTCGCCATCGCGACCACGACGATGCTCTCTTTGGCCGGCTTCATCGTCGCCCTCGACGCCTTTGGTCCGGTCACCGACAACGCCGGCGGCATCGCCGAAATGGCCGGCCTTCCCGCCGAGGTGCGCGTCGCCACCGACGCGCTGGATGCGGTTGGCAATACCACCAAGGCGGTCACCAAGGGCTACGCCATCGGTTCGGCGGGATTGGGCGCCCTCGTCCTCTTCGCCGCCTACACCCAGGATCTGAAGTTCTTCGCCGCCAACTCCGGACAGTTCCCGTTCTTCGCCGGCATGGGGAACGTGGCCTTCGACCTTTCCAATCCCTACGTCGTCGTGGGGCTGCTGTTCGGCGGCTTGCTGCCGTTCCTCTTCGGCGGCCTTTCGATGACCGCCGTCGGCCGCGCCGCCGAGGCGGTGGTGGCCGAGGTGCGGCGCCAGTTCCGCGAGAACCCCGGGATCATGACCTACGAGGTCAAGCCGGAGTACGGCCGGGCGGTGGACATCCTGACCAAGGCGGCGATCCGGGAGATGATCGTTCCTTCCCTGCTGCCGGTGGCCTCGCCGATCGTGCTGTTCTTCGTGATCAGGCTGATCGCCGGGAAATCCGAGGCCTTCTCGGCCCTCGGCGCGATGCTGATGGGCGTCATCGTCACCGGGCTTTTCGTGGCAATTTCAATGACGTCGGGCGGTGGGGCGTGGGACAACGCGAAGAAGCTGATCGAGGAGGGTCATTACGGCGGCAAGGGCTCCGAAGCCCACAAGGCGGCGGTGACCGGCGACACGGTGGGCGATCCCTACAAGGACACGGCCGGACCGGCGGTCAATCCGATGATCAAGATCACCAACATCGTCGCCCTGCTGCTGCTGGCGGCGTTGGCCCACCCGGGGGTGGGCTAGCGTCTAGTGGCCGTCGGGGTGCGAGCCGGGGTTGGGATTGTCGGGCGGCAGGGCGCTGACACTGCTGAGATTGCCCAGCAGCTGTTCGAGGACGGTCATTTCCCGTCCGCGGGTGGGGGTTTCACGGCCATTGTAGGCGATCACCCGTCCGTCCCTCAGGGTGTAGGTATCGACCTTGGTCACCGCCTGGGTGTCCTTGTCGAAGGCGATGGCGACCACGTTCCGCTTGGTCACGTGCGGCTGGTAGAAGGCGTTCTTGCTCGACGTTTGCGACAGGTAGAACCAGGTGTTCTTGTCAAACGTGGAGGTGGCGGTCGGCGTGCCGAGCTTGGCGGTGACCGTCGATCGGGTGTCGGCGCCGACCTTGACGTCGTTCGGCGATTGCTCGATCGCCTGGAAACCCTGGAAGCTGCTGACCGGCGAGCAGGCGGCGGCGAAACCGAGCAGGCTCACCGAGACGATGGCGGTGGTGGCTTTGCGTAGCATGACTTTCGGACCCACTGTGAACATGTCGCGACGGCCGGTTTACAGCGGCGACCGGGCGGCTTCAATGCGGCGCACTAGCCCATGGCCGCGGCGAAATCGAGGCGCGCGATGATCTTCGAGCGGTGGTTGGCCCCCGGCCCGGCCAGGCGCGCCGGCCGCGAGCTGGCCAATGCGGCGGCGCGGCAGGGCAGGGCGCCTTTCCTCTATGGCCGGTTCGGTGCTCCGGACACCGTCGAGGGTCGATTCGAACTCCTCACCCTGCATGTCATCCTGCTCACCGAACGGCTGGCCGATGAAGAGATTCGGCAGGCTCTGTTCGACGCCTATCTGGCCGATCTCGACGGCGCCCTGCGCGAGATGGGAGTGGGCGACATGATCATGGGCAAGCGCATGCGCGGGCTGGGGGAAGCCTTCTACGGTCGGGCGCGGTCGTGGGCCGTCGCCTTCGCGAAACTCCCGGATGAAGGCGAGATTCTCTGCGTGCTCGCCAGGACGGTCTTCGACGGGGCTGCGCCGGGCGCCGACGCCAGCGGCTTGGCCGCCTACGTCGTTGAATGCCGGCGGACGCTCGCCGGGCAGGACGATGTCGCGCTCGCGGCGGGCGAGGTGGCTTGGCCGAGCCGATGAGCATCGACGCGCCCTGGCCCGCGAGTGCGACCTGGCACGATCTGCGGCGAGGCGAGCGGCGGTTGCGCTTCGTCGCCGACGAACGCAGACGGGTCGAGATCGCCGGCAGGCTCGAACTGGAGGCCGTCAGACGGCTCGAAGCCGAGATCACCGTCGCGCCGTGGCTGGACGGAATCGAGATCGGCGGGGCGGTGCGCGCGGTTGTGACCCGCATATGCGGTGTGTCGCTCGAGCCATTCGACGAGACGATCGACGAGCCCGTCCAGGTTCGACTGGTCCCGGAGGGAAGCCCCAATGCCCCCGGCCGCGACGCCGCGCTGCTGGTGGTGTCCGCGGATGAGGAGGACCCGCCGGAAGAGACCCCGGGTGAGACCATCGACCTCGGCGGCCTCGTCGTCGAATACGTCGCGCTCGGGCTTTCGCCGTTTCCGCGCAAGCCCGGCGTCGCCTTCGAGCCGCCGGCCGAGCAAGGGTTATCCTCGCCGTTCGCCGCCCTCGCCGCGCTCAAGCGCACCGACGACGGTGGCTGAGCGGACCCCCTCTTTCCTTGCATCCCCCGCGTCCGGCTGTATCGTCCGGCCGCTTTGTTCGGGCAGGAACCCGGGGGAGTTCAGAAGGCCGCCTTGTCCCAGGTTCTGGTGATCTCGATCGACGCGATGGGTGGCGATCACGGCCCATCCGTGGTCGTTTCCGGCGCCGCGCGAGCAATGAAGCTTCTCCCCCCGGGCGGCGTCCGTTTCCTGCTTCACGGCGACCAGGGCGCGATCGCCGCGGCCTTGGCCCGAGTGCCGACGGTGCGACCGTTCTGCGAGGTGCGCCACACCGGTTCAGTGATCGGCTCGGACGCCAAGCCGGCCCATGCCATGCGCCGGGGCAAGGGGACCTCGATGTGGAACGCCGTCGAGAGTGTCCAGACTGGGGAGGCCCAGGCGGCGGTCTCGGCCGGCAACACCGGGGCGCTGATGGCCATCGCGCGGCTTCAGCTGCGCATGATCGGCGATCTCGACCGTCCGGCCCTGGTGGCCAACTGGCCGACACTCAAGGGAGTCACCGCCGTCCTGGATGTCGGCGCCAACGTCGTCTGTGACGCCGAGCGGCTGGTGGAATTCGCCATCATCGGGGCCGCGTTCCACCGCGCCGTCCATCGATCGACCCGGCCCACGGTCGGTCTGCTCAACGTCGGCACGGAAACCGAGAAGGGCCACGAGGAGGTGCGCGGGGCCAACCGCCTGCTCCACGACAACGCCTTCGACGTGAACTACCGCGGCTTCGTCGAAGGCGACGACATCGCCAAGGGGACGGTGGACGTGGTGGTGACCGACGGCTTCACCGGCAATGTGGCGCTCAAGACGGCCGAAGGCTTGGCGCGCTTCTTCCGGACGGAGATGCGGACTACCCTGTCATCGGGACTTTTCGCCAGGCTCGGCGCGTTCGTCGCCTCTCATGCGCTCAAGAGAATGGGCGAGCGGCTCGATCCCAGTTCGATCAACGGCGGACCGTTTCTGGGTTTGAAAGGCATTGTGGTCAAGAGCCATGGCGCCGCCGACGCCCGGGGCTTCGCCACCGCCATCCGTCTGGCCGCCGATCTCGCCGAGAGCGACTTCGCCGCCGAGATCGAGCGCAACCTGAAACGCCTGACCGACGCCCCGGTCGTCGCATCGGCCGGCAGGTCGGCGGCGTGAGCGCACTCACGCGCAGCGTGGTGACCGGCGTGGGCGGACACCTGCCCGCCGAAATCGTCACCAACGACGACCTCGCCGAGGTGGTCGAGACCAGCGACACCTGGATCGTCGAACGCACCGGCATCCATGCACGCCGGCGCGCGGCGGCCGGGCAGGCGACATCGGATCTCGCGGTCGAGGCCGCGAAGATCGCCCTTGCCGCCGCCGGGCGCGCGCCGGGGGAAATCGATCTGATCATCGTGGCCACGACCACGCCCGACCTGACCTTCCCGGCCACCGCCGCCATCGTGCAGCGCAAGCTCGCGGCGCCGGTGTGCATCGCCTTCGATATCCAGGCGGTGTGCTCGGGTTTCGTCTACGCCCTGGCCGTGGCCGACAATTTCGTCGCCAGGGGACACGCCAAATGCGCCGTGGTCATCGGCGCGGAAACCATGACCCGGCTGATGGACTGGACCGACCGCGGCACCTGCGTCCTCTTCGGCGACGGCGCCGGCGCGGTGGTGCTGGAACCCCGGGAGGGGGAGGGGGTGACCGCCGACCGCGGCATCCTCGGGTTCGCGCTGAGGGCCGACGGGACCAAGCAGGATCTGCTCTATGTGGACGGCGGCCCCTCGACCACTGGCACGGTCGGCAAGCTGCGCATGCAGGGCAACCAGGTCTTCCGCCACGCCGTGGTCAACATCGCCGAAGCGGTGACCGCGGCGGCGAAGCAGGCGGGGGTGGCCATGGCCGAGGTCGATTGGTTCATCCCTCACCAGGCCAACCAGCGCATTCTCGAGGGAGTCGCGCGGCGCCTGGGGATCGAATCCCACCGGGTGATCTCCACCGTGGCGCATCACGCCAACACATCGGCGGCGTCGATTCCCCTGGCCATGGCCGAGGGCGTGACCGATGGCCGCATCAAACCTGGGCAACTGCTGCTGCTGGAGGCCATGGGCGGCGGCCTCACCTGGGGCGCGGTGGTTCTGCGGCTCTAGAGGCGGCGGCCGATCCGGGCGCTTGAAGCCTTTGACTTGACGGAACAATCGCACCCGTGCACCGTCGAGCCGGGACGAACAGGGGAGGGGGAAGCGATGAAGGGCCGCACCGTAACGCGCGCCGACCTGACCGAGGCGGTGCACGACGAAGTGGGTCTGACCCGTCAGGACTGCGCCGGCCTCGTCGAGCGGACGCTGGCCCTCATCTCCGATGCCCTGCACAAGGGTGACACGGTCAAGCTGTCGGGGTTCGGGGTTTTCCAGGTTCGCTTCAAGCGCGAGCGCGTCGGGCGCAATCCCAAGACCGGCAAGGCGGCGGCCATCGATCCAAGGCGCGTGATCGGCTTTCGCGCCTCGCAGGTGATCAAGGCGCGCATCGACCGCGCGCTTTCGAAGTAGCCGGCGCGCCGGTGGCCAAGGGTCCCGAGGCGTTCCGCACCATCTCCGAAGCCGCCGACGAGATCGGCGTGGCGCAGCACGTCCTGCGCTTCTGGGAGACCCGATTCGCCTTCATCAAGCCGATGAAGCGGGCCGGCGGCCGGCGATTCTATCGGCCGCAGGACATCGTCGTCCTCTCGACCATTCGCCGCCTGCTCCACGACGAAGGCTACACCATCAAGGGCGTCCAGAAACTCCAGCGTGAGCAGGGGATTCGGAGTCTCGCGGGCGAATCAGGCATGGCCGCCATCGCCGAGCCGCCGAGAGCGCCGGCCCCGCCGGAAGGCCAGCGAGCCGGACTCGAGGCCGCTCTCCACGACCTCGAAGCCGCCAAGGCGCGGCTGGATGGGTTGCTCGGGGGCCGCTGACTCGCGCGACGGTCTTCCCCGTCAAGCCTCGAAATGGCCGCGCAGGCTTCGACGGCCCGAATCGTCAGAAGGCAATCTCCGCCTCGTGCTCGATCGCGGCGTTCAGTTCTGGATCGCGGGCCGGCAACGCGACTACATCCACGTTCGCCGCGAACAGGGAAGACAAGAGCCCGGAGACGCCGCAGAGGTGCATGACGTCGGTTCGACCGCTTTCGAATCGAACCGCGATGTCGATGTCGGATTGGTCGTCGGCCCCCCCACGCGCCACCGAACCGAATAGCTGGGCGCCGGTTACTGCATAGCGCGCGCGCGGCCTTGCGCAGGATGTCGAGAGCTGCTTCCCGTTTCATTGTGGCGCCCATAGCAGGCTTTGGCTTCGCCGGCGCGATCGACGAGCGCGTGGCATGATGCGCGCCGCCTCAGCGGATTCGAGTGAACGAGTTTGATCGTCGGTGCTGACCACGTCGCGCTCGCAAGCTGTCGCAAGCATCCGTAGCGCGGGCTTCCAGCCCGCTCTTTGCCTCAGGCCCAGCGTCGCGAATGGAGGCGCAAGGGCGGGCTGGAAGCCCGCGCTACGGTTTCGAACCCTCACCCGATTGCCCTGCGCGCCGCCGGTGTTGCCGGGCCTGGGCGCCGTCCCTATAAGGGCGCTCCTTCCCTTCCATCGGAGCGTGGCGCAGCCTGGTAGCGCACTTGACTGGGGGTCAAGGGGTCGCAGGTTCGAATCCTGTCGCTCCGACCATTCCCGCCCCAGGGCGGAGCAGGCGCCGGCGTTCCCCCGCGTCGGTGGTTGTGGGCAGATCGCGGCCGGTCGCGATCTGGCTGTTCGGCGTGGCGCTGATCGTGCTGGCCATGGTGGTGGTCGGCGGGGCCACCCGGCTGACCGGTTCGGGGCTGTCGATCACCCAGTGGAAGCCGGTGTCCGGCGCCCTGCCGCCGCTGACCGCGCGGGCGTGGAACCACGACTTCGATCTCTACAAGGCGACGCCGCAATACCGCCTGGTCAACCGGGGCATGAGCCTCGATCAGTTCAAATCGATCTTCTGGTGGGAGTGGGCGCACCGGCTGCTGGGAAGGCTGGTCGGGGCGGCTTTCGCGGTTCCATTCATCGCCTTCCTGGCCATGCGAACCATGCCGCGGCGGCTGATCGGGCGATCGATCCTGCTGTTCGGCCTTGGGGGTTTGCAGGGTTTGGTCGGCTGGTGGATGGTCGAGAGCGGGCTGGAGGGGCGGGTCTCGGTGGCGCCGGAGCGGCTGGCGACGCATCTGGGCCTGGCTCTCTTGCTGATCGCGGCCCTGATCTGGACCGGCCTCGAAGCCTGGAGCGGGCCGGCCCGGTCGCGCCGCGGTCGCTGGCCGGCGGCGACGGCGGTGCTGGTCGGCGGCGTGTTCCTGCAATGCCTGCTTGGGGCGCTGGTCGCCGGCAATCATGGCGGCTTGGTGGACAACGACTGGCCGTTGATGGGCGGGACCTTTGTCCCGATGGACTACTGGCGGGGATCATTGTGGGGGACGCTGGCGCATGGCGCCGTGGCCGCTCAGTTCGATCACCGGATGGTCGCCTATGGGGTGCTCGCCCTGGTTCTGGCGCTGGCCGCCACCGCGCCGCGCCCAATGCGTCCGTTGGCCATCGCGGTCGCGGCCATGGTCACGGCGCAGGCGGCGCTGGGCGTCGCGACGCTGGTGGGCGGCGCGCCGCTGCCGCTGGCCATCGTCCATCAAGCGGGGGCGGCGCTGGTGCTCGGCGCGGCGGTCGCGCTGGCCTGGAAAGCGCGGCGGGTTTGAACGGTATTATCTTACCGTGTGCCGCAAACCCTTGTTTTCCAGCCCTTTGCGGGCGCCGCGATTGACTTATCCGCGCGGCGCCGGTAGATGCGCGCCTCCCGACCCTTCCGGATTCCCCGCCATGCACAGCAAGACGACGACATACCTCAAGGGCGAGGATGTCGAGAAGAAGTGGATCCTGATCGACGCCGAAAACGCCGTCGTCGGCCGGCTGGCGACCTTTATCGCCATGCGCCTGCGCGGCAAGCACCGCGCCGACTACACGCCCAACGTCGATTGCGGCGATCACGTGGTGGTGGTCAACGCCGGCAAGGTGAAGTTCACCGGCCGCAAGCTCGCCCTGAAGACCTACTACTGGCACACCGGCCATCCCGGCGGCGTCAAGCAGCGCACGGCCGGCCAGATCCTGGACGGCCGCTTCCCCGAGCGGATCCTGGAAAAGGCCGTCGAACGCATGCTGCCCAAGGAGAGCCCCCTGGCCCGCCGCCAGCTGACCCACCTGAAGATCTACGCCAGCGGCGAACATCCCCACCTCGCCCAGACCCCGGAAACCATCGATTTCGCCTCCCTGAACGCCAAGAACGCGCGGAGCCAATAGCATGACCGAAACCCATGGTCTGGAAGCGCTCCAGAGCCTGTCGTCCAACCCGGCTCCGGAGGCGGCGCCGGAGCCGAAGATCGACAAGCAGGGCCGCGCCTATGCCACCGGCAAGCGCAAGAACGCCGTCGCCCGGGTGTGGATCAAGCCCGGCAAGGGCGCGATCACCGTCAACGGCCGCGACCAGGAGATCTATTTCGCCCGGCCCGTGCTGCGCATGATGCTGGCCCAGCCGCTTCAGGTCGCCGACCGGCTCGGTCAGTTCGACGTCGTCGCCACGGTGGAAGGCTCCGGCCTTTCCGGCCAGGCCGGCGCGGTGCGCCACGCCATCTCCAAGGCCCTGACCTACTACGAGCCGGGCCTGCGCGCCGTCCTCAAGCCGCACGGTTTCCTCACCCGCGACAGCCGCGTCGTCGAGCGCAAGAAATACGGCAAGGCCAAGGCCCGCCGCAGCTTCCAGTTCTCCAAGCGATAGGGGTCGGGGGCGGCCTCGCGCCCCCTCCACCGCTTCGCGGTCCCCCTCCCCCGCAAGAGGGCGGGGGAGGATGAAACACAGACAATCCTCACCCGCGAAGCGGGGGAGGGGGACCGCCTCGCCGAAGGACGAGGGGGTGGAGGGGGCGCAAGGCCGCGGCAATGAACGCAACAGTCTTCATCGACGGCGAGGCGGGAACCACCGGGCTGCGGATCCGCGAGCGTCTGGCGGGGCGTTCCGACATCTCGCTCCTCTCGATCGCCGCTGACCGGCGCAAGGACGCCGCCGCCCGGCGCGAGGCGCTCAACGCCGCCGACCTGGTGATCCTGTGCCTGCCCGACGAGGCGGCGCGCGAGGCGGTGGGGATGATCGAAAATCCAGGCGTGCGGGTGATCGACGCCTCGACCGCCCATCGCACGGCGCCGGGCTGGACCTATGGCTTCGCCGAGATGGCCAGGGGCCAGCGGCAAGCGATCGCCGGATCGCGGCGGCTCGCCAATCCAGGCTGCTACGCGACCGGCTTCATCGCGCTGGTCAGGCCCCTGGTCGCCGCCGGCCTGGTCGGCGCCGACCGGCCGGTCACGGCGCACGCGGTTTCCGGCTACACCGGCGGCGGCAGGGCGATGATCGCCGGGTTCGAGGCCGCCGGGTCCGCCTTCCGGTCCTATTCGCTCGGCCGCCGCCACAAGCACGTCCCGGAAATGCAGGTCCACGCGGGGCTCACCCACCCGCCGCTCTTCGCCCCGTCGGTGGGCCGGTTCGCCCAGGGCATGATCGTCGAGGTCCCGCTGCCGGCTTCCCCGCCCGTCGCCGAGATCCATCGGGTTCTGGCGGGCGCCTATGCCGGCGAGCCGTTCGTCGAGGTCGCCCCGCTCAAGGAGGCCGCCGCGATCGCCGAACTCGAGCCCGAGGCGCTCAACGGAACCAACCGGCTGAAGCTCTACGTGTTCGGCGCCGGCGATCCGGGCCAGACGCGCCTCGTCGCGATCCTCGACAACCTCGGCAAGGGGGCGTCCGGCGCGGCGGTGCAGAACCTCAATCTGATGCTGGGTCTTCCCGAAGGCGCGGGACTGTAACCCAAACCGTCCGCTGATACGTATGAGCAAGCATGACCCCCCAGACCTCGTTTTCCCAGACCTCGTTTTCCCAGACCTCGTTTTCCCAGACCTCGTTTTCCCAGACCTCGTTTTCCCAGACCTCGTTTTCCCGCCGATCGCTCCTGGGCGCGGCCGTCGCCGTCGCCGCCCTCGCGCCGGCCGCCGCCGTCCTGGCCGCCGACGCTTTCGCCGCCTCGCCGTGGCGCAAGCTCACCGACGCCGACTGGAAGAAGCGCCTGCCGCCGCAGGCCTACGCCATCCTGCGCCGGGAGGGCACCGAGTCGCCGTTCACCAGTCCGCTGCTGAAGGAACACCGCGCCGGAACCTTCGCCTGCCTCGGCTGCGGCCTGCCGCTGTTCAAATCGCAGTGGAAGTTCGAATCCGGCACCGGCTGGCCGAGCTTCTACACCGCCATCGCCGGATCGGTGGCCAAGAAGGCGGATTTCTCAATCGGGGTGGAACGCACCGAATACCACTGCGCCCAATGCCTCGGCCACCAGGGTCACATCTTCAACGATGGACCCAGGCCCACGGGCCTGCGCTACTGCGACAACGGCGCGGCGCTGAAGTTCATGCCGGCTTGACGGCCGCATCGGTGGCCCCTACCCGGCGCGAAGGCGCTCGAGGCCTGGGAGCACACCGGATGGGCAAGACCTTTCCCCGATTGGACGAAAGCCACATTGATTTCATCCGCCGCCAGCGGCTGTTCTTCGTCGCCACCGCGCCGCTCGGCGCCGAAGGCTCGGTCAACCTCTCCCCCAAGGGCTATGACAGCCTGGCGATCATCGACGCCAACACCGTCGCCTGGCTTGATCTCGGTGGCTCGGGCATCGAGACCCACGCCCACCTGCGCGAAAACGGCCGCGTCACCCTGATGTTCTGCGCCTTCGAAGGCCCGGCGAACATTCTCCGCCTCTATGGAAGAGGCGAGTCCACGCAGTTCGACGAGCCGGGCTTCGCCGAAAAGCTGGCCCTGTTTCCCGCCTTCGACAGGGCCCGCGCCGTCGTCACCGTGCACATCACCCGCGTCGCCGACAGCTGCGGCTGGGGCGTGCCGTTCTTCGACTACCAGGGCGAGCGCGATCAGCTGCGCCGGTGGGTGGACGCCAAGTCGGCCGCCGAGTGGGCCCAACATCGCTTCGCCTCCAACGCCGCATCGATCGACGGGCTCCCCGGACTCGTCCGCGCCCGCGCCGGCTGACGTGGGCGAGTGACCGAACGCCGGGCGCGGCTTCTTTTCGTAGCGCGGGCTTCCAGCCCGCACTTTTTTTGCAACGTCCACGACGGCTTTTGACGCGATGGTCGAGGCCCGGAAACCGCGCAGGTCTGGCCTCTCGGCTCCGCCTCGCTTATATCTTCCATGTTCATGGATAGCTTTCAACGCGGCGGCGATGCTGAAATCCCAGGTCCTGACGGCCAACGAAGCGGCGGCGGCCTCGCGCGTGCCGCTGAAACAGGTGAACCGGATCATCGACGCCGGACTCCTGGGAGGCGCCGTCGAGAGGCGGCGAGGCGCGCGCATGATCAGGACACCGGCGCTGATGGCCCTGAAGCTCGCCTACGTCACCGCCGATATCCTGAAACCCGCCGCGCGCCGCGAAGCGGTGCTGAATGTTCTCAACAAGGCCGCCAGACCGACCATCAAAGACCGCCCGGTCAGTATGGAAATGGCGCCCCTGGAAGAGGAACTGCGCGATGGTCTGGAAGATCTGGCGCAAGCCAGGGCCATGGTCGAAATCGATCCCGCGGTCATGGGGGGAGTCCCTTGTTTCGTGGGGAGCCGAATCCCGGTGCACGATATCGCCGACATGCTCGCCAACGGTGACGCGCCGGCGGCGATCGCGCGCGCCTATCCAAATCTCGACGATCGGCGGATCAAACTGGCGCTCGTCTATGCGTCGGCCTGGCCACGTCGCGGCCGGCCGCGAAACTCGGCTCGGCGAGCGCTCGAAAGAAAGTCCTCCGAGCGAATGAGGCTCGAAGACCTGCCGCCGGCGTGAAATTCCTGATCGACGAATGCCTGAGCCCGGAGTTGGCGCAACTCGCGCGAGCGCACGGCTATCCCGAATCGACGCACGTCAACTGGCTTGGAATGGCCTCGAGGAAGGATTGGACGATTTCCCGCAGAGCGGTGGACGAGGGATTCACCCTCGTGACGAACAACACGGTCGATTTCATCGCTCTCTATAGGCGCCAGCGATTGCACCCTGGCTTGGTCTTCCTCAACGCCGCTCCCAAGTTGATGAGCCTCGATTTGCAAAAGCGCCTGTTCACGATGGCCCTGGCGAACCTCCGGCACGAGGAGCCCGGTAACGAGGCCTTGGAGATTACCGCCTCGGCGGACGGCGAGATCAGGATCGATCGCTATCGCATTCCCTGAGACCGACCATCGACGCTCCGAGCGCGCCGCGGGCCATCCCGTCCACAGGCTGGACGAGCGGCGCCACTGTGGAAATTGAACGGAAAGCCTGACACACTGGCGGCGTGAGAGCATCGCCTTCGCAGCCCCCTTTGTCAGCAGCCGGCGTACCCGCTCATCCGCCGCGCCGGCGAGCGTGAAGGGGTTGGCTATTCCGGTCTGGGGGCTGGAGCCGGAAGAGCTCGACGAGTTTCTGCGTTCCGAGCGCTCGCCGCCGCGGAGCATGATGCTCTCCGATCTCGATGGCTTCCTCACCGGGATCGCGATCGGACCGGAGCCGATCATGCCGAGTGAATGGCTGCCGCTCGTCTGGGGCGGCGGGGAGCCGGTGTTCGCCGACGGCGAGGAAGCCCAGGCCGTGCTCGGCGCCATGATGAGTCGCTACAACCAGATCGTCCACGAGGTCGCCGATGGAAGCTTCGAGCCGATCCTCTGGGAGGCGCCCGACGGCACGGTCGTCGCCGGCGACTGGGCCCGGGGTTTCGGCCTCGCGGTGGCGCTGCGGCTCACCGCCTGGCGCCCGTTGTTGAAGTCCCAGCGCCATGCGCTGCTGCTTTTCCCGATCCTGGCGCTCGACGCCGATCGAGGCTCCCTCTCCGAACTCGCACTCGACACCGAGGACGAAGAGACGATCGCCCGAGATGCTCCCGCCCTTCTTCCCGTCTGCGTCATGGGGATCGCCGAGTTCTGGCGAGAGCGTACGACCCGACAAAGCCAGGGGGTTCGTGAGGATCGCGTAAGGGGCGCCGTCCGCATCGCCGAAAAGACCGGCCGAAACGATGGGAATTATCCCTTTGACATAATCGCCACTAGGTATAGTATCGCTTCATCGGAGCGATGCCATGAGCGAAGAAAACATTCGAGCCGAGGGGCACGCCATCGCGGCGTATCATCTGGCCATCGCCACCCTCCAAGCCCTCACGGTGAAGGGGTTGCTCTCTGCCGATGAGGTCCAGATGGCCTTGGATTCGGCGCTGATTGGCGCGGAGGCCGGGCCCTCGACACCGGGGAACCAGTCGGCTCGACGGTCTCTGGAATTGGTTGCGAGAGTTCTGCGAAACGCCGCGCCAGGAAGTCGACCTGCGCCTTAATCCCGACCTCGAAATCACTGAGCGAATCCATGTCCGACTTCTCCAATCCGATCTTCCATGATGAGTCCAAAGCCCGCGAATGGCTAGAGGGCCGACTGTGGGCGGACGGCCCGATCTGCCCACATTGCGGCGTGATCGATCAGGCGACGCTCCTCAAGGGCCTCTCGCACCGCCCCGGCCTCTACCAGTGCAACGCCTGCAAGTCGCCCTTCAGCGTGACCGTGGGAACGCTGTATGAGCGCTCGCACGTCCCGCTCCACAAATGGCTCGGCGCCACGCACCTGATGATGGCGTCGAAGAAGGGCATGAGCGCCTTGCAGATCAGCCGCATGATCGGCGTGACCTACAAGACGGCGTGGTTCATGTGCCACCGCATCCGCGAGTCCCTTCGCGAGAGCAACCCGGCCAAGCTCGGCGGGACGAACAAAGTGGTTGAGGCCGACGAGACCTACGTGGGCGGCAAGGAGAAGAACAAGCACGCCTGGAAGCGCGTCCCCGGTTCGCAGGGCGGCGCGAACAAGGAGGCCGTGGTCGCCCTGGTGGAGCGCGACGGCAAGGTCCGCTCGCACCACGTGCCCGCCGTCACCGCGAAGAACCTCGGCCCTATCCTCGCGGCCCAAATCCATGCGGCCACGCACATCATGACCGACGAAGCGGCGGTCTATCCGGCGGTGACGGGCGGCTTCGCCGGCCACAGCACCGTGAACCATGGGATCGAGGAGTACGTGCGCGGCGGCGGCTTCATCCACACCAACACCGCGGAAGGCTACTTCTCCATCTTCAAGCGCGGCATCTACGGGACGTTCCACCACGTCTCACCGACGCACCTGAAGCGCTACCTCGGCGAGTTCGACTTTCGCTACAACGAGCGCATCGCCCTGGGCGTCACCGACGCCGAGCGCTTCTCCAAATCCATCGGCGGGATCGTCGGCAAGCGCCTCACCTATCGGCGGACTCGCGGGGCCGAAGAAAGTCAAGGCCGCGCCTCGCTCCAAGCGTAAGGCGCCCTTCGTCCCGCTGCCCGAGCCGGTCCAATTGGCACTGCCATTTGGCCGCGACGATGAGGAGGGCCGGACTGGAGTCCCGCCCCCTCCCCGGTGTGCTAGTCCGCAGGAACGAATCGGGACCAAATGCAAAGGCCCCCGGCGCGGAAACGCCGAGGGCCGATAGAAACCGCCGAGCCGACGGCGGGTTGTGATCACGAGTCCGAGTCTATGGATTCGCTGGCCACGGTCAACCGTCGCTCCGTTTTTTGGAGCCGACCATGACCTTTATCCCCGCCGGTCAACTCAAGATCACCTTCCATTGCCCAGCTTGCGGGCCTACCGGCCTCATCCTGTCCGACGGCCTCGCCGATAACTCTGTCGCCTCCTGCAAGAGCTGCGGCAAGGAATTTGGACGGTGGGCCGACGTCAAGCGCAACGCAATAACTGAGGCCATCCCCACCGCTCGCGACGCCATCCGGGAGATGGTCCGCAAAGCCCTGAACGGCTGATACATCGAGGACCAAATGGTCGATAGCCACGGAACTGGACATGGACGCGCGCCTTTGTTTTCGTGTAAGCCTATGGGCGGCTTCACGACGCAGCGGTGCGTCAATCTAGACGGGAGCGGGGTTGCAGCCCCGCCCGTCGATCCCTCAGACTAGCAGGCGGCTCGCGTCGGTCAATTCGGGCAGAGCGTCCGGGTTTGCGCCATCAGGGAGATGTCGCCGCTGGCTTGGGCTTCGCGGTTCGCTTCGGCGCACTGGCCCTGACCGATCAGGAAGACGATAGAGTTCTCTCGACTCTTGCGCCGGGCCGCGTCGGCGTCCCTTTCTTGGGCTGCTTGATCCTCACGCTCTCGGTGATCTGCGTCCGCGCGCCTCGCTATGTCTGCTTGGATCTCGTCGAAGCGCTGCTGGGACGAAACCGACTGATCGGCTGTCGGCTGGGGGCTTGCCGACCCGGCCATCAGGACCATGGCGCCCACCATGGCGGCGACGTGCTTCTGCATGGAAACTTGCCTCCCTACGGTTTTTGTTTCGCCCGCTTCACCGGACTCGACTCGTCCTTGGCTTTGGGCTCTCGATGCATCGGGGGCGTGTGGAGCGCCGCGTCCACGGCGTGCTCGAACCGCCGCCAGGCGTCGGGATCGGGTTCAGGGAGGGGTTTGCCCTTGGGGGACGAGGAATCAGACATGCCGCAACCCTACACTCCACTTGAGGGGGCCAAGCTTGAGCGTGGATATAGGATACTTGAGAAGCGGCCGGCTTGCGCGATCAAAATCGCCCTTGTCGGAGCCGCTTGGTCTGACGTTGAGTTTTTTCTCGTCCTCGCTGCGGGACAGGCCACCGCTACCGTTCACTATGTCGAGCCCGATGGCCGTGCCGGCGGTCAGGCCGGCGCCGTGGCCTGGGCGACGATCAACGCCCTTGAAAGCTTGAACGCTAAAGTCAGTGTCATCCGGGCGATCCTTGGTGTGTCGATCACGCCCGCGCTATGCGAGGAGTTTGAAGCCCTGGTTCCAGCAATCCGCAAGGCGGCCGGGATGAGGAACGATATTGTTCATTGTGGTTGGAACATAAGCGACGCCTATCCGCACGACATCCTATCGCCAACCGGTAAGACGCCTCGGTATTTGCGCTACAGGGAAGGCGACCTGGAGGCGATCGCGACCAGGATCGCCTCTGTAGCAGACCGCGTTAACGCCTTTAGCGGCCGTTGCTTTGGGCATCATGTGGATCAAGAACGGCGGAAAGCAGGCCTGCCACTAAGGACGTAGCCTCCGCCTCGTCAATCCCACGAACTCCGCCCCACTCGGCGGGGAAGAACTCGCGCACGAAGGTTACCCCGTCCTCGACCATGGCGGGGGTGATCTCGATTTCCGGTTCGGTCTGGCGAACTCGGCCCATGGCGCATCTCCTCACGTGCACGCGCGATTTTGGAACCGATCGAGCGAGCCGCAAGTGGAGATTTCAGATATTTGAGAAACGCCGGCCTGTCGGCTAAACACTAGCAGTAGATACCACTACGTCAAAGGGATAATTCCCGAAACGATCCCTGCCCCTGCGGGTCGGGAAAGAAGTTCAAGAAATGTTGCGGCGCATAGCGTATCGGCATCGGCCCGCGGTCACCGTCGCTGGGATACGCATCGCCGCTCGGGCAGGCGAATAGATCGACGCCATATACGATCGATGTATTCCGTTGACTTGGGCCGGGGCGCGCGATCAATCTCGCCGCCATCCATCGCATCGAAGCGCCCCGACATGTACCGCCCGCCCGGTCATCTGCGCCGCCCTGGTTTCGGCCGCTCTGCTCGCGTCCTGCTCGGGCAAGCCGCCGGCGTCCGACGCATCGTCGGGCGGCGCCGTCGCGGGCGCGGACTCGGCCGGTGCCCCGGCGAGCCTCGGCAAGGCGACATTTTCCGTCCAGGTCGATGGTCAATCCGTCTCGGGCGGGGCGATCGGCTCCCTACAGCTGCAAAACGCCGCCTACACTGTCCCCAGCGGGAGCGGCGCCCCGACGCTGCTGTTCTATCTGGCCGACACCAAAACGCCGACCGACACCGCTCCCAGCCATTTGTTCCGATTTGACATCCCAAAGAGCGAGGGCCTCGTCACCCCGACCAATGTCAGCCTGACGATCAACCTCGACCCCAGCCACATGGCCAAATACTCGACCTCCAAGGCGACGGTGACGATCACTGGCCTTACGGCCCAACGCGTTTCCGGAACCTTCTCGGGAACTCTGGACCACAGTTCGGACACGCCCAATGTTCCCAAGGCGACCGTCGCGATAACCGACGGCAAGTTCGACATTCCCATGGCGACGTCGAAGATGATCCCGCCCTGAGCGGCGCCGCATCCAAAAAAGGACTTCGGCGCGGGCCTAATGACGGCGATCCGCCGCCAGGCGGGGCTCTAGCAGGGAATGACATGCGCTATCCGATCGTGATCGAAACCGGCGACGCGGCGACGGCCTTCGGTGTCGTCGTGCCAGACCTGCCTGGCTGCTTCTCGGCGGGGGACACCCTGGACGAGGCGATAGCCGGCGCCGAGGAAGCCGCCGCCGCCTGGATCGACGCCGCGCTGGACGCCGGCGAGGCGATTCCGCGGCCTTCGAGCCTGGCGACGGTGCGCGCCGATCCCGCTCACGCCGGCTGGACATTCGGCCTGGTGACCGTCGATCCGTCCCTGCTCGACGACACCGTCGAACGGGTGAACATCACCCTGTCGCGCCGCGTACTGCGCCGGCTCGACGCCATGGCCCGCGCCGCCGGCGAAAGCCGCTCGGGCTACATCGCCCACCTGACCCTGGAGGAGCGGTGAGGGACGGGGATGGGCGCCGCTGTCACCCTATTTTCTGTCTCACTACAAGGGTTCGCCCCAGCGGCTCGATTGAACTGGGAAATAGAATTCCTGTCCCCTTTTTCCCACCTGACGCTGGAGGCGCGGTGAGTGTGGCGCGACCTGCCGCCATGCGGTATGCTCCCCTTCATGGGCTCTGATTTGATGGCGCGCATCACCATCGATCCCGCTCAATGCCACGGTCGCCCGTGCATTCGCGGCATGAGAATTCGCGTCGTCGATGTTCTGGAGATGCTCGCGGGCGGGATCGGCGAGGCGGAAATCCTCGAGGATTTTCCCGATATCGAGGTGGAGGATATCCGCGCCTGCCTCGCCTACGCGGTGGCGCAGCTGGGACACCCCGTGGTCATGGCGGCTGAATAACCGGTTTGAGGTTCATCGTAGACGCCCAGCTGCCGCCAGCGCTTGCCGGCTGGCTCCGCGACAAGGGCCATGACGCGGTGGCGCTCAGGGATATCGGGCTGCGGGACGCCGACGATCGAACGGTCTGGGCGCGCGCGGCTGACGAGGGGGCGGTGATCGTCATCAAGGACGAGGATTTCGCGCTGCTCGCCGCCGCCGATGCCGTCGGCCAGAAGGTTCTGTGGGTGAGATGCGGAAATCTGGTCAACCGGCTGCTCCTCGCCCGCTTCGAGAGGGCGTGGCCCGATGTCGAGGGCCATCTGTCCACGTCCGCCATGGTCGTCGAGTTGCGCTGACCCGGCAGGGCGGGATGGGGACGCGAATGGGGACTTGATCGTGGAGTGGACCCCTGTTTCACCACATTCGGCTCTCGATTGGAGCGCGTCTGTATGTTCCTTCAGGCGAGGTGGAGCTCCGGCTCCAGACGCAATCGGGCGAGATCGTGACCGACCAAGCAGTAGAGCCCAAACGTTTCAAGAACAGCCTGCACCAGGGGCGATCGAGTTCAGCGCCACTCTTCGTCAAATGAATCAATCCCGCCTCAGTGTCTTCACCGGCTGAATAATACCAGTCCTTCTAAAGACTGACACACGCCCACTCGCGGGTTCCGATTGATCGGATGCGATCTGGATCGTTGATCAGGAAGCGCCAGGCGCTTTGA
>Ga0208849_1000201_pt1 | contig 58340 bp, 47 predicted proteins | sample NGESurdeep072012_10_FD_184470 | JGI IMG/M metagenome (GOLD analysis project Ga0208849, IMG submission 184470) | Arctic peat soil microbial communities from Barrow, Alaska - NGEE Surface sample 53-3 deep-072012 (SPAdes) | ecosystem: Environmental > Terrestrial > Soil > Wetlands > Peat ... | reverse complement strand
CGGGCGCCCGCCGGCGGCGACCTCAGCGTGGGTGCGCACGATGTCATCGGGAGCGATCGCGGTGCTCATTACAGGCAAACGCTACCTCAGGCCTGGGCCGGTTGGCTGAGGCCGGGGGGCCGGGTGGGCGAGGCGGAGGCGGGTGGCAAGGCCGGGGGCCGGTGGGCGAGGCCGGGGGGCCGGGCGGGCGAGGCCGGGGCGGGTGGCAAGGCCGGGGGCCGGGTGGGCGAGGCCGGGGCGGGTGGCAAGGCCTGGGTCGATTGGGCGGCGATAGCGGTGGGCTGGGCGGCGATATCGGGTGTTTGCATGCAGGAGACCGGCGCGCGACACGAAATCGTAAGAACGACCGCAACCTCACCGCTGCGCCCGTGTCTTAAGCCACCATGCTCAAAAACAAGCTTCCCCTCCTCCCCGCCCTGATCTGCAGCCTCGCGCTCGGCGTCCTCGCCACGCCCGCGCCGGCCCTCGCCTCCCACGGCCAGGCCGTCTACTTCGAGGCGCCCAACGGGCTGCTCAACCCGGTCACCCGCCCCGCCACTTTCCTGCAGCTGCAGGCGCTCGGCGTGAAAGCCCTGCGCGTCGAGCTCAGCTGGTACGAAGTCGCGCCCGGCCAGACCAGCGCGACAAAGCCGAGCTTCGACGCGACCAACCCCGCTAGCTACAACTGGAGCGTGTACGACCCGGTGCTCGCCGAAGCCCAGAGGCTGCACTGGCGGCTGCTCCTGACCGTCACCTCGCCCGTGCCGAGGTGGGCGACGTCGAACCGCAAAGCCCCCTACATCACGCGGCCCGACGATCTTGACTTCCAGCAGTTCATGACCGCCGTCGCGCGCCACTTTGGCTCGCAGGTCTCGCTCTACTCGATCTGGAACGAGCCCAACCACCCGGCCTTCCTGCTGCCGCAGTTCAACAGCAACAACACGCCCGCCTCGCCCCGCATCTACCGCGGCCTCTACCAGGCCGGCTACGCAGGGTTGCAGGCCGCGGGGATCGCGCATCCGAAGGTGCTGATCGGCGAGACCGCGCCGTTCGGCTACGACAGCGTGAACGTGCGCAAGGAAGGAGCGAAGGCGCTGGTGCACGACGTCGCGCCGCTCGCCTTCCTGCGCGGCGTGCTCTGCTTGAACGCCCACTACAAGAAGTCCGGCTCCTGCGGCCGCTTGCAGGCCAGCGGCTATGCCCACCACGCCTACACGCTGCCCGCCGGGCCCTACTACAAGCCCTCCTCACACGGCAGTGAAGCCGACGACGTCACGATCGGCGTGCTCTCGCGCCTGACCCGTGCGCTCGATCTGGCCGCCCACGCGCACGCGATCACGGCGGGCCTGACGATCTACCTGACCGAGTTCGGGGTGCAGACCAACCCGCCGAACAGGCAGCTCGGCGTCTCCTTCGCCCAGCAGGCCCAGTTCGACGCGATCGATGAACACATCGCCTGGAGCAACCCGCGCGTCGCAGCGTTCTCGCAGTACCTCCTGAAGGACGACCCGATCGGCGGCGAACCCGGGGCGAGCGCGCGTGGCGGCTTCATCGGCTTCCAGAGCGGTCTCGAGACCGTCAGGGGCGCGCACAAGCCGCTCTATTCCGCCTGGCCGGTGCCGCTCACCGTCAGCAAGCGGGGCCACGGCTTCTCCCTCTGGGGCCTCGCCCGCTTGGCTACCGGCCCGACCAAGCTGACCGTGCTCGTGCGGCGCAAGGGCGCCAGGAGCTACCGGACGCTGAAGACGGTCAAAACCAACTCGCGCGGCTACTGGTCCTTCAACTCCTCCACCAAGGGCACCGCCTGGCGCGTGCGCTGGGTCAGCCCGGCCGGAGTGAAGTACGAGGGTCCGCCAATCGCCGCCTACTGACCGACGGATTGACTCGGCGTCGTCTCCCTACGATGGGAGGCGATGCCTGAGCTTCCCGAGGTCGAGATAACCGCGCGGTTGCTGGACTCGGCGCTGCGCGGGGCGGAGATCGAGTCCGCGGTGGCGCCGGGGATCAACGCGCTGAAGACGTTCGACCCGCCGCTTGAAACGCTCGCAGGGCGCACGGTGCTGGGTGTCGCGCGGCGCGGCAAGCATCTGGTGGTGAGGGTCGATGGAGGTGGGGGAGAGGGGCGGGATCGAGTCGGGATGGACCGAATCGATCTGGTGCTGCTGATCCACCTGATGTCGGCCGGCCGGTTGCAGCTGTATGACAAGCGCGCTGGTCCGCGCGACCGCACGTCGCGGCTGCTCTTGCGGATCGCAGACGGACGCGAGCTGCGCCTGCGCGAGTTCGGCTCCAAGCAGGCCGCCTGGGTCAAGCTGCTGCGCGGGGATGCGCTCGAGCGGGACCCGGCGCTCGCCACGCTTGGACCCGAAGCGTGGCCCGACCCGCCGGCGCTCGGCGCGGTGCTCGACGCGCCGCGACCCCTCCACACGCTCTTGCGCGACCAGCGCACGATCGCCGGTATCGGCCGCTCGTGGGTCGATGAGATCCTCTGGGAGGCACAGCTCTCGCCTTACAAGCGCGGCTCCGATCTCGACGCCGCGGAGCTGGAGGAGCTGAGGGAGGCGATCATCGGCACACTGGCGGGCGCGATCGCTCACTACGAGGACGTTCTCAAGCTGCCGATCCCCGACAAGCTGCCGATGCCCCTGCGGGTACACCGGCACGAGACCGAGCCGTGCCCGCGCTGCGGGACCACTCTCCTGGCAGTCCACTTCGAGAGCTACGTGATCGCATACTGTCCCACCTGTCAGACCGAAGGCCGGGTGCTCAAGGATCGCCGGCTGTCCAAGCTATTGAAGTAGAAAGGAACCCGATGATCGAGCAGGGACAAGTGGCGCCGGACTTCGAGCTGCCCGACCAGGACGGGCGGACCGTGAAGCTCTCGGATTTTCGCGGCCAACCGGTTGTCGTCTACTTTTATCCGAAGGCCGATACGCCAGGCTGTACAACGCAGGCATGTGGCGTGCGCGATCGTCGCGCGGACTACGCGAAGGTCGGCTCGGTCGTGCTCGGCATCTCGCCCGACCCGGTCAAGAAGGTGAAGAAATTTCACGAGAAGTACGACCTCGATTTCGCCCTGCTCGCCGACGAGGGCCACGTGGTGGCCGACACTTACGGCGTATGGGCGGAGAAGTCGATGTACGGGAAAACGTATTTCGGCAATGAGCGCACGACGTTCATCGTTGATCCCGGCGGGAAGGTCGCCACGGTCCTGCGCAAGGTCAAGCCGGCCGAGCACGACGCGCTGGTCCTGGCGGCGCTGGAGCAGGCAAGCCCGTCGGTCGCGTAGATCTCGTGCTCTGCAACGCGGGAGGCCCACCATCGGCGGGGGAGTCTCCGTACGCTTGAGGTCGTGTACGCACTCCTTGCGTCGGCCTCGGTCGGCCACAGCCTCAGCTCGTTCTTCGACGCGGTCGGCCAGTTCTTCTCCGACCTCGAGGCGGTGCGCTGGGGTGCCTTGGCGCTGGGGCTGGTCTTCTTCGGGCTGAACCTGACGCTGCGCTCGCGCGCGTTCTTCAACAGCCTGCGCGCCGCCTATCCCGCGGTCAGCTTTCGCTGGCGGCGCATCTGGGGGGCCTATTTCGCGGCCGTCGGCTTCAACAACGTGGTTCCCGCGCGCGGGGGCGACTTGATCAAGCTGTTCCTCGCGCGCTCCTCGATCCCGGGGTCCAGCTATCCGACCGTGGCGGCCGCGTTCTTCGTGGAGTCGGTCTTCGACATCACCGTCGGTGTGCTCGTGCTGATCTTCGCGTTCACGCAAGGGGTGTTCCCCAAGCCGCCGGACTTCTCCAAGCTGAACTCCTTTGACATCTCCTACCTCGCCGCGCACTTCCGCTTCACGCTCTTCCTGATCACCGCGCTCGCGATCCTCGCGCTGGTCTCCTTCGCACTGCTGTCCGTGCGTGCACGCGCGTTCTGGGCCCGCGTGCGCCAGGGCGTGACGATCCTCTCTGACCGACCCCGCTACCTGCGCGAGGTCGCCTCCCTGCAGGCGCTCGGCTGGCTGTGCCGCTTCGCCTCATTCTGGTTGCTGCTCGAAGCCTTCCGTGTCGGCGGCTCGGTCAGGAACGTGCTGCTCGTGTTCGCGGTCAACCAGGTGGCGGGCGCGGTGCCGTTCACGCCGGGCGGGGCCGGTGTGCAGCAGGCGCTGCTCGTGAAGGTCTTCTCGACCTCCGCTCCCACCGCTGTCGTGGCGGCCTACTCGGTCGGCCAGCAGCTCGCGATCGCCACGTTCACCGCGCTCATCGGCCTCGGGGCGGTGGTCTTCATCTTCCGCTTCCGCTCCTTCAAAGAGGTGCTCCACGCCGGGCGCGCCTCGCGCGACGCCGAGCGTGCGGCCGAGCGCGCCGGAGTACTGCTGGACGAGGACCCCCCGGACCCCCCACCGCCGGACGCGCGCCGTTCCCGCGGGCTGCGCCCGCGCTACTGAAGCCCCTCGCGCGCCTCGCGCACGAGCGTCACGGCCTCGGGGAACACCGTCGCCATCACCGTGCGGATCTGCTCGGCCTGGGCCTCGGCGTTGCCCTGCAGGTTGATGCGCTCCACGGCGGCGACCGTCATTTCGACCGCGAGCTTGATCGCGTTGTCCGCCCAGGCCAAGCTCTGCTGTCCCTGCATCTGCTGGGCGAACTCAACCAAGCGTCGCTGCAGCTCCTCGGGGTCGCCGAACATATCTCCCAGGCCACCACTCTCCATCTGCTCATCGTAGCGATCGCATCGCGACTTCTCCTGCGGTTGCCCATCCTTTTCCTCGGCGCTCGCCCGTCGTTCGCCCCTGGTTCCCTTGCGCCGTCCCATACTTCCTTGCGCCGGCCCATCCGGCCTATGCCTCTGACCCTCGCCCGCCTGCGAGCCCGCGTACACTGCCATGCCGATGCCCAGCGCAAGCGAGATCTCCGCATGGGTGGCCCGCGAGACCGAACGGCGCAGCCGCCTCAGCGTGCCGGCCTTCGCCGGTGGGGTGCTCTACCTGCTGAGCGGGATCATCATCAGCTCGACGCTCAAAGGCGCGCCCACCGTGGGCCTGCTGCAGGGCCTGGAACCTGCGCTTTCAGGTGTTGCCAACCCGGCCGTGAGCCCGCGCGCCGGCGAGGTCAGGTTCATCAGCCACCACACCTTCGCTCTGATCACCGGCAGCACGATTGCCGCGATCGCGATCATCGCGCTCACGCTGGTCCTGGTGCTGCTCGTCGACGCGACGCGCTTTCGCCGGCCCGCGACCTCTGCGCGGATCCGTCCGCTGGTCATCTTCGGCGGGTCGGCGGTGGCGCTGGTCAGCATCGGCCACCAGATTGTCAGCGCGATCGCCACCCACCACTTCGCGGTGGGCCACGACTTCTCCAACCACGCGGTCGATCTCGCCCTCACAAAGGGCACCGCGAACACGATCAGCGACTACCTCGATCTGCTCGCCGGGCTCGCGCTCGCGGCGGGGATGATCGCGGCGATGGTGGGGGCCATGCGCGTCGGCCTGCTCACCCGCTGGATGGGGGTGATCGGCATCCTCACGGGCGTGTTGATTTTGCTGCCGATCGGAGGAGCGACGCTCGAGCTCGTGCCCTCCTTCTGGCTTGTGGCGATGGGCCTGCTCTATGCCGGGCGCTGGCCGAACGGCGAGCCGCCGGCCTGGCCCACGGGCGAGGCTCGCCCATGGCCCTCCCAGGCAGATCTCCGCGCCTCGAGACGGGCGGGTGCGGGCAAGGTGCTCACGACGACGGGAGCGGATGTCGCGCCCGCGCCCGCGCAGCCTGGCGCGAACGGCTCTTCGCGCAAGCGCCGGCGCAAGCGCGGCGCGCGCGGATGATTGACTTTCCTCCTAGCCGGGAATAACCAAGGGGTAAGCATCGTCTATGCCACCGGGCATAGGGTGGCGTGAGGAGGAGTTCCCATGGAGGCAGCAACAATTCGGCGTCAGGATGCGGCGCGGGATCAAGATCCGACGCAGGGCGAAACCGCGCGCGCCGGGTGGACTCCGGCGGATCCCGGCCCGCTTGGCCTGGGGGCGTTCGCCATGACAACGTTCGTGCTGTCGATGTTCAACTCGAACCTCGTCGATGCCAAGGGCCTGCCGGTCGTGCTGGGGCTCGCTCTTGCCTATGGCGGGATCGTGCAGTTACTCGCGGGGATGTGGGAGTTTCGCACCGGAAACACGTTCGGTGCGGTCGCATTCTGCTCCTTTGGCGCCTTCTGGATCTCGTTCTGGGCGCTCGAGGTGTTCTACGCCAAGGGGATCACCGGCAACGTCGGCCATGCGGTCGGTGTATACCTGTGGGCGTGGGCGATCTTCACCGCGTACATGACGGTCGCGGCGCTGCGGACCAGCGTGGCGGTGCTGGTGGTGTTCGCGCTGCTGACGGTCACGTTCATCCTGCTGGCGATCGGCGCCTCGGGCGCGCATGAAACGATCACGCACTGGGGTGGCTACCTCGGCCTGGCGACCGCTGCGGCGGCCTGGTATGCGTCGTTTGCCGCTGTGACAAACTCGACCTTCGGGAGGGTCGTCCTGCCGCTTGTGCCCTTGAAAAGACCGTAGATAGAGAAAGGTGGAGCGTCGATGGCGACTGAACATGAGCCGGTCACGGGCGAGGCGCTCGATCGCGAGCTCGCCGGGTTACTCGATGTCGAGAGCTTCGACCCCCCGGCTGAGTTTCGCGAGCGCGCGCTGCTGAACGACCCGGCGGTCTATGAGCGGGCGGCGCGCGATCCCCAGGCCTGGTGGGTCGAGCAGGCCGAGCAGCTGGACTGGTTTGAGAAGTGGGACACCGTGCTCGACGACTCCAACCCGCCCTTCTACAAGTGGTTCACCGGCGGCAAGCTCAACGTCTCCCAAAACTGCCTCGACCGGCACGTCGAGGCGGGGCGGGGTGGGCGCGTGGCGTTTCACTGGCGCGGTGAGGACGGCTCCGAGCGCGACATCACCTATGCCGAGCTGCTCGCCGAGGTCAAGCGCTTCGCCAGCGCCTTGAAGGACCTCGGCGTGCGGCCGGGAGATGTGGTGGGGATCTACCTGCCGATGATCCCCGAGGTCGTCGTCTCGATGCTCGCCTGCGCGCGCATCGGCGCCCCGCACAACGTCGTCTTCGGCGGTTTCTCGGCCGAGGCCGTGCGCGAGCGGATGGAGTTCTCTCGGGCGAAGGTCCTGATCACCGCCGACGGCGCCTCGCGCAAGGGCAAGCTGGCCGCGGTCAAGGATCGTGTGGACGAGGTGATGGGAGATCTCGCGACGCTCGAGAAGATCGTCGTCGTCAACAGCAAGGACGTGCCCTGCCATATGCAGGAGGGGCGCGACGTCTTCTACGACGAGATCTGCGCGGTCGCGGATCCGGAGTGCCCGGCCGAGCCGCTGGACGCCGAGCACCCGCTCTACATCCTCTACACCTCCGGCTCGACCGCCAAGCCGAAGGGCATCCTGCACACGACCGGCGGCTATTTGACGGGCGTTTCCGCCACCCACCGCTACGTGTTCGACCTCAAGCCTGAGGAGGACGTGTACTGGTGCGCGGCCGACGTCGGCTGGGTCACCGGGCACTCCTACATCGTCTATGGGCCGCTCTGCAACGGTGCGATCTCGGTGATGTGGGAGGGCGCGCCGGACTATCCCAACAAGGGGATCTGGTGGGAGATCATCGAGCGCTACGGCGTCACGATCCTCTACTGCGCGCCGACCGCGATCCGCGCCTGCATCAAGTGGGGCGCGCAGTGGCCGGGCGAGCACGACCTGTCATCGCTGCGGCTGCTCGGCACGGTCGGCGAGCCGATCAACCCGAAGGCGTGGCTCTGGTACCACAAGGTGATCGGGGGCGAACGCTGCCCGATCGTTGACACCTGGTGGCAGACCGAGACCGGCGCGATCATGATCACCCCGCTGCCCGGCATCACCGCCACCAAGCCCGGCTCGGCCACCCACCCGTTCCCGGGAGTCGCGGCCGAGGTGCGCGACGAGTCCACCGGCGAGCCGATCGAGGAGGGCCAGGGCCTGCTCGTGCTCACCCGCCCGTGGCCGTCGATGCTGCGCACCCTCTACAAGGAGGACGACCGCTTCATCGAGACCTACTTCTCGCGCTTTGGCAACGAGACCTACCTCGTGGGCGACGCCGCGCGGCGCGACAAGGACGGCTACCTGTGGGTGATCGGCCGCATCGACGACGTGGTCAACGTCTCCGGTCATCGGCTCTCGACCGCCGAGGTCGAGTCGGCGATCGTCGCCCATACCGACGTGGCCGAGGCGGCCGTGATCGGCCAGCATGACGAGGACACAGGCCAGGCGATCGTCGCGTTCGTCACCCTCCAGGGTGACCTCGAGGGCGACGAGAGCACCGTCGAGGGGATACGGGAAACGGTCGCTACGCGGATCGGCAAGTTCGCGCGGCCGAAGCGCATCATCTGGGCCGACGATCTGCCGAAGACGCGCTCGGGCAAGATCATGCGCCGGCTGCTGCGCGACATCGCCGAGGGCCGGGCCCTCGGCGACGTCACCACGCTGCGCGACCCGGAAGTCATGGCCCAGCTCGAGGGGCGCGTGAAGGAGTTGCAGGCGACCGAGGACTGAGCCGGTCGGCAGCGCGCCGCTCAGCGGTCGTCCTAGACCTTTTTGTGCTCGGGGGTCCAAGAACCATCGTCCTGACGGACGAAGTCCTGGAAGATCGCGGGGGCCTCGGCCTGCATGATGCGGGCGACCTTGTCGAACAGCAGGCGCAGCTCCTCCTCGGCGCCCTCGGCCGTGCGCATCTCGATCACGTGGCGCAGCGTGCGCGCGTTGGCGGTCCACACGATGTCGGTGGAGAGGCCGATCGGCGCGAGGCGGCGCAGCGCCGAGGTGACCTCCTTCTTGATGTGGAAGGGCACGCCGTCCTCGTCGATCCCGAGCTCTTTCGCCGCGCTGATCTGGAACTCCTCGAGTTGCTCGACGATCGATAGCACCTGCTCGCGCACGGGCTCCAAGGCGGGCGGCACGCGAAAGCCGATATCGGCGAGGCGCACGTAGCGCAGGCTCTCCTGGCTGAAGGCCGAGCCGGCGCGATGCCTTACAAGCTCGTGCGTCAATACGCGGCTCACGTTGCGCAGCGCGAACGAATAGTTGGCGTGCTCCAGCACGCTCCCGTGCCCGCTGCGCAGGATGTTCGCGAAGTACTCGCGCCGGTCGGTGCGGATCTTCGAGACGTTCGGGTTCAGGCCGGGCTCCCAGCTGCGATAGCAGGCACGCCCGCCGAACTCGAGCAGCAGTTCACCATGACTGGGTTGTCCGCCCGCCCCACCTTCCTCTTCGCCCAGGCGCAGGTCGAGCCACGACTCCCCGCCGACGGCCTGGAGGTAGGCGCGCATCCCCTCGACATCGATCGACGGGCGGGCGATCAGGAAGACTTGCGGGGTCGTCTCGTGCATCGGGCGGACGATGCTACATACCACGCCGGGCGTCGCATATCGCAACGGCGCATCGGGTAGCCTCCAAGCCATACATGGCAACGGTCGGGGAGACAGCTGCAGCGATGGCGCCACCCGGAGCGCCGGTCGCGGCGCGCGCGCTGAGGAGGCGCTACGGAGAGGGCGGCACCGCCGTGGATGCGCTGCGCGGTGTGGACGTCGACGTGCGCTCGGGAGAACTCGTCGCCGTGATGGGGCCGTCGGGCTCGGGTAAGTCGACGCTGATGCACCTGCTGGCGGGCCTGGACCAGCCGACGTCGGGCACGGTCACGATCGCCGGCACGGAGCTCGGCGCGCTCGGCGACGGCGCGCTGACGCGGCTGCGCCGCGAGCACATCGGCTTCATCTTCCAGTTCTTCAACCTGCTGCCGATGCTCGACGCACAGGAGAACATCCTGCTGCCGCTTTCGATCGCCGGTGAGCGCCCGGATCGGGCGTGGCTCGACGAGCTCGTCGCGAAGGTCGGCCTGGAGAAGCGCCGCGGCCACCGCCCGGCCGAGCTCTCCGGGGGCGAGCAGCAGCGCGTGGCGATCGCCCGCGCGCTGGTCACGCGGCCGACGATCCTGCTCGCCGACGAGCCGACGGGCAACCTCGATTCCAAAACCGGCGGGGAGATCCTCGAGCTGATGCGCGCCTCGGTCGACGCCTTCGGCCAGACGACAGTGATGGTGACCCACGACCCGCGCGCCGCCGCGATCGCCGATCGCATCCTGTTCATCGCCGACGGGCTGATCGTGAAGGAGCTCACCGGCGCGAGCGCCGCCGAGGTGCTGGCCGTGATGGGCGAACTGTCGGCGTGACCGTGGTGATGGGCGGTCTCTCCACGTGATAGCGGTCGCGCTCAAAGGCCTCGCGCGGCGCAAGCTCCGCGCGGCGCTGACCGCCCTGGCGATCGTGCTCGGCGTGGCGATGATCAGCGGCACCTACATCCTCACCGACACGATCAAATCCGCGTTCGGGACGGTGTTCACGCAGGTCTACAAGCACACCGACGTCGTCGTCACCGGCAAGAGCGCGATCGGCGGCGACGAACAGGGCGGCGGCGGCGCGAGGACGACGCCCTCCATCCCGGAATCGCTGCTCGCGACCGTGCGCGGGCTCCCCGGGGTGCAGGAAGCGCAGGGCGGTATCGCTGACACGGCCCAGCTGGTGGGGCGCGACGGCAAGGTGATATCGAGCGGCGGCGCTCCGAGTCTCGCGTTCAGCGTGTACGCGCACGGCAACCAGCGCTTCAACCCGCTGGCGCTCGTCGCCGGCACGTGGCCGTCGGGACCCGGCGAAGTGGCGATCGACGCGAACACGGCCGAAACCAAGCACTACGCCGCGGGCCAGGCGATCGGCGTGATCGCGCGCGGCGCCAAGCAGCGCATGCGGATCGCGGGCATCGCCAAGATCGGCGGCGTGTCCTCGCTGGGTGGCGCCACGATGGCGATCTTCGAATTCTCCGTCGCCCAGCGGCTATTCGGCAAGGTGGGCAAGCTCGACTCGATCTCGATCGCGGACAGGCCCGGATACACGCCGGCGCGGGTCGTGCGCGAAGTCCGCGCGATCCTGCCGGCGAGCACGCAGGCGCGCACGGGCGAAGCTGAAGCCGAACACGCGACGAGCAACACGAACGGGTTCCTCAACATCATCCAGGACTTCCTGCTTGCGTTCGCCGGCGTCGCGCTGTTCGTCGGCGCGTTCGTGATCGCGAACACGCTCTCGATCACCATCGCTCAGCGCACGCGCGAACTGGCGACGCTGCGCACGCTCGGGGCGACTCGTCGCCAGGTGCTGCGCTCGGTGCTGCTCGAAGCCCTCGTGATCGGGCTGCTCGCATCGGTGGTCGGGTTGTTCCTCGGCCTGGGCCTCGCCAAGGGACTGAACTCGCTGTTCGTCTCCTTCGGCATCGACCTGCCGCAGGCGAGCACGATCTTCGCGACGCGCACGATCGTCGTCTCGCTCGCCGTCGGCGTGCTGATCACGGCGCTCGCGGCGCTGCGCCCGGCGTTGCGCGCCACGCACGTGCAGCCGATCGCCGCGGTGCGCGAGGGCGCCCTGCTGCCGCCGTCGCGGTTCGCGCGCTTCGGCACCCCCGCCGCGCTTTTGACGATCGTCGTAGCGGTCGCGCTGATGCTGGTCGGCCTGTTCGTCGGCGGGCTCTCGACGGGATCGCGGCTGCTCGCGATCGGCCTCGGCGCGGCGGGCCTGTTCGTGGGCGTGGCGATGCTCGCGAAGGTGCTCGTGCCCCCGCTGGCCTCCGTGCTCGGCTGGCCCGCGACGAGGATCGGCGGCGCCGCCGGCAAGCTCGCGCGCGCGAACGCGATGCGCAACCCCACGCGGACCGCCTCGACTGCTTCGGCGCTGATGATCGGCCTCGCGCTCGTGACGCTTGTCTCGGTGCTGGCGACCGGGCTGAAGGCGACGTTCGAGAGCTCCGTGAATCAGATCTTCAAGGCGGACTACGCGCTCACGGCCACCAACAACTTCTCGCCCGTGTCGATCGCCTCGGCGCAGACGCTGCGCGGCGTGCCCGGGGTGCGGGTGGTCTCCGGCGTGCGCGCCGGACAGGGCCGGGCGTTCGGCGGCAAAATCAACGTCAGCGGCGTCTCGGGAGACATCGGCAGGGTGATCGACGTTAAGTGGCAACAGGGATCGTCCACCGTGCCGGCTGAACTGGGTCGGAGTGGAGCGTTCGTCTCCAAGGACTACGCCAAAGAACTGCACCTGCACGTCTCCTCGCCGATCGCCGTAGAGACGCCCGCCGGGCGCGTCATGCATCTCGACCTACGCGGCATCTACGCACCCCCCAAGGGCGGCTCGCCGTACGGGGACGTCACCATTTCCACGCAGCGCTTCGACGCCGAATACGAAAACCCGCAGAACGTCTACACGTTCGTGGACGTCGCCGGCGGCGTCACGCCCGCGAACACGCTCAGGCTGCAGCGCGCGCTCGCGGGCTTCCCGGACGCGAAGATCCAGACCGAGAGCCAGTTCAAGTCAAGCCAGGAGCAGGGGATCGACACGCTGCTGAACCTGCTGTACGTGCTGCTCTCGCTGTCGATCATCATCAGCCTGTTCGGGATCGTCAACACGCTCGTGCTGACCGTCTTCGAGCGCACGCGCGAGCTCGGCATGTTGCGCGCTGTCGGCATGAGCCGCCGCCAGCTGCGCCGGATGATCCGTCACGAGAGCATCGTCACCGCCCTGATCGGCGCCGCGCTCGGGATCCCCGTCGGGATCGTGCTCGCGATCATGGTCGGGCAGGCGATCGAATACCCCACGTTCACGATTCCCGTGGGCACGCTCGTCGTGTTCGTGATCGCCGCGATTCTCGCCGGCATCCTCGCCGCGATCTTCCCCGCCCGGCGCGCCGCCCGCCTGAACGTGCTGGAGGCGCTGCAGTACGAGTAGGGGCGGCCGTGGCGGATAAGCTGCCGTGAGCATGGCCGCGACGACTACCGACCCTGAGCTGGAGCAGACCGCCTGGGACCTCGAGCCGCTCGTCGACGGCGAGGGCGAGGGGGGCGTCGAGAGCCGACTGAACGACGCGCTCGCGCGCGCGCAGGCGTTTGCCGAGCGCTATTCCGGCAAGCTCGGCGAGTTCGACAGCGCGGGCCTGGCCGAGGCGATGGCGGCGCTGGCCGTGATCTACGAGCTGCTCGGCCGCGCCGGCTCCTACGCGGCGCTGCGCTTCTCCGCTGACACGGCGGCTCCCGCCAACGGGGCGCTGTTGCAGAAGGTGCAGGAGCGCGAGACGCAGATCGCAACCACGCTCCTGTTCTTCGAGCTGGAGTGGGCGGCGCTGAGCGACGAGCGCGCTGAGGCGCTGCTGGCCGGAGAGGGCCTTGACTTCTGCCGTCACCACCTGCGCAGTGTGCGCCGCTATCGCGAGCACCTGCTCTCGGAGCCCGAGGAGAAGATCCTCGCCGAGAAGGATCTCACGGGCGCGAGCGCCTGGTCGCGTCTGTTCGAAGAGCTGACCTCGGCGATCGAGGTCACCCTCCCGGGTATACCCAGAGGGCACACGGCGGGAGAGGATTCGCGGTCCGAGGGTGCGGGCAAGCCTCCGTCCGAGGGTGCGGGCGAGCCGCCGCGGGCCGCGGAGACCGTCGCGCTCGATGTCGCCTTGAGCAACCTGATGTCGGGCGACCGTGATCTGCGTCGCAGCACTGCCGCGGCGGTGACCGCGGCGCTGCAGCCGGGGCTGCGCACGCGGGCGTTCCTGTTCAACACGCTCCTCGCCGACAAGGCGACCGACGACCGCCTGCGTCGCTACCCCGGCTGGCTGGCGGCGCGCAACCTCTCAAACGAGGCCTCGGACGAGTCGGTTCAGGCGCTGATCGAGGCGGTCCGCGGGCGCTATGAGATCGCGCGGCGCTGGTATCGGCTGAAGGCCCGCCTGCTCGGGGTCGAGAAGTTGGCCGACTACGACCGGATGGCGGCTGTCACCGAAGACGAGGTCAGCTTCTCCTTCGCCCAGGGACGCGAGATCGTGCTCGACTGCTACTCGTCCTTCTCACCCGAGCTCGGCGCGCTGGCCAAACGCTTCTTCGACGAGCGCTGGATCGATGGGCCGGTGCGACCGGCCAAGCGCGGCGGCGCCTTCTGCGCGTCGGGTGTCCCCTCCGGACACCCCTACGTGCTGCTCAACTACACCGCCCGCCGGCGCGACGTGCTCACGCTCGCGCACGAGCTCGGCCACGGCGTCCACTTCGCGCTCGCCGCCAAGCAGGGCGTCTTTCACCAGAGCACGCCTTTGACGCTCGCCGAGACCGCTTCCGTGTTCGCCGAGACCGTCGTCTTCGGGCGGCTGCTCGGCGAGGATTCGACTCCTGCCTCGCGCCTGGCGCTGCTCGCGGAGAACCTCGAGGACACGATCGCCACGGTCTTCCGCCAGGTCGCGATGAACCGCTTCGAGGACCTCGTCCACACCACGCGGCGCGAGCAGGGCGAGCTGTCGGTAGAGCGCTTCGGCGATCTCTGGGCCGAGAGCCAGGGTGAGCTGCTCGGCGACTCGGTCGAGATCACCGACGGCTACCGCTCCTGGTGGTCCTACGTGCCGCACTTCATCGGCTCGCCCGGCTACGTCTACGCCTACGCCTACGGCCAACTGCTCGCGCTATCGGTCTACCAGCGCTACGAGCAGCAGGGGCCCGAGCTCGTGCCCCGCTACCTGGAGATGCTCGCCGCCGGCGGCTCGCGCAGCCCCGAGGAGCTGGGCCAGATCGTCGGCATCGACCTGGCCGACCCGGGCTTCTGGGAGGCCGGGCTGGATCTGGTCGAGCGCCAGCTGCAGGAGGCCGAAGCGGCGGCCGAGGCCTCAGGAAGGCTATAGCTCAGAACAGCCCCCCGCGCGCAGTGACTGTTACCCGGCGCTGCGTGTCTGGGCCTGCTTGCACAGCTCGGGCAGGCTGATCGCCTGCACCGCCGGTGTCAGGTGGTAGCTCTCGGCACCGGGGTAGACGACGAGTGCGCGCTGTGGTGCCAGGTCGGCGAGCGCGGAGTGGAAGCCGCGCTCCGGTGTGGGCGTGAGGCTGCGCTTGATCTCCACCGCCCACTCCTCGCCGCCGGGCCAGGCAAGGACGAGGTCGACCTCTGCGCCGTGGCTGGTGCGGTAAAAGCTCCCCTGTACTTGATGCCCGCCCGCCGCCAGTAGATTCTCGATCGCCATGCCCTCCCAGCTCGGTCCGACGATGGGGTGTCCGAGCACCGCCTCCTTGTCGGCTAGCCCGAGCAGGGCGTGTATCAGGCCGCTATCGCGTACGTATACCTTCGGGGAGCGCACCAGCCGCTTGCCGGCGTTCGGCAATCGGGGCGCGAGACGTCGCACGAGCAGAAGATCGACCATCAGATCGAGATAGTGGGCGATGGTGCTCCCGCTCACACCGAGTCCGCGTGCGAGCTGCGCGGCGTTGAGCAGCCCACCTTGATGGTGCGCGAACATCGTCCACAACCGTCGCAGCGTCTCAGCCGGAATCCGCGGGCCCAGCTGTGGAATATCGCGCTCCAGGTATGTGCGGATGAAGTCCTGGCGCCATCGCAGGCTGATCGCGTCATTCGCCGCGAGGAAGCTGTCCGGGAAGCCGCCTCGCACCCACAGCTGGTCCAGCTGCTCCGCGCCGACCTCGGTGACGTCGAACGGGGCGAGCTCAATGAATGCGATCCTCCCCGCCAGGCTCTCGCCCGACTGGGCCAGCAGGTCGATCGCGGCGGAGCCCAGCAGGAGGAACCGGCCGGACCCGGAGCCTTCGCGCCTTGCCTGGTCGATCACACCGCGCAGCACTTCGAACAGGCCGGGTGCGCGCTGGATCTCATCGAGAATGATGAGCTCCTGTGCATGGTCGGCGAAGTAGAGCTCAGGCTCAGCCAGGCGAGCCCGGTCCGCGGCGGACTCCAGGTCCAGGTAGACCGATGGCCGCCCCTCGGCGATCGTGAGGGCAAGCGTGGTCTTGCCGGACTGCCGTGGGCCGAGGAGGGCAACGGCCGGCGTCTGGTCCAGCAGCGCGGTGACTTCAGAAGCTACCCGTCTCTCTACCATCCGTGCAATTATAAACCGTAGCTAGAGATTTGCACGGACTTATCCGTTTAGAACAGCCCACCGAGCGCGCCGCCCGCGTGGCTCACGAGGTCGAACAGCGGCTGGGGGATGATGCCGAAGAAGAGCGTCGCCGCCGCGGCGAGGATCGCGACGAAGAGGACCTCCGGCTGCGGGCGCTCGAGCGCGTCGGACTCGGGGGAGCCACCGGCCAGCACGGGCAGGGCGCCCTTGACGAGTGGCGCCGAGGCCCTCTCCGGCGCGGGGCGCATCCAGATCGCCGCGATCACCGGCAGGTAGTAGCCGAGCGAGATCATCGAGCCGATCACGATCGCCACGCCCAGCCAGGTGTAGCCGCCCGAGACGGCCGCGTCGATCAGGTAGAACTTGCCGATGAACCCGGCCGTCGCGGGGATGCCGGCGAGCCCGAGCAGCGAGATCGTCATCGGCCACGCCAGCCACGGTCGCTCGCGGCCCAGGCCGGCGACCGCCTCGACCGAGTCGCCCAGATCGGTTTCGCGCTCGCGCGCGACGATCACCGCGAAGGAGGCCATGTTCATCGCCACGTACACCGCCAGGTAGAAGACCGTCGCCTGTACGCCCAATTTGCTCGCGACGAGGACCCCGGCGAGCATGTATCCGGCCTGCGCCACCGAGGAGTACGCGAGCATCCGCTTCAGCGAGGACTGTCCGAGTGCGCCGACGTTGCCGACGATGATTGTGATCGCCGCCAGCGCCGCCACCGCCGGTCCCCAGCTGCTCTGCGCGCCGATCAGCGCGACGTCAAACAGCCGCAGGAACACGCCCAGCGCGGCGACCTTCGTGGCCACCGCCATGAACGCCGTCACCGGCGTCGGCGCGCCCTCGTACACGTCGGGAGTCCACTGGTGGAAGGGGGCGACAGAGGCCTTGAAGCAGAGGCCCGCGACGCACAGCGCGATCCCCGTCAGCGTCAGGGGGTCGGTCGCGAGGCTGCCCTTCGAGAGCGCGGCGGCGATCGCGGTGAAGTCGGTCGCGCCGGTCGCGCCGTAGATCAGCGCCAGGCCATACAGCAGCGTGGCCGAGCCGACCGAGCCGATGATCAGGTACTTCAGCCCCGACTCCAGCGAGCGCTCCCGCCTCATTTCGCTCGCGCAGAGCACGTACAGGGGAATCGAGAGGAGCTCCAGGCCGAGGAATACGAGCACCGTGTTCTGGGCCGAGGCTAGTAGCGACATGCCGCCGATCGAGGTCAGCAGCAACGCGTGAAACTCGCCGTGGGCAGCTTCGCGTGTCGCCGGTGAGCGCCACGCGAGCAGCACCGTGCATGCGCCGCCGGCGATCAGGATCAGGTTGAGGACGAGCGACAGGTCGTCGATCCGCAGCGCGCCGGCGACGATCGACTTCTGCGCGTTCCACTGCCAGATCGTCAGGCCCAGCGCGGCGCCGAGCGCCACCAGGGTGAGCGCGGGCACGGCCTGCTCGCGCGCCTCCTTGCGGCCGAGCAGCCCGACGAGCAGCACGACCACGGCGCCGCCGAGCAGCGCGATCAGCGGCGACAGGCCGGCGAAGTCGACGTGCGGGCCTTGCAGGTGGGCGGTGGCGAGCGTGTTCAGTGTCATGGCGGTCACGGTCTTCCCTTGGGCACGGCGACGCAGGGTGCGCCGGCTTCCAGCAACGTCGTGTCGGGCAGGCATCGATCCGATTGGACGCTCGCGACGCCGAGCGATGGCGCGCTGAGAAGCTGGGCGGTGGCGACCGACTGCTTGACCGAGCGTTCGCTGCGTTGCAGCGCGAACTGGGGATAGAGCGCGAGGAACACGATCACCGCGATCAGCGGCACCAGCACCAAGCCGTCGCGCAGGGTGATGTCGCGGGACTCGACCTTTGGCCCGACCCGGTTGTGCATCGCGCGGATGAACAGACGCAGCGCGTAGACGCTCGCCATGACGACGCCGCTGAAGGCGATCACCGCGATCGCGAGCTTGGCTTTGAAGACGCCCAGCAGGATCAGAAACTCGCCCACGAAGTTGCTCGAGCCGGGGATCGCGAGCGTGGCGAGCGCGACGATCAAAAACAGCGAGGCGAGCACCGGTGCGCGGAAGGCGATGCCGCCCATCTCGCGCACGTCCTCCGAGCCGCCGGCGCGCTTTGACAGCAGCAGGATGATGAAGAACAGCGGCGCCACGACGAGCCCGTGGTTGAGCATCTGCAGCAGCGCGCCCTGGGCGCCCTGGGGGTTCAGCGCGAAGATCCCGAGCGTGATGAACCCGAGCTGCGCGACCGAGGAGTACCCCGCGATCAGGCGCACGTCGGTCTGCGAGAAGGCGAGCACCGAGCCATAGATGATCGAGGCGAGCGCGATCAGCAGCATCAGCACCTGGAAGTGCGCCGCCGCTTGCGGGTAGAGCGGTAGGACGATCGCCAGGAAGCCGTACGCCCCGACCTTGGAGAGCACGCCGGAGAAGACCATCAGCACCTCGATCGGCATCGCCCTATATCCATCCGGCATCCAGCCGTGCAGCGGGAACGCGGGCATCTTCACGAGGAACGCGGCGGCGAAGAACAGGAAGATCCACTCCTGTGAGCCCCTGCTCAGGGGCAATGCCTGCAGCGAGGAGAGCACGAACGTGATGTGACCGCCGCCCTGCTGGGAGGCGAGCACGCCGGTGGCGATCGCGGCGGCGAGCATCAACAGCGAGCCGGTGAGCGTGTAGATCACGAGCTTGACCGTCGCTTTCACGCGGTCGGGCCCGGTGCCCCACCCGCCGACCAGGAAGTAGAAGGGGATCAGCATCAGGTCGAAGAACGCGACGAACAGCGCCAGATCCTGGGCGAGGAAGGCGCCGAGCACGGCTGACTCGGCGAGCATGAAGTGGAAGTAGAAGAGCTTCGGGCGTTCCCACGAGCGGAGGTTGGCGGCGAGCGTAGCGGCGGCGAACAGCAGCGTGGTGAGGCCCACGAGGAACACGTTCAGGCCGCTCACGCCGAGCTTGTAGTGGATGCCCAGCGTCGAGATCCAGACGACGTCGGTCACGTGCTGCAGGCCGGCGCCGGCGCTGTGGAAGTCGGCGATGTAGCCGATCGCGAGCCCCAGCGCAGCAACCGACCCGGCAAGTGCCAGCGCGCTCGGGATACGGAGGAGACGCGCGGGGACGAGTGCGCCCAGCACGCCGCACAGCGCGGGCAGCCAGATCAGGATTGAGAGAGGTGGCATCTGCTCAGGTCGTCCGCGGGATCAGGCCTGTAAGAGGAAGTAGAAGCCGACGCCCGCCACACCGAGCACGAGCAGCGCGGCGTAGTAGCGCAGGAAGCCGTTCTGCACGGCGCGCACCGCGGCCGATCCTGCCCGCACGAGCCCGGTCGTACCGCCGATCAGCGTGTCCTGCACGAACACCTGCTCGAAGGTGTTCATCGCGAAGCGCCCCGTTGCGGCCGCCGGGCGCACGACGGCGAGGTCAATCAGCTCGTCGAAGTACCACTTGTTCACGAGCAGCTCATACACGGGCTTCATTCGAGCTTGGATCGCGGCCGACGTCCCCGGCTTGGCGACCCAGATGCGGTAGGCGATCGCGATCCCCGCGAGCCCCAGCACGGTGCCGAGCACCATCCCGAAGATCAAGAGGCCATCCTTGGTGTGTGGTTCGTAGAGCGGCGAGCCGGCGAAGGTCGGGCGCAGGAAGTTGACGATCACATCGTCAACCCCGGGGACCTGGACGAGGCCGGCGCCCACCGCGCCGATCGCCAGCACGGTCATCGCGACCTTCATCGGCATGGCGCGCTCGGCGATCGTGTGGTGCGGGCCGGGGAAGCCGACGTCGGTGTCCTCGACCTCGCCGTTCGCCGGATTCGTCGGGACCTCCGCGTGGTGCAGATGACCGCCTTCGAGCTCGCGCGCCTCGGCGACCGGCTCGCCGTAGAAGGCCCTGAAGATCATCCGGAAGGTGTAGATCGCCGTCAGGAACGCGCCGAGGTAGCCGGCCACGTAGAGCGCCCAGTGCCAGCCGCCGCGCTCGGCCGTGACGAGCAGGATGTCGTCCTTGGAGAAGAACCCGGAGAACGGCGGGATGCCGGACAAAGCCAGGCCGCCGATGACGAAGCAGGCGAACGTGAACGGCAGCGCCTTGCGAAAGCCGCCCATCTTCTCCAGCGACTGCTCGCCGCCCATCGCGCCGATGATCGAGCCGGCGCCCATGAACAGCAGCGCCTTGAAGAACGCATGGGTCATCAGGTGGAACATCCCGGCCGCGTAGGCGCCGACGGAGACGCCCATGATCATGTAGCCGATCTGGGACATCGTCGAGTAGGCGATCACGCGCTTGATGTCCGTCTGCGTCAGCGCGATCGTGCCGGCGATCAAGAGTGTCGCGGCGCCGATCACGGCGCCCGTGTCCTGCGCGGCGGGGGCCAGTTCGAAGAGCACGTGCATGCGCGCGATCAGGTAGACGCCGGCGGTGACCATCGTCGCGGCGTGGATCAGCGCGCTGACGGGGGTCGGGCCCTCCATCGCGTCGGGCAGCCAGGTGTGCAGCGGGACCTGGGCGGACTTCGCGGCGGCGCCGAGGAGCAGCAGCAGGCAGCCGGCGACGACGTCCGCTTCGCCTGAGTGGAAGACGTGCGGCGCGGCCTTGAACGCGGCGAGGAAGTTGAGCGTGTGAGTGTGCTTGAAGATGAAGTACGTGCCGAGCACCAGGCCGACGTCGCCGACGACGTTGATCACGAATGCCTTGATCCCCGCGTTCGTGGCGGTCGTGCGCCGGTACCAGAAGGAGATCAGCAGGTAGGAGGCGGCGCCGACGAACGCCCAGCCGACGATCAGGATCAGGAAGTTGCCCGCGAGCACGAGCAGCAGCATCGAGAAGACGAAGAAGTTCAGGTAGGAGAAGAAGCGGGCGCTACCGCGGTCCTCGTCCATGTAGGAGATCGAGTACAGGTGGATCATCGTCGAGATGCCCGTGACGATCAGGATCATGTACACCGACAGCGGGTCCACGAGGATCGACAGGTGCGCGCTTACGCCCACCGTGGAGGCATAGGTCCACAGCGACGATTCCAGCTCGCGGTCGGTAGGGGCATGCCCCTGCAGCGCGATCAGCGCGCCGAGCGCCGCGAGGAACGCGAGCCCGATCGCGGCCGTGCCGATCCACCCGGCGTAACGCCCAGGCAGCGAGCGATAGCCGATGGCGATCACGAGCGTACCGAGCAGCGGGAACAGCAGGACAAGCCAGGCGTACGTCGTGGTCATCCCTGCAGCTCCCTCAGCTCATCTACATCGACCGGCAGGCTGCGACGGTAGATCGCGACGATCATGCCCAGCCCGATGCAGACCTCGCAGGCGGCGACGGTCATCACGATCAGCGCGAGGATCTGACCGTCGCCGTTGCCCCACATGCGCGAGAACGCGACGAGCGAGAGGTTGGCGCCGTTGAGCATCAGCTCGAGGCACAGCAGCACCACCAGGGGGTTGCGCCGGGTGATCACGCCGACGGCGCCGAGCGAGAAGACGATCGCCGAGACGGCGAGGTACCAGGCGATGCTCATCGCTGCCTCACCCCTACCCCCTCGGCTGTTGTGCCGGTACCCTGCGGGCGGATCATGTCGAGAGGAGCGAGCGGCTTGCGCTGCTCTTCGTCTTCCAGGCCACCCCGCCGCCCGGCGAGCACGACCGCGCCGACGGCCGCGATCAGGAGCAGCAACGAGGCCGCCTCGAACGCGAGCAGGAAGCGCGTGAGCAAGAGGTTGCCGATGTAAGCGGGAGTGCCGAACGTGCGCGGCCCCGGAGCGTAGGGTGCGCCCTGGCCGCCGATCGCCTTCAGGCCCGTGCCGAGCAGCGCGATCAGCAGCTCGATCAGCAGCGCCCCACCGGCGATAGCGCCGCCGAGGCGCAGGTTCGCGCCGCCGAGGCGCACGCCGGGGAGCAGATCGTCGCCGCGCAGGCCCGAGGCGGAGCCGCCGACATAGGCGACGACGAACACGTACAGGACCATCACCGCGCCGGCATACACGACCACCTGGGCGGCGGCGACGAATTCCGCGCGCAGCAGCAGGAACAGCACCGCGAGTGAGATCAGATGCCCGACGAGCGCGAGCACGCTGAAGAAGGGGTCGCGCAGGACGACGACGCCGACGGCGCCGGCGATCACGCCGAAGCCGGCGATGAAGAACAGGATCGCGCTCACTCGCCCTCGTTCCTCAGCGGCGTGCGCTCGAGCGGCTCGGCGAGCAGCATCTCCTTGGTGAAGATCAGATCCGAGCGGTCGTAGTCGGACAGCTCGTAGTCGTGGCCCATCGTGATCGCGTCGAACGGGCAGGCGATCTCGCAGTAGCCGCAGAAGATGCAGCGGGATAAATTAATCTCGTACACCGCGGCGTAGCGCTCGCCGGCGGAGACGCGGTTCTCGGGCGTGTTCTCGGCCGCGACCACGCGGATGCAGTCGGCCGGGCAGGCGGCGGCGCAGAGCGAGCAGCCGACGCACTTCTCGAGACCGGATCCCACCCCGTCCCCGTCCTCGAAGCGGTGGAGCTTGTGCCGGCCGCGAAAGCGCGGATACACGGGCGTCTTCTCCTCCGGATACTGAACGGTGACGGGCTTTTCCGTAAAGCGGCCGAAGGTCGTCATCAGGCCGCGCACGGTCTCCCGGAACGTGCGCCAGGTGCCGCGCGCAGCGCCCGGCGCGGGCGTGCGCTGGACCACGATCACGTCCTCGCCGGGGCTCCATGAGGTGACGTTCAGCCCGCTCGCGGAGGCAGGCCCGGGGGCCGAAGCAACCGGCTGTGCGGGGGTTGGCTGAGGGGACTCGGGCGTGGCGGGCAATTGAGGAGTCTCTGGGGTCTCGGGCGTCATGTCAGTGCGTCACCACCACGAGCACGGCCGTGACGAGCGCGTTGAGCGTGGCCAGCGGCAGCAGGACCTTCCAGCCGAAGCTCATCAGCTGGTCATAGCGCAGCCGCGGGAGCGTCGCACGGACCCAGATGAACAGGAACGTGACGAGCGACATCTTGAAGAGCACGATGAAGGGATCGAGCCAGCCGGGCGGGTGGATGCCGAACGGCAACAGCCAGCCGCCGAGGAACACGGTGGTGACGATGCCGGAGACGACGAGCACGTTGAGGTACTCGGCGAAGTAGTAGGAGGCGAAGCGCCCGCCGCCGAACTCGGTGTTGTAGCCGCCGACGAGCTCGGCGTCGGCCTCGGTCAGGTCGAACGGCGCGCGGTTGGTCTCGGCAAAGCTCGCGGTGAGGAAGATCAGGAAGCCGAAGAACTGGGGCACGATGAACCACATGCCCGCCTGGGCTTCGACGATGCCGGTCAGCGAGAGCGTCCCGGCGGTGAAGATCACCCCGAGCAGCGCCAGCCCTTGCGAGACCTCGTAGGAGATCAGCTGGGCGGCGCCGCGCATCGCGCCGAGGAACGAGTACTTCGAGCCCGAGGACCAGCCGCCGAGCATGATCCCGTAGAACGCGATCCCCCCGAACGCGACCAGGTACAGCGGACCGATCGAGACGTCGATCCCGTACAGCCCGACGGGCTTGCCGAAGATGTGCTGGACGTTGCCGAAGGGGATGATCGCGAACGCCGCGACGGCGGTGAGGATCGAGATGATCGGCGCGAGCACGAACAGGAACCCGATCGAGGTGCTCGGGCGGAACTGCTCCTTGGTGAGCAGCTTGAGGATGTCAGCGAGCGGTTGCAGCGCGCCGTAGGGGCCGACGCGGTTGGGGCCGTAGCGGCTCTGAAAGCGCCCGAGCAGCTTGCGCTCGGCGAGCAGCACGACGGGGACCAGCTGTAGGCCCACGGCGAAGATCACGATCGCCTTCAGGACCTGGATCCACCATTCTTCGTAGTAGCCGACGAGCGCGAGCATCAGGATGTCACCGCCGTCTCGCGCTCCTGCCAGCGCACACCCCGGCCACCGATCTCCTCGAGTGTCAGGCCCGCGTAGAAGGGGACCGCATCGAACAGCTGCTGGGAGGCCATCGAGCCGGTGAGCACGCCGAGGTCCAGATCCAAGCGCGAGGCCACCTTGGCGAGCACCTGCCAGCCGGCGAGCGTGGAGCCGAACTTACCCGGCCGGGCGACGGCGGGGCGCAGCCGCTGCAGTCGTCCGTCGGGATGGACGACGGTGCCCTCCTTCTCGGCGTAGGCCTCGGACGGGAAGACCACGTCGGCGTGCGCGCGCAGGCCGTCGGTCAGAAACGAGGCGTGAGCGACGACCGTCGAGGCGCGCTCCAATGCCTGCTCCCACAGATCGCGCTCGGGAAGCTCCTCCAGCGGATCCGACTGCAGGAGGTACAGCGCCGCGAGCTCACCGGCGATCAGGGCCTCGGCGATCCCGCGGGCGTCCCTGCCGGGTGCGTCGTCGAGCTCGCAGAGCCCCGGTCCGGCGTTTGGCAGCACTCCGGCCTCGCGTAGGCCGCGCCCGTTTGAGCCGGCGGGGATTTCGAGCAGGCCCGCGCCCGGGACCTCGCTCATCGAGAGCGAGGCGGCGATCTCGAGCAGCGCCTGAGTGGCCGCCGGTCCGTTCGGCCCGGCGGTCAGGCGCTCGTGCCAGAGGATGACGACGTCCTCACCGTGCTGCCCCAGCGAAAGGGCCAGCTCTCGCAGCGCCGGGAGATCCTCGCTCGAGGCCTCAAGGAGCTTCATGTCGTGGCGGCGGACGCCCTTGCGTAGGCGCAGATCGAGGATCGGCATGTCTTCGATCGGGTCGGCGTCGAGGACCAGCACGGAGTGGGCGAACTCGAGGTCGGAGATCTTTGCTTGCAGGGCGGGATCGGACAGTGCGCGGTGGAGCTCCAAGGGCAGAGTGCCGGCGCGGCGCGAGTCCAGGTGCGGCGATCCGAGTCCCTCGCGCAGCAGTCGAGCAAGCAGGAATCCCTCCTCACCCGTGGCCTGTCCCCCGGCGATCGCGCCGGTGCGCTCGCCGGCGCGTTTCAGCCCGGAGGCAGCGGCCTCGAGCGCCCGCTCCCAGGAGACGGGGCGCAGCTCGCCGCCGTCGCGGATCAGCGGCTCGGTAATGCGCTCGTCCCCGCCGAGCGCGGGGTAGGCAAAGCGGCCGCGGTCACACAGCCAGCCGTCGTCGACCTCATCGTTCTGGCGCGCGAGCACGCGCAGCACGCGATCGTCGCGGACGGTCAGGGTGACGTTGCACTGGGAGGGGCAGAGCGTGCAGACCGAGCCGGCGTCCTCGACGTCCCAGGGCCGCGCGCGGAAGCGGTAGGGGAGTGAGGTGAGCGCGCCGACGGGGCAGAGCTCGACGATGTTGCCGCTGAACGGCGCGACGTAGGGGTGGCCGTCGAAGGTCGAGATGTAGGAGTGCGCGCCGCGCTCCAGGAGCACGAGCTGGTGGTCTTCGGAGATCTCCTGGGAGAAGCGCGCGCAGCGATAGCAGAGGATGCAGCGCTCGCGGTCGATCGCGATCGTGGGGGAGAGCTCGAGCGGCTTGACGAAGTGGCGCTTGGGCTCGATGAAGCGCGAGTGGCCGGGGCCCCAGCCGAAGGTGATGTCCTGCAGCGGGCACTCGCCGCCCTTGTCGCAGACGGGGCAGTCGAGCGGGTGGTTGATCAGGAGGAACTCGACGACCGCCTGCTGCGCGATCTTCACGCGCTCGGTCTGGGTGTGGACGACCATGCCGTCCTTGACGGGGGTGGAGCAGCCGGTCTGCAGCTTGCCGATCCCCTCGATCTCGACCAGGCACATGCGGCAGGCGCCGACCGGGTTGCCGAGCTTGGGCTCGTAGCAGAACACGGGGATCTCGACGTCGCCGTGCTTGGCCGCATCGACGAGCATCACGTTCTCCGGCGCCTGCACCTCGAGGCCGTCGATCGTGAAGGTGATCGTCTTCGGTTCGGGCCTAGGCACCGGGCGCTCCCTGGGCGGCCAAGGCCTGCTCGGAGGCGCCGGCCTGGTGGCCGGCCGTGTGCCCGGCCGGGTGGGCGGGGTTCAGATCAGCGCGCGCGCGGGCGGACTCGATGTGGGCCTCGAACTCGGGGCGGAACTTCGCGATCATCGAGCCGATCGGCATCGCCATCGCGTCGCCGAGCACGCACAGGCAGTTGCCGATGATGTGCTCTTGGACAGAGGCCATGATGTCGAGGTCCATCGGCGTGGCCTCGCCGGAGTCGATCCGCTCGAGCATCTCGACGGTCCAGTTCGTGCCCTCGCGACAGGGGGTGCACTTGCCGCAGGACTCGTGCCGGTAGAACTTCGCGAGCTTGATCGCCAGCTCGACGATCGGCGTGGAGTCATCGACGACGATGATCGCGCCGGAGCCGAGCATCGAGCCGGCTTTGGCGAGCGAGTCGAAGTCGTAGGGCACGTCGAGATCCTCGGCGGTGAGCACCGGCGCCGAGGAGCCGCCCGGGAACCAGCACTTGATCTGACGCCCCTCCAGCGGGCCGCCGGCGAGGCCGAAGATGATCTCGCGCGAGGGGATGCCCAGCTCGATCTCGTAGTTGCCCGGGCGTCGCACCTGACCGGAGATCGAGACGAGCTTGGTGCCGGTGGAGGTCTGCACGCCGAGCTTCGCGTACTCCTCGCCGCCCATGCGCATGATCGTCGGGACCGTGGAAAGCGTCTCGACGTTGTTGATCAGGGTCGGCCCCTGGTAGAGGCCCTGGTTGGCCGGGAACGGCGGCTTCAGGCGCGGGTTGCCGCGCTTGCCCTCGAGCGAGTCGAGCAGCCCGGTCTCCTCGCCGCAGATGTAGGCGCCGGCGCCGCGGTGGACGACGAGCGAGAGCGAGTGCTCGGAGCCGAGGATCTGCTCGCCGATGTAGCCGGCCTCGCGCGCTTCGGCAAGCGCCGCGTCGAGCACGTCGGCCTGCAGCACATACTCTCCGCGGATGTAGATGAACGAGCGGTTGGCGCCGGCCGCGTAGGAGGCGATCACGATCCCCTCGAGCAGCATGTGCGGGCTCTTCTGCATCAGTTCGCGGTCCTTGAACGTCCCCGGCTCGGACTCGTCGGCGTTGCAGACGAGATACTTGTCCATCGAGCCTTTGGGCAGGAAGGAGACCTTCTTGCCCATCGCGAAGCCCGCGCCCCCGCGCCCGCGCAGCCCGGAGGCTTCGAGCTGCTTGAGCACGTCCTCGGGCGCCAGCTGCAGCGCCTGGCGCAGAGCCTCGTAGCCGCCGCGGCGCCGGTAGACCGCGAGCGTGTTCAAGCCGGGCTCGTCGATGTCCTTGAAGAGCAGCTTGTCGCTCATCTGTTTGCCTCCACATCCGCGCAAGCCCGCTTTGCCAGTTGCTTCTCCGGCAGCACTGGGCGTCCCGCGCGGATGTCGTCGAGCAGCGCGGGGACGTCCGCGAGCGAGAGCGGGCCGACGTAGACGCCGTCGACGGAGGCCATCGGCGCTATGTCGCAGGCGCCGAGGCACTCGAACGCGCGAACGTTGAATTCGGAGGCCCCATCGGCCGCCTCGCTCACAGCCTCCTGGACGGCCGCGAGCAGCGCATCGGCGCCAGAGAGCGAGCAGGAGATGTTCGTGCAGACATACACGCTGTGGCGTCCGACGGGCTCGGTCTCGAGCATGTCGTAGAACGTGGCGACGGCAGCGAGGTCCGCCGGGGTCAAGCCCATCACGCAGGCAACCTGCTCGATCGCCTCGGGCGAGCACCAGCCGTGCAGGCGCTGGGCGGCCTGCAGCGCGGGGAGCGTGGCGGAGTGGCTGTTGGGGTAGAGCGCCATCGAGGCCTCGATCTCCGCGCGCAACTCGGCCGGAACCGGGACGGATGGGGATCCCCCCCGCCCGGGGATCGTCGCCGGGTCCTTGTCCAGATCGGCGGGAGTGTCCCAGCCGGGCACGCGCGAGCCGTGGGCATATCTGGGAACCGGCGTCATTGCATCCATCCTGGGCACGTAGGGCAAGCTGGGCAAGGACGCAGAGAGCGTGGCGTGCTGTGCACGCGAGCGACCGAGGACGCAGATCCAGCGCAGCCATACGTGTTCAGGATCATCGGTCGATGCCGCCGAGGATCGGATCGAGCATCGCGGTCGTCGCGATCATGTCGGCGATGTAGCTGCCGCGGGCCATCGGCGCGAGCGCCTGGAGGTTGACGAAGCTCGGGTCGCGCATGTGCACGCGCGCGGGCTTGGAGCTGCCGTCGGAGCGGACGAAGCAGGCGAGCTCGCCGCGGGGGGACTCGATCGGGTAGTAGATCTCGCCGGGCGGCACGCGAAACCCCTCGGTGACGAGCTTGAAGTGGTGGATCAAAGCCTCCATCGAGGTGGCGAGCTCATGACGGGGCGGCAGCGCCACCTTGCGATCGCCCGTCATGTGCGGCCCCTCGGGCAGCCCGTCGAGCGCCTGCTCGACGATCTTCACCGACTCGTAAATCTCTGCCAGGCGCACGGCGAAGCGGTCGTAGTTGTCGCCGACCGTCCCCACCGGGATCTTGAACTCGAAATCCTCGTAGGAGCTGTACGGCGCCGCCTTGCGCAGATCCCAGGGGTTGCCCGCGGCGCGCAGGAGGGGGCCCGTCACGCCGAGTGAGAGCAGCGTTTGCGCATCCAGCGGGCAGGTCCCGCGCAGGCGCTGCAGGACGATCTCGTTGGAGTTGAGGATCGCCCCGTACTCGTCGGCGCGCTCGGGCATGACCTTCAAAAATTCCCTCAGCTTCGGCTCAAAGCCTGCGGGGATGTCCTCGATCACGCCGCCGACCTGGAAGTAGCGCGTGTGCATGCGCGCGCCGGAGGACATCTCGAACAGGTCGAGGATCATTTCGCGCTCGCGCAGGCAGTACAGGAAGATCGAGACGGCGCCGAGATCGAGCGCGCTCGTGCCCAGCCAGATCAGGTGCGATGCGATGCGATTAAGCTCAAGATGGATAACGCGCAGGTATTGGGCGCGCTTGGGAACATCCACCTCCACGAGCGTCTCGACCGCGCCGATGTAGGCCATCGCGTTGAAGTAGTACGCGAGGTAGTCCATCCGCTCGACGATCGGGATGACCTTCCAGTAGGCCTTGTCCTCGGCCGTCTTCTCGATCCCCGTGTGGACGTAGCCGACGATCGGTTTGATGTCGCGCACGACCTCAGCCTGGAGCGTGACGAGCAGCCGCAGGACGCCGTGCGTAGCGGGGTGATGCGGGCCGAAGTTGAGCGTCATCAGCTCGTCCGTCGTCTCTGCACCGCCGCTCGCTTCCTCGACCGGGGCGAGCGTGATGCTCTGCTCGCGGCGGCGGTACTCGGACAGGCTCGGGCCCTCGGGTGGAGTGGGGCTCACGCGCGCGACTCCAGCCACTCGGCCTCGTCGTAGGTGAAGATGACCGGTTCGCCCCCGATCGGAAAATCGCGCCGCTGGGGATGGCCCTCGTAGTCCTCGGGCAGGAGGATCCGGCGCAGGTCCGGATGGCCGTCGAAGACGACCCCGAACATGTCGTACACCTCGCGCTCCTGATGGTTGGCCGTCGGCCATTCGTCGGTGACTGAGTCCACCCTGGGTGAGTCGATTCCCAGGCGCAGCTTGACCGTGATGCGGTCGACCCGGCTCATGTCCAGCAGCTCGTAGACGACGCCGAGGCGCGGCTCCTCGGGGTAGTAGTCGACGCCATGCACGCTGGCCAGGAAGGTGTACCCCCGTCCGCGCAGGTGCAGGAGCGTCGCGCGGATCGCCGAAGGGTCGATCGTGAGGGTGGCGCGTTCGCGGAAATAGACCGTCTCGAGAACGGTGTCGCCCAGCTCGTGGGCGATCAGCTCCAAGCCCGTGGCGTCAGGCATCAGGCTCTTTATGGGGGGTGGTCGGGAGGGGGGCCGGGTGGGCGGGCTCCAATCCCGCTGAGAAGATCTCCTCCGTGCCGACGGCGTCGTAGCGCTCACGCCAGCCCATGTCGGGGTCGTCCTGGACCATCTTGCGCAGCTTCAGCACGCCGTGCATCAAGGACTCCGGCCGGGGCGGGCAGCCGGGGACGTGGACGTCGATCGGCATGAACTTGTCGGCTGGCACGAGCGCGTAGTTGTTGAACACTCCCATCGAGCTGCAGCAGGCCCCCATCGAGATCGCCCACTTAGGCTCGAGCATCTGGTCGTAGAGCCTGCGGATGATCGGCGCCATCTTGATCGAGACCCGCCCCGCGAGGATGATCAAATCCGCCTGGCGGGGGGAGGCGCGGAAGGCCTCAAAGCCGTAGCGCGCGATGTCCATGCGCGGGCCGGCGGCGTGGAACTGCTCCATCGCACAGCAGGCCAAGCCGAAGGCGAGAGGAAAGAACGAGTTCGAGCGCGCCCAGGCGACCGCCTGGTCGAGCGTCGTCGTGAGCATGCGTTCTTCCACGTACCGCTCGAGCTCCGTGCCCTCCAGGTGCGCGGATTGATTCGGGCCCTCGAGCGCGTTGCCGCGCAGCATCTGGCCGGCATTCAGCGATTGCACGCGCTGGCCGATCTGCGATCGGTCTGTACTTGCCCCGCTCGCGCCCCGCGCCCCCGGCAACCCCGGCGCCGTGGAGCCCGGTCCGCCCGGGGCCGTGGAGCCCGGTCCGACGCGCTCGCGTTTTACTTCCACTCCAACGCTCCCCTGCGCCAGACATAGACGAACGCGACGAAGAGCAGCACGATGAAGGTGATCGTCTCGGCCAGCGCGAAGCCGCCGTAAGCGCGCAGCTCGACGGCGATCGGGTAGAGGAAGACCACCTCGATGTCGAACAGGATGAAGAGCATCGCGATCAGGTAGAAGCTGATCCCGAAGCGCATCCCCTGCTGGATCTCCGAGGGCAGGCCGCACTCGTAGGGATCCTGCTTGTGCGGGGTCGCGCGACGGGGGCCGAGGAAGGAGTTGAGCGCCGCGAATACCCCACCGACAGTGCCACCGAGGATGAGGAAGACGATGGCCGGTAGGTAGCTGCGCAACACCGAGGCGTGTTATATCACCGCTTGTGGCAGAGTGTTACATAGTGGCAATCGGCTCGATATGTGCGGGGCTTTTGAGCGGCGGCGCCGAGCGCGGCCGGAAGCTTGCCCGCGTATGTGCGGGGCTGACGGCCGGCGTCGAGAGCGGTCGCAAGCGGAAGCCCGACCGCGGGTCGGTGCGTTGACCGCCGCCGTCGTGGCGGGCGCGCTCGCGGTGGCCGCGCTCAACGCGCTCCCGGGGGTGCTCGGCGGCTGGCGCTGGTATCGCTGCGAGCCGAGCAGGGCCTTCTGGCTGCTGTTGCGCGTCGGGCAGGGCTCGGCGCTCGTGTTCGCGCTGGCGGTCGGCGCGCTGGCGCTGGCCGGCGAGTACTCGAGCGACCGCCTCTTCTATCTCTACGCGCTGCTCCCGCTCGCGGTCGGGTTCGTGGCCGAGCAGCTGCGGGTCATCTCCGCGCAGACGATCCTCGATCGGCGCGAGCTCGCTGACGCCCGGGCGGTGGGCGAGTTGCCCGAGCTCCAGCAGCGAGCGATCGTCGCTGAGATCATGCGCCGCGAGCTGGGCGTGATGACGCTGTCGGCGCTCGTCGTCGTGGTCCTCGCGCTGCGCGCGGCGGGTACGGCCCACGGGTTCTGAACCGGGCTGCACCCAACGGGTTCTGGACGGGCTATACACCGGTTCTGAGCGGGGCTATATATTCTCGGCGCATGAAGCTTGCTGCGATGACGATGATCCTGCTCGCCTGCGCGATGGCGCTTGGCGCTTGCGGCCAACAGGGCATATCGGTTCCCAAGAGCAGCCCCTACTACCGCGGGGCGGTGATCTTTCGCGACCATTGCTCCGGCTGCCACACGCTGGCGACGGTCGGCGCGGAGGGGTCGGCGACGAGCATCAAGAACCGCCTGCCGACGAACGGCCCGAACTTCAACTTCCGCAAGGAGAACGCCGAACAGGTGCTCTTCGCGATCCACAACGGCGGCTTCTCGGGCGCGATCATGCCGGAGAACATCGTGCTCGGCACCGAAGCGCGCGAAGTCGCCAGCTTCCTTGCGAAGTACTCCGGGCTGCAGGCGCAGACGGTGCCGTCCACGAACATCACGCTTTCAACAAAGTAGCGCAGGACCGGCGCAGGACCCGAAGTTTCGTCCCGACCGGCCCGACTTCGCGGGCTTATCGGTCGTGACGAAATTCGGACCTGCTTGGCTGATTAGGTTTTAACGAACCGGGGATGGGTAGGCTCCCGAATGTGCTCGACCTAAAGCGGATCAAGCAGGAACCGGACGCTGTGCGCGCGGCGCTCGCGCGGCGTGGCGAGGATGTGGCCGGGGCTGTCGATCGTGTGGTCGAGCTGGATGCGCGCCGGCGTGAGCTATTACCTGAGTTGGAGGGATTGCGAGCCGAGCAGAACGAGGCCAACACGCGCATCAAGGCCGCGGGCGCGGGAGAGGAGCGCGAGCGCGAGATCGCGGCGATGCGCGGAGTGGCCGCGCGCGCCAAGGAGCTGGAGCGCGAGCTGAGCGTGGTCGAAGCGGAGCTTCAGGCCGCGCTGGCGCCGCTGCCCAACCTGCCCGATCCGACCGCCGCGCCCGGCCCCGAGGACGAGCTGGTGAGGGAGGTGGGGGAGACCCCGAAGTTCGGCTTCGAGCCCCGTGACCACCTCGAGCTGGCGGGAGACGGGATCGAGATGGATCGCGCGGCGCGCCTGTCGGGCGCGCGCTTCGCGTATCTGAAAGGCGATCTGGTGATGCTCGAGCTTGCGCTGGTTCGCTGGGTGTTGGAGAAGCTGCGGGGGCATGGCTTCGAGCCGGTGATTCCGCCGGTGCTGGTGCGCGAGCAGGCGCTCTACGGAACCGGCTTCCTGCCCGACACCGAGCAGCAGATCTACTCCCTGCCCGAGGACAAGCTCTATCTGCTCGGCACCTCCGAGGTCGCGCTTGCATCGCTGCACGCCGAGGAGATTCTGGAGGCAGAGAGCCTGCCGCTGCGCTACGCCGGCTTCTCGCCCTGCTTTCGCCGCGAGGCCGGCGCGGCGGGGAAGGACACGCGCGGGATCTTCCGCGTACACCAGTTCGACAAGGTCGAGATGTTCAGCTTCGTCGCGCCCGAGGAGTCGGCCGCGGAGCACGAAAGGATCTTGGCGATCGAGGAGGAGATCCTGCAGGAGCTCGGGCTGCCCTATCGCGTCGTCAACATCGCCGTCACCGACCTGGGCAACTCAGCCGCGAAGAAGTACGACTGCGAGGCGTGGCTGCCCAGCTACGAGCGCTATCGCGAGTTGACCTCGTGCTCGAACACGACCGACTACCAGGCCCGGCGCCTGAACATCCGCATGCGCCGCGACAAGCAGACACAGATCCCGCACACGCTCAACGGCACCGCGGTCGCGGTCGGCCGCACGCTCGTGGCGCTCCTGGAGAACGGCCAGCAGGCGGATGGCAGCGTCGAGCTGCCCGCAACGCTCCAGCCTTACGGCGCACCCTCCCTGCTGGCGTCCGCCTTCTGATCGATCCGGCGGATGGATCGTCGTTCCTGGCAAGGACGCAGTGAGCGAAGTGTGCTTTGCACACGTGCTGGCCGATCGGAGATCCCGTCGATCTCCGATCGGTAAGGACACAGCCAGGGGCGACGAGGCGCCGCCGGATCAGTAGCGGCTGCCGAGGAGCTGTATGTGGTCGGCCTCGGCCGCGCCCGGGAACGGGCGGATCAGGCCGAAGCGCGCGAGCGTCGCCTGGGGCACACCCTCAACGCCGGGTGTGTCCGAGGCTTCGCCGCGCGTGTGCGGGTCATCGGCGAAGCCGCCGACCTCGACCGAGTGGGACGGGGAGCGGTAGCCGGAGATGCCGATCAGGTGCAGATGCAGGGCGACCCCGAGCGCGTTCAGGTGGGCGACGAGGGTCGGCTCCTCCCCGACCGAGTAATTCGTGCCGGGCGCCTGGAAGAAGCCGTATCCACCTTCGGGCGTCGCGGTAAAGCTGCCGACCGGGCCGGTGTAGGCGTTGGCTACGCCCGCGGCGGCGAGTTCGCTGACGGCGAGCTTTGAGAGCTCGTGTTCGAGTGAGCGCTTGTGCGACTCGAGCGAGCCGAGCTCGGCGCTCTTGCGATCGCGCGCCCTGACGAACGCGAGCTGGCGGTTGATCAGCGCGAGGTGCAGCTGGGAGACCTCGTCGCGCTGGACGAGCACGGCGCTCGTCTCGCGCGCGTGGCTTGCCTCCAGCGCCGCGAGGCGGGTGGCCTGGGCGGTCACGGCCTTCTGCTCTTCGGAGACGTGGATCGTCGCCCCGGCGTTCTCGCGCGAGATCGCGCGTAGGTCGTCGACCCGCTCGAGCAGGTCGGCAAAGCCGTGGGCCTCCAGGATCACGGTCGCGATGTCCGGCGGGGGAGACTCATAGGAGGCGATCAGCTGGGCGATGAGCACCTGCCGGTCGCGCCCGAGCTGGACCTGGAGCGAGGCCAGGCGGGTGCGGGCGACGCGCAGCTGGGAGCGGAGGCCGGCAAGCAGGCTGCGCTCGACGGAGAGGCTCGATTCGAGCGCGGTGAGGCGTGTCTGTAGATCATCGATGTTGCCCTGGAAGCCCTCGATCTGGTGGGTGTCGGCGCCGATCCCGGAGTGCAGCTCCCCTTCGCGCGCCTGCGAGGCTGCGATCCGGCTTTCGAGCGTGCCCGAGCTCGAGCCGGCCACGGCATAGGGCCCTCTCGCGGCGACGATCGCGACGACGGCGACGGCGATGACAGCCACGAGCGCGCCCGCGGGGCGCGGGCGAAGGTAGGGATGGGGGCGACGCATCGAGTCGCCAAGCTAGCCCGAGGGTCGCGCCAGCACAAGGGACGGGGGTGCTCTTGCAGGCATGCTTGCAGCGCCGGCCGCTCGCGGGTAGGCGTTTCGCGCAGGACCTTCTACGAGCTGTTCGCCGACCTCGCCTACAGCGGGCTTAGCCGATCACGAAGATGAGCGATCGCGGGCGGCCGTGCGCTGGCGTGAGCGTCAGGCGGTAACGGCCAGGGGTGAGTGCGTGGCGGTTGGTGAGGTGCCGGCGGTTGCGGCCTTTGGCCGCGGTGAAGGTGAGGGCGCCGGGCACGAGCTCCCATCGGTTACGCCCGCGCACGCGGATGCGCTTGGCGAGGGTGGCGCGCACGCGCGTGGCGGCGCTGAGGGTGAAGGCGAAGCCCACCGCGGAGACCTCCGGCCGGGCACGGTTCAGCGCGAGGAGCGCCGTCCTGGTGAGTGCGAGCCCCGAGATGAGCGGAACGATCGGCGATTTGACGAACCCGGTGAGAGGCGCCGTGGCGGTCGTGAGCGCGCCGCCGGTTGTGTTGTTGGGGTTCGGCAGAACGCCGGTCGTGCCTTCGCTTGGGGATCTGCGTCCTTCTTCTTCTATTTTTTCTTTTCTCTTCTGTTCTTCGACCTGTTTTTCTTTGGCCTTGCGTTCTTCGAAGTTCCTTTTGGCTTCTTCGGTGAGGGGCTGAAAAGCGGCGATCCCGTTTGGGGTGCCGACGCCGCTGGGGCCGTCGTAGCCTTTCTGCGCAAGGCAAATGGCTTTCCCAGAGCACTGGGCCGCCTCCTGGAGCTCACTGCAGCCGGAGATGCCGGTTACTTCGTTGAAAGGTTTTGAGCATTTCCCGTTGGATCCCAGTTCGACGTCGTGCAGCGATTGAGATGAGGCAGCCAGGTTTTCATACAGCGTCTGCGCCGGGTACTTGACCGTTTCACCGCCTGCGTTCTTGCCCGCGCCGCCCGCGAGCGCAAACGTCGCCGCGATGATCGGGGAGGCGAGGCTCGTGCCGCCGATCGTTATCCAGCCGGGCGTGCCTCCTCCCATACGTTCGGGGGTGGAGTCGTATATCGCGGCGCCGGTATAGGGATCGGCGTCGGCCGAGATATCCGCAACGGCTCGATGTACGCCACAGCCGACAGATTCCCAATCGGGGACGGATAGCTGCCAGGACGGCGCAAGCAGGGACGTGCTGCAACCACTCCCACCGGCGCCGGCACCTTCGATTTCGCCTGTTGTGTTCTGACCCCCGTCGTTCCATACGGTCTCGCCTGCCCATGCACCATGGCTCTGCAGCAGGCGCGTGCCGCCGACCGCGACCACGTGCGGCGAGGAGGCGGGATAGTCGGCGAAGCCCCGTTCCGAGGGTTCTTTGGCAGCCCAGTCCAGGTAGCCGTTGTCGCCGGAGGCCACGGTGATGACGATGCCGGGATGGTTGAAGGCTGAGCTGTCTGGGAAGCATTCGAGGCCACTCAGCCCTTCCGAGCACTCGGGGCCGCCCCACGAGTCGGAGATCTCGGTTGCGCCAATCCCTTTTTCGATCTTCGGCTTCGCCGCGATTTCCTCAGCGGCTTCGAGGTCGGGGAACGTCGCCGAGTTGGCCTCGACGAGCACGATGTGGCAGTTCTGACAGATGGCGTGGGCGACCTCGATGTCGAGCGATATCTCGCCAGCCCATCCGTCGGCTTCTTCCACTCCCTTGCAGGCTTCTCCTGCTATCGGTTCTATCCCTGTTTTGCAGACCGCTTCCTTCGTTACCCTCGATGCTTCGCTTTCGGGGAAGGGCAGGTTCCCGGTTTCGCCTTTCTGATTGACCTTCTTGAAGCATTTGTTTGTTTCGGTGCATGGGGGCAGGCCGAATTCATTGTCGTAGGCTTCCAGGTCGGGTTCGGCGCCCAGGTCGTTGTAGGCGTCCAGGATCGCGATCGTCTGAGTGCTCGCAGGCTGCGGCGGGAGCGGCAGGTTGTAGGCGCTGAGCAGGTCCCGCGGTCGCAGGCCATAACAGCCTTCCGCAGCCGTGGGAGATTCGCAGATTTCCACAGCCCTGCCCGCCCTGGTCGGGGCACTGCGGGTCATCCCCAGCGGATGTGTGTGGGCACGTGCCGCTGCAGTCACGGGCACCAGCCGCAGCGCCAGGCAGCCGGCATGCCCGGGGGCTGGTGCCGCGCATACCGGGCGCACCGTGTAGTTGGAGGCGGGCAGCGGCGCGGCGGCGCTTTCCGTGGCCTCGGCGGTGGCACAGGGCAGCAAGCAGCAGGCCACTACAGCCGGGAGGCCAAGCACGGCGGTGGCACGAATGCGTGTATTCATCGTCCTGTGGTCCGCCCAAGGCGTCGGCAGGGAGAAGGGGCAGCTTGAGAGATGGTAGGCGACGCAGGCAAATGATCGGCTGATCACGAGACGGTCACACGCCGGTCACGCCTCCTTTACGCGCTGAGGGCGCGTACGCAGCAGGATTGCGATCAGGGCGCGCGCTGTGATCACGGTTGACGGCACGCGCCATACGGTGAAACCCGGCCGACACCGGGATCGCCGAGCAGGGCGCAGGGAGCGGGGTGGGACTCGAGTCCTGCCCCGCCCCTTTTTCCAGAAGCTCGTCCAGGGGCTCGGCTGGACGCGTCGAGCTGCCTCCGCCGTCTACGCTGAGGCGCGTGTCGAGCCCGTTTGGATTCCTGCTGAGCGCTGAGCCACCGTCGCGGCGAGCCGGCGCGATAACGGTGGTGGGGGCGGTGGCGCTGTGCACGCTGATCCTGTACCCGCTGAAGCAGATCGCCCCGGTGGTTTCGCTGGGCGTGGTGTATCTGCTGGGGGTGCTCGTCGTGTCGCTCATCTGGGGGGCGTGGCTGGGCTTCGCCACGGCGGTGCTGAGCGCCGCGGCGTTCAACTTCTTTCACCTGCCGCCGGTCGGCCACTTCACGATCCGCAACTCGAATAACTGGGTGGCGCTGATCGCGTTTCTGGTGGCGGCGGCGCTCGCCAGTTCGGTGGCGGAGGTGACGCGCGCGCGGGCCCGTGAGACAGAGGAGCGCCGGCGTGAGGCGGACCTGGCGGCGGAGATGGCCAGGCTGTTGCTGCGCGGGAACAGCCTGAATGAGGCGCTTGCCACGGCCGGCGCCCGGCTCGCCGCCACGCTGGGCCTGGCCTCGGCGGCGATCGAGCTGGAGAGCGTGGATGGCGACGAGCGCAGCGTGGCGTTCCCGCTGCGCGAAGGCACTCGCCGGCTGGGGACGCTGCTGGTCGGGGCGGACGCCTCGGAGGAGACCCTGCGCAGGCTGCAGGAGCGCGTGGTGCCGGCGCTGGAGGCGCTGCTGAGCGCGGCCCTGGAGCGCGAGGCGCTGCTGGGCGGGGTGGTGGAGACGGCGTCGCTGCGGCGAGCCGACGTGGTCAAGACGGCGCTGCTGCGCGCGGTCTCTCACGATCTGCGCTCGCCGTTGACGGCGATCTCGGCGGCGGGCGAGGCTGTTGGCTCGGCCTCGCTGTCGGAGGACGAGCGCAAGGAGATGGCGGCCGTGATCCAGGAGGAGGCACGGCGGCTGTCGCGGCTGGTCGACAACCTGCTCGATCTCTCACGCCTGGAGGCGGGCGCGGCCGAGCCCCGGCGCGAGTGGATGTCGGTCGAGGAGGTGATCGGCTCGGCGCTCCAGGAGCTGGTGCCGGGAGCGGATGACTTTGCGCTGTCGATCGACCGTGACCTGCCGCTGATACGGGCCGACTCGGCGCAGCTGGAGCGCGCGTTCGTGAACGTGCTGGAGAACGCCCGCAGGCACTCCGCGGGACACCCGGTGTCGGTCAGGGCGCGGGCGGTGCGTCCCCTGGCGGGCGAGGGCGGCAGGCTGATCGTGCGTGTGGTCGACCGTGGCCCTGGAATCCCCCCGGCGCAGCTGGAGCGCGTGTTCGAGCCCTTCTATCGCGCGGGCACCGCGCAGGGCGGCCATCGCGGCTCGGGTCTGGGGCTGGCGATCGCGCGCGGCTTCAGCGAGGCCAACGGCGGCAGCCTGCATGTCGAGTCGCTGCCCGAGCAGGGAGCGACGTTCGTGTTCGAGCTGCCGCTGGCGCAGGCCACGCAGAGCGTGGGAGAGGACGAGTCGCCCGGAACGGGCAGGGGGAGCGGGGTGGATGGTCCTCAATCCTCCGCGGGACGTGCCGGAGAGGTGAGCGGTCCCGATGGGGTCTGATCAACCCCGCATCCTGGTGGTCGACGACGAGCCGCAGATCGTGCGCGCGTTGAAGGTGGTGCTGCGCGAGGCGGGCTTCGAGGCAGTCCCCGCCGAGACGGCCGCGCAGGCGCTCGACCTCGCGGCGGTGCGCCCGCCGGACGGCGCGATCGTCGACCTCGTGCTGCCCGACGGCGACGGCGTGGAGGTGACGCGCAGGCTGCGCGAGTGGAGCGAGATGCCGATCCTCGTGCTGTCCGCCGTGGGCGAGGAGGAGCAGAAGGTCAGGGCGCTGGAGGCGGGCGCGGATGACTACATCACGAAGCCGTTCGGCGCGCGCGAGCTGGTCGCGCGACTGCAGGCGGCGCTGCGCCGCGCGGCGCGGGCGGACGAGGAGCCGAGCATCGAGGTCGAGGGCCTGGAGATAGACCTGGCCGCGCGGGTCGTGCGCCGCGACTCCGAGCCGGTCCATCTGACGCCGATCGAGTTCGATCTGCTGCGCGTGCTCGTGCGCAATCGCGGACGGCTGCTGACGCACAGAAAGCTGCTCGCGGAGGTGTGGGGACCGGAGTACGTCGATGACATCCAGTCGCTGCGCACGCACATCGCCCGCCTGCGAGCGAAGATCGAGCCCGAAGGCGCGGCGGGGGCCGGTGGGGCGGGTAGGCCTCGCTATATCGTGACCGACCCCGGCGTGGGGTACAGATTCTCTTTATAGGAGGCCCCTACCGGGGCCTGGATCGCGGTGCGCCGTGCGGTGCCGAGGCGAGGTTAAGCGATTCGAGCTGGGTGTGACGCTGAGGCCGTAACGAAATCGTTATGTGAAAGTCGCCGATCGTCATGCGGCCGTGATGGCCGCTCGTCAATAGTGCAGCCATGGACGTCGTGGCCATCGTTATCGGGATCGCAATGTTCGCGATCCTGCTGCTCCTGATCGAGGGAATCGACCGGATATGAGCCCTGCACCTCTCGGTTTCTTCGTCGCGCACATGAGCGGCGCCGACTTCCTCGGTCTCGTCGTCGCGGTGCTGGTGATCGCCTACCTCTTCTACGCGCTGATCCGTGGGGAGAACCTCTGAGATGACGTTTGCAGGCTGGCTGACGATCATCCTGTTCGCGGTGATCCTGACCGTCGCCGCGTTCGCGCTCGGGGGCTACATGGCGAAGGTGTACACCGGCAAGCGCGTCTTCCTCTCACCCCTGCTCGCCGGCCCCGAGCGATTCCTGCTCAGGGTGCTGCGGGTCGACTCCGAGCGTGGGCAGGACTGGAAGTCCTACGCGAAAAGCCTGATCGTCTTCTCGCTCGTGGGCTGGCTGCTGCTGTACGTGATCCTGCGCACGCAGGACGCGTTCTTCGTGCCCCACGCGCTGAACCCGCTCGGCTATCACTCCGCACCATGGAACGTGACGTTCAACACCGTCTCCTCGTTCCTGACGAACACGAACTGGCAGTACTACAGCGGCGAGACGACGATGAGCTATCTCAGCCAGATGCTCGGGTTGACGGTCCAGAACTGGCTGTCGGCCGGCGTGGGGATCGTCGTGGCGGTCGCGCTGATCCGCGGGATCATCGGCCGCAGCGGCAAGAGCCTCGGCAACTTCTGGCAGGACCTCGTGCGCACGGTCCTGTACGTGCTCGCGCCAATCTCCGTGCTCGGCGCGCTCGTGCTCGTCTCCCAGGGGGTGATCGAGAACTTCACCACCTACCTGAGCGCGCACACGATCACCGGCCTGACGCAGTCGATCGCGATGGGCCCGGTCGCCTCCCAGGAGGTGATCAAGCTGCTCGGCACGAACGGCGGCGGCTTCTTCAACGTCAACTCCGCACATCCGTTCGAGAACCCGACCGCGTTCACCAACCTCGTCGAGATGCTGCTCGTGCTGATCATCCCGGCGGCGCTCGTGTTCACCTACGGGCGGATGACGGGCAACCGTCGCCAGGGCTATGCGATCTACTCCGCGATGATGGCGTTGTTCCTCGCGATGGTGGTCGTGGCGTATGTCGCCGAGGCGCACGGCTCGCCTGCGCAGCACGCGGCCGGCCTGCACACGCACGTGATCTCGGGCTCGACGGGCGGGAACATGGAAGGCAAGGAGCAGCGCTTCGGGATCGCCGGCTCGGCGCTGTTCGACGTCGTCACGACCGTCACCTCGTGTGGCGCGGTGAACAGCGCGCTGGAGTCATTCACCGGCATCGGCGGGGCGGTGCCCTTTGCCAACCTGTCCGCGAGCGAGACGATCTTCGGCGGTGTGGGCACGGGGCTGTACTCGATGCTGCTGTACGTCCTGCTGGCCGTGTTCATCGGCGGGCTGATGGTCGGGCGCACGCCGGAGTGGCTTGGAAAGAAGCTCGAGGCGCGCGAGATCAAGCTCGCCGGCCTGGGCATCCTGATCACGCCGCTGGCGGCGCTGTTCTGCACCGCGATGGCGACTGCGTCGAGCGGCGGGCGCAAGTCGATCTCCGAACTCGGGGTCGGCCCACAGGGGTTCTCGGAGACCTTCTACGCCTATCTCTCCCAGGCGAACAACAACGGCTCGGCGTTCGCGGGCTACACCGGCTTCATCCAGCCGAACGCCGGAAATGTCGGCTCGCACGGCGTCACGTTCGCCGATCTGCTCGGGGGCTTTGACATGCTGTTCGCGCGCTATGCGCCGATCCTGTTCGCGCTCGCGGTCGCGGGCTCGCTGGCCGGCAAGCGAGTCACGCCCGCCGGTCTCGGCACGATGCGCACGGACAACCCCACGTTCGTCGTGTTGCTGATCGGCGTGGTCATCCTCGTCGGCGCGCTGACCTTCTTCCCCGCCCTGCTGCTCGGACCGATCGTCCAGGGCCTGACCGGACACCTCTACTGAGATGAAACGCGACATCGTCACCTCCGTCATCGGGATGATCGTGCTCACGATCCTGCTGGGGCTCGTCTACCCGCTCGTGATCACCGGCGTCAGCCAGGTCGCCTTCCCGGGCAACGCCAACGGGCAGAAGGTCTACGTGAACGGCAAGCTCGTCGGCTCGAAGATAATCGGGCAGAGCTTCAAGGCGCCGGTGATCGGCAAGAACGGCAAGCCCGAAGAAAAGGAAGAAGAACTCGTCACCGAAGCCGATCCCCGGTACTTCCAGAGCCGTCCCTCGGCGACCGAAGGCGGGGCGTACAACGCCGCGGCGAGCACGTTCTCCAACCGCGGCCCCAACGACAAGGCGACCAAGGAAGCCGACGAAGAAAACATCAAGGAATACCTCGAACTGAACAAGCCGTATGACGCCTCGCTGACCGTGGCGCAGATTCCGGTCGACGCGGTGAACACGTCCGGCTCAAACCTCGACCCCGAAATCTCGCAGGCGAACGCCTGGATCCAGGCCCACCGCGTCGCGGCCAAGCGCGGGCTCTCGCTGAGCGTCGTTGACGGGCTGATCTCCAAATACACCGACTCTCGCGGGCTCGGCTTCTCCGGCGAGCAGGGAGTGAACGTCCTCGAGCTGAACCTCGCACTGGATCGCCTCACCGGAGGAACGCACTGATGTCTGCACAGATACCCGCTGCCCATGAGCGCCAAGCGATCTCGCTGTTCCAGCGTGACATCGTCAAACGCGCCCTGATCGACAGCTTCAAAAAGCTCGACCCGCGCGTGCAGATCCGTAACCCGGTGATGTTCGTGGTCGAGATCGGCTCCGTCATCACGACCGTCACGTGGCTGATCCAGGCCTTTGGCGGCAAGCCGCTCGGCGGTGGCCACGAGCCCGCGTGGTACACCTTCACGATCGCGATCTGGCTGTGGCTTACGGTCGTGTTCGCGAACATGGCCGAGGCGTTCGCCGAGGGCCGCGGCCGCGCCCAGGCCGACACGCTGCGCAACATGCGCAAGGAGACGGTCGCCACGATGCGCGACGGCTCCACCAAGGCGGCCGCCGAGCTCACCCGCGGCGACATCGTGGTCGTGCCGGCGGGGGAGCTGATTCCCGGTGACGGCACGGTGATCGAGGGCATCGCGACCGTGGATGAGTCGGCGATCACCGGCGAGTCCGCGCCCGTGATCCGCGAGTCCGGCGGTGACCGCAGCGCGGTCACGGGCGGTACGCGCGTGACCTCTGATGAGATCGTCGTGGAAATCACGCAGGAGCCGGGCAAATCCTTTCTTGACCGCATGATCGCGCTGGTCGAGGGGGCAGAGCGACGCAAGACCCCGAACGAGATCGCCCTGAACATCCTGCTCGCCGCCCTGACCCTGATCTTCGTGATCGTCGTGGCCACGCTGCGCCCGTTCGGTCTGTTCGCGGGGACATCGGTCTCCGAGACGACCCTGATCGCGTTGCTCGTGGCGCTGATCCCGACGACGATCGGGGCGCTGCTGTCGGCGATCGGGATCGCGGGCATGGACCGGCTCGTGCGCCGCAACGTGCTCGCGCTCTCCGGCCGCGCGGTGGAGGCCTCGGGCGACGTGGACGTGCTGCTGCTCGACAAGACCGGGACGATCACGATCGGCAACCGCCTGGCCTCCGAGTTCGTGCCGATGCCGGGCGTACCCGAGTCCGAGCTGGCCGAGGTCGCGCAGCTGGCCTCGCTCGCCGACGAGACGCCCGAGGGACGCTCGATCGTGGTGCTGGCCAAGCAGTACGGCCTGCGCGAGCACGACATGGCTTCGATGCAGGCCGAGTTCGTGCCGTTCACCGCGCAGACGAGGATGAGCGGCGTCGACATCGATGGCAGGCGGCTGCGCAAGGGCGCGGGCGATTCGATCATTGACCTGGTCAAGCGCGAAGGGGGCTCCCCGCCGCCCGAGCTGCAGGTCCAGCTCGACCGTATCGGCCGCGAGGGCGGCACGCCGCTGGCTGTCTCGCGCGATAACCAGGTGCTCGGCGTGGTCTACCTGAAGGACACGATCAAGGAGGGCATGAAGGCGCGCTTCGACCAGCTGCGCGCGATGGGAATCAAGACGGTGATGGTGACCGGCGATAACCGTCTGACGGCGGCGAAGATCGCAGAGGAGTCAGGCGTCGATGACTTCCTCGCCGAAGCGACGCCCGAGCGCAAGCTGGCGCTGATCCGCGAGCAGCAGGATGACGGCCGGCTGGTGGCGATGACCGGCGACGGCACCAACGACGCGCCCGCGCTGGCCCAGGCCGACGTGGGCGTGGCGATGAACACCGGCACGCAGGCCGCGCGCGAGGCCGGGAACATGGTCGACCTCGACTCCAACCCGACGAAGCTGATCGAGATCGTCGAGGTCGGCAAGCAGCTGCTGATCACGCGCGGCGCGCTCACCACCTTCTCGATCGCCAACGACATCGCCAAGTACTTCGCGATCCTGCCGGCTGTCTTCATCGGCACCTACGCGACGGGCATCGGTTCCAACCAGCCGACGGGCCCGCTGCACGTGCTCAACATCATGAACCTGGGCACGCCCGAAAGCGCGATCGTCTCCGCGATCATCTTCAACGCGCTCGTGATCCCGCTGCTGATCCCACTGTCGCTGCGCGGCGTGCGCTACCGGCCGATCGGCGCCAGCGCGCTCTTGCGACGCAACCTCTGGATCTACGGCCTCGGCGGCATCATCGCCCCGTTCATCGGCATCAAGCTGATCGACCTGGTCGTGCACAACCTGCTCGGAGGCTGAGCACTCGTCGGGGACGCCCGTGGGCGACAATGCCCGGATGGCGTCTGAACGTGGGCACGAACGCGGGCATCTGAAGGTCTTTATCGGCATGGCGCCGGGGGTCGGGAAGACCTACCGGATGCTGCAGGAGGGGGTGGCTGAAGCCAACAATGGGCGTGATGTAGCCGTCGGCTATCTCGAGTCGCATGGCCGCGCGGAGACGCTGGCGCAGGCGGAGGGTCTGGAGGTCATCCCGCGCCGTGATGTCGAGTATCGCGGCACGCCGCTGCAGGAGATGGACCTGCCGGCGGTGCTCGCGCGCAAGCCGGAGCTGTGTTTGATCGACGAGCTCGCGCACACCAACGCGCCAGGGGTCGAGCACGAGAAGCGCTACGAGGACGTGCGCGATGTGCTCGAGGCGGGGATCGACGTGTTCTCGACCGTCAACGTGCAGCACCTGGAGAGCCTCAACGACCAGGTCACCCAGCTGACCGGCGCACGCGTGCGTGAGACGATCCCCGACGAGGTGCTGTCGATGGCCGATGAGATCGTGCTGATCGACCTCACGCCGGAGGCGCTGATCGGGCGATTGCGCGCCGGCAAGGTCTACGCGCCCGAGCGCGTGCCGGCGGCGCTGAACAACTTCTTCAAGATCGAGAACCTGTCCGCGCTGCGCGAGACGGCGCTGCGCCAGGTGGCCGAGGACGTCGAGGTCAAGCGCTTCGTGCGCGAGTCCGGCTCGGTCGTGCGCCGCGACGAGGAGGGGCTGCCGGCTCCGTCCGAGCCTGGACCGCAGGTGATCGCCGAGCGGCTGCTCGCGCTGGCGACGCTCGCGCCGCACTCCGAGCGGGTCGTGCGGCGCGCATGGCGCTCAGCCCAGCGGTTGGACGCGGAGCTCGACGTGCTGGTCGTGCGCCCACCCGGACGCGAGCCGAGCGCCGAGGACCGCGAGCGGCTGGAGGCGCTGCGACGGCTGGTGTCGATGCTGGGAGCGCGCCTGCGCGTGGAGGAGGGCGAGGACGTGGCCGTCCTGGCGATCTCCGCCGCACGTGCGCTCGGAAGCACATACGTGCTGATGGGAACCCCCACGCCGCGTCGGGGCCTGGGGCGGCTCAACGACTCATTGCTGACGCGCCTGCTGCGCGGGCTGCCGGGCGTGGACATCCGCATCGTCGCCGACCCGACCCTGCGCGGGCAGGCATCCGAGGGGAAGCCACCGGTCGTCGAGCAGGTCTCGGAGTAAACGCCGCCTAAAACTGCGCTCGCCAAGCAGGTCGTGGCCTAACGGCATCGTAAGACTCCTAATGACACCGCAACCCTGCCTGCCTTAGGCTGTTCCCGCATCTGTATGAGCTATCTCCGTCGCCTACTCCCGGTCGCAATCCTCCTAGCGGTGTCCGCCGTGCTCGTGCCCGGCGCGATCGGCCAGGCCGGCGCGGCAGCTCGAAGCTCGCCCAGCGCGCACGCGGCCTCGTCCTTTCAGACGGGCATCGGCGATGAGCAGGGCGAGATGTTCTCCAACCCGCTGTGGCGTCAGCTGCATACGAAAATCGCCCGCTACATCGCACCGTATGACGCGGCTGCGGGCATCAATTCGCTGGTTTCGTGCTACCACCACGCGGAGTGCGAGGCGGCGGCTCACTGGATTGAACTTGCGAGCGCCGCCCATCAACAGATTCTGGTGGCCTTTTATCACTCTGAGAGGACCCCCACGACGTTGCCGAGCGTGGCCGCCTATCAACGCGACGTGCAGAGGTTCGTCAAGCTGTTTCCCCACGTCCGCCAGTACCAATCCTGGGACGAGGCCAACCGCGGCAACATTTCCCACGTGCTCGCGAGCCCCTCGGCGGTCGCGGCCGCGAAGTACTACCAGGCGCTGCTGCGCTCGTGCAAGGGCTGCACGGCGATCGGGCTCGATGTGCTCGACCAGGCGAACATATCGCCGACCCTGAGCTATATCTCCGAATTCAAGCGCGAGATCGGCCGCCTGCGGACGATCATGCCGAGGATCTGGGGATTGCACGACTACTCGGACGTCAACCGCCTGGAAAGCTGGCGCACACGCGACCTCTCGCGCGCGCTCGGCGGGCAGGTGTGGCTGACCGAGACAGGCGGGATCGTGCAGTTCGGTAGCGCCTTCCCCAACAGGCACGGCTCCGGCCTGGCGCGCGCCGCGAAGGTGCTCAAGTACACGTTCGCCGTCGCCGCCTCCGAGTCTCAGATCAAGCGCCTGTACATCTACGACTGGACGGGTGGGAACAGCTCTACGCGCTTTGACGCCGGGCTGGCAAACGCCCACGACCAGCCCCGCGCCGGCTACATCGTCGTCTGTCACGAGCTGCACGGCGCCAGGTGCAACGCGAAAGTCGCAAAGAACTAAATCCTCGGTCGCTCGCGTGACCGATCGCCCGGGATCGGCCAGCACGCCACGCTGGGTGGGCGGGCCTCTTCAGTCGCGCCCCGCTTGACCCCGCTTGACCCACGACCGCCTCGGGCGCGTGCTATTCCCCTCGGGGATGCCTCAGGCCGTAAGCGCCGCCGTGCGGGCTGGGGGGCTCGGCTCGTCGGTCGGGTCGATCGGCCGGCTCGGGTCATTGCGCAGCAGTCGCATGGCTGCCAGCGCGAGCAGGCCCATTACCGCCGCGATCGGCGCGAGCTTCTGCAGCGGATATCTGGCGCCCGAGTGCAATGGAAGGTTAAAAGCGGTGTGGTCGCCGGCTTTGTAGATGCTCGCCAGCCCGGCGTGGTCGATCCCGAGCACGGTTGGGATGACCGCCGCGAACAGCGCCCAGGCGATCAGGCAGAGCACTCCCGTCCCGAGCGCCGAGCTCGACAGGCGCACGCGCGGCGTGGCCCACGCCGCGAGGACGATGGCCCCTCCGGCGGCCAGGAGGAACGGCCAGATCCCGCCCCAACCGCGCCCCAGTCCGTAGGCGGAGGCGATCGTCGGCTGGAACAGGGCTTTGGAGAGGTAGCGCACCCAGACGACCGTCTCGTTCTCATAGCCGACGAGCGGATGGGTGATCGTCGCGAGCACCGTCGTCGTGATCGAGATCGCCGCCAGCGCGATCGTCGGGCCGGGGTAGCGCTTGCAGGCGATCCCCAGCGGGACCGCGAGGAACGGCAGCATCGTGGTCAGGAAGCGCGGTCCCATGAAGCCGCCGCCGAAGGGCAGGTAGTAGCCGGAGTTGTAGCCGACGTAGCACAGGCAGATACCGCCGATCGTCAAAGCCTCGGCGCGTTTGCCGCGTTTGTACAGGAGCACGGCGCCGATCGCGCCCATGATCAGCACGGGTGAGATCGTCAGCAGGCCACGCGAGTCCAGCAGCAGCGTGGAGAGCACCTTCAGGCTCGGGGCGCCGATCCCGAAGAACCCTTTCTGCTGGCGCGGCACGTCGGAGTAGGCGAGGTGCGTCCAGGAGTGAAAGGCGTAGTGGTTGTAGAGCAGCAGCGGGACGATCCCGACGATGCCGCCGAGGACGTAGGCGCCCGCACGGCGCACGACCAGGGGCGGCGTGAGCGCGTCGCTGCGCGAGAGCAGGTAGAGGCCGAGCACGAGCGAGACGAAGAACAACGGGTACTCCGAGGCCACGGCATAGCCCATTGCCAGGCCGGCGAGCGCGAGCAGCATCGGGCTGGGCGGTCCGTCGCGCTCGCGCAGCATCAGCGTGAACGCGGCGAAGCCGAGGAACGCCGTGAGCACGTGGCTGAACAGCAGCGTCGACAGCGGCAGCACGATCGTGCCCAGGCCGAGCGTGACCGCCGTCGCGGCGCCGTAGCCGGGCTGGAAGCGCTCGGCCACGCGCCACACGAGCAGTAGCAACAGCAGACCCGGCAGCACGTTGCCCCACAGCCCGACCAGGTAGATCATCTCGTCGCCCGGGTGATTCGGCGGGGCCACGTGTGCGTCGGTCCACGATTCGGCGCCCACGACGTTCAGCGCGTCGTAGAACGGCAGCGCGAACAGCGCCAGGCCGGGCGCGCGCGCGGAGTAGGTGTGGCCCTTGTATTCGACCTTGTCGCCGGTGTTCGCGGCGTAGGCGTCGATCGTCGTGCCGTCGTGGTTCAACGAGCGGATCAGGTCGTAGTGCGAGGTCTGATTCCAGGAGAAGCTCTGGATCATCGTCGCGTAGGCGACCCCCACGAGCAGGATCGCGGCCAGCGCCAGTCGCTTCTTCATCACCATCAATCGTGTCCGTGCAGGGCGGCGGGACCTGGGCCGATTTCATAGATCACGAGCGAGCCGACCTGACGCCGTTTGACGCCCAGGCCGGCGACCGGTTTGGCGGCCGCCGCATACACGTTCGGCGGCTCGGCGAGCGCATAGCCGACGATCCCCGGCAGCTTCGGCAGCTGCAGGTGCAGGACCACCGTGCGGATTCCGTAGAAGCGCAGCTTCTCGATGCTTGCCTTGTCGGGGAAGCCGCTCATGCCGCCGCGCAGGTCGTCGACCTGGGGCATGTCGAAGGTGCTGTTGCCGATCGGGATCTTGTAGAAGCCGTTGGTCGAGAAGTACTGCCACACGCGGTCGGCGGCGCCGTCGGTGGGCAGGTCGAGCAGCGGCCCGGGCAGGCCGATCTCCGCCTTCGCCGGCTGTGGCACGACGGGGTGGGCGAGATGACCCGCTCCTTCGCCCAGCAGCCCGATCAGCAGCACCACGCCGACGATGCTCGGTAGCCCGCGTAGCGAATGGCGGTCGCCGAATTTGCCGACCCGGCTCAGCAGCCATTGCGCGCCCGCGCCGGCGAGCAGCGCGTAGAGGAGGGTCGCGGTCGTGAACACCCTGCCCGGCACGCGCACGCCGTCCCAGCCGGGAGCGTAGTTGTAGAGCAGCCGGTAGGGATAGCCGGCGCCGGTCAGCCCGAGGCCCATCGCGAGGATCGAGCAGACGAGGATCCCGACCGCCAGGCCGGCGCGTAATCGTCGCGTGTACACCCCCGCCGCCAGCCCGATCAAGGCGAGCACGAGGATCGCGAGGCCGGGGAAGAACACGTCCTCGTTCTTCGAGTGCACGTGCGCGCGGGCCGCGGATGTGACCGGCCCCCAGATGCGGTTCTCGGTGGAGGCCGACAGCAGCGAGGCGGGTCCGGAGGAATAGGTTTTGACTTCCTTCAGCGTGCGCTTCGCGGTCGGGTATTCGCTGGCGACCTTCAGGTAGGGCCGCGCCTGGTAGATCGCCACGACCCCGAAGGTCGCCAGCCCGATGCAGGTGACGATGACCAGGCGCCGGGGCAGCGCCGGGCGCCCGAGGCGCCACCAGTACCACAGCGCCAGCAGCGCGAGGATGCCGATCATGTAGCTGTATTGCAGGCCGAGGGTGAAGCCGAGGCTGACCTGCCAGGCGGAGACGAGCCAGCCGGCGAGCACGAGCTTCGTGGATTGCCTGCGATAGCCGCGTAGCAGCAGGAACAGCGCGAGCGCGATACCGCCGCTGGAGATCACGTGCAGGTGCCCGGCCTCGGTCACGCGGTAGGGCGCGTAGGCGAAGGCGATGCCCGTGGCGCCGGCGGCGAGCTTGCGCAGGCCGAGCTCGCGTCCGAGCAGATAGGAGCCGATGAAGCACAGCGACCAGGCGAATAGGAACAGCAGGTTGTAACGGACGAGTGCGGCGACCGTGCCGTGGCCGAAGAATGCGGCCGGCCCGTAGCCGAGCAGCGAGTCCGAGAAGGCGAGGCTGAGCGGGTGGGGGTAGAAGGCGTTGGCGTTGAACAGGTGCAGCGGGTCGTGCAGCATCGCGTGCCCGACCCAGGCGATCTCCCAGGCGGTGCGCACCGGGTCGCCGAGGTCCGGCGCGATCCGGCTGGGCAGGTGCAGCACGAGCGGCCAGCTCGTCAGCACCGCCAGCAGGACGCCGGCGAGGATCACCCACAGAAGCTCGGTGCGCCCCAGCGTCGGGGAGGGGGCCCAGCGCGGTCGCGTGGCGACGGCCGCCGTCGCGCCGTGCTCGCGCGCCGCCGCGCGAGCGCCCGTTGGCTCGGGCGATCCGGGTGGCGTGCGCGCGGGGCTGGGGACGCCGGTGCTCATTCTGTGCTCGTGTTCGGGACCGCGCGGATCGGCGCAGCATACGGGAGCCGTCCGCTGCCACGCGCAGCCGGGTATGTCCTTTGCGGCGCACGAGCAACGTCTTGTTGCGCCGTTCCGGAATGTCGATCTACGTCACACTGGATCGCATGCGGGTCTTGGTGGTCGGATCAGGTGGTGTGGGGGCGGCGTTTGCCGCGATCGCTCAGCGGCGCCCGGCCTTCACCGAGGTCGTGGTGGCCGACATCGCGCTCGAGCGTGCCCAGGCGGTCGTCGAGCGGCTCTCAGAGCCCGACCGCTTCAGCGCCGAGCGCGTCGATGCATCGAGCAAGGCCGATCTGGTCGAGCTGATCGGCCGGGTGGCGCCGGATGCGGTGCTCAACGCCTGCGACCCACGCTTCAACGAACCGATCTTCGACGCCGCCTGCGACGCGCGAGTCACCTATCTGGACATGGCGATGACGCTCTCCCACCCCCATCCTGAGCGTCCCCACGAGCTGCCCGGAAGGATGCTCGGCGAGTACCAGCTCGCCCGCCATGAGGCCTGGGAGCGGGCGGGCCTGCTCGCGCTCGTCGGGATCGGGGTCGAGCCCGGCCTGTCGGACGTCTTTGCCCGGTACGCCGCCGAGGAGCTGTTCTCGAGCATCGACGAAATCGGGGTGCGCGACGGCGCCGACCTGGTCGTCGAGGGCTATGACTTCGCGCCGACATTCTCGATCTGGACGACGATCGAGGAGTGCTTGAACCCGCCGCTCATCTGGGAGCGCGAGCGCGGCTTCTACACCACGCCGCCGTTCTCCGAGCCCGAGGTGTTCGAGTTTCCCGAGGGCATCGGCCCGGTCGAGTGCGTGAACGTCGAGCACGAGGAGGTCGTCCTGATCCCCCGCTGGGTCGCTTGCGAGCGCGTGACGTTCAAGTACGGGCTCGGCCAGGAGTTCATCGACGTGCTGCAGACGCTCCACAAACTGGGTCTCGACTCCACCGAGCCTGTGTCGGTGCGTGGTGCCCAGGTGGCCCCACGCGACATGGTCGCCGCCGCGTTGCCCGACCCCGCGACGCTCGGCGAGCGGATGAGCGGGCGCACCTGCGCCGGCACGTGGGTCACCGGAACGGGCAAGGACGGACAGCCGCGCTCGACCTACCTCTACCACGTGGTCGACAACGAGACGACGATGCGCGAGTACGGCAATCAGGCCGTCGTCTGGCAGACGGCGATCAACCCGGTCGTCGCGCTCGAGCTGCTCGACCGTGGTGACTGGAAGGGGGTCGGCGTGCTGGGCCCCGAGGCCTTCCCGCCGGCGCCGTTCCTCGAGCTGCTCGCCGCATACGGCGCGCCTCACGGCAAGCAGGAGCTCGCGCCGGGCTAGACGCAAGCAGCCGAGCTGGGCGCAAGCAGGGGAGCTGGCGCCGAGGTCGCCGAGCTGGACGTGGCCTCAGGAAATCACCTTCGCCGGCGCAGCTCAGAAATCCACCTTCGCCGGCACAGGTCCGGTTGGTGGCGGCTGATCGAGCAGGCCCGGTGGCGCGGTTTCGGTCTTGCGCGAGAAGAACTCGCGGAAGTACGGGCGCGAGACGAGCATGATGATGCCCCCGAGAATCATGCCACCGATGCCCATCCACAGCGGCAGCGTGATGCCGAGGATCGGCTTGGATTCGACGTTGGCCGTGTGCCCGTAGTAGAACGCCGCCTTGAGGCCGATGCCGAAGAGCATCAGGCCGCCGAGGACCGGTCCAATGCCCAGCAGGAAGAGGTTGCGCGTGCTTTCGGAGAGGTCGTGACGGAAATACCAGGCGCAGGCCACGCCGGTAAAGCCGTAGTAGAAGCAGATCGGGAAGCCGATCGCCGTGAGCGAGTCGGCGAGGACGCTTTCGGAGAGCAGCAACAGGGCGATCGTGATGATGATCGCGAGCACCCCAAAGCCGAGCGTGGAGACGGTGGGGGTGAGGTAGCGTTTGTGCACGCGGGCGAGCAGGTTGGTGACGGCTTTCCAGTGCGCCATCGAGAGCGTGGTACGGGCCGTCGGCAGGATCGTCGTCTGCGTCGAGGCCGAGGCCGAGGTGAGCACGGCGATGATCAGCAGCTTGTTCAGGGGTTCGCCGAGCACGCCCGTTCCGAGCGCCTTGAGGATGTCTTCCTGGTTAGCTTCGTTGGAGAGGAAACCGACCCCGTGGAAGGACTGGGCGGCGGCCGAGACGACGACGTAGATCAGCACGAGCACGATCGTCGAGACGACCGCGGCCTTGCCCGGCCCCTCGGCCGGATCCTCGGACTCCTCGTTGACGGACACGCCGGAATCCCAGCCCCAATAGATGAAGACCGCGAGCAGGAGCGCGACCACCAGGTCACCGAAGTTCATCGCGAATGGGTTGAACCACGAGAGCGACGGCTTGATCGAGTCGGCCGGCGGGTGGCTGCCGTAGACCTTGACGAAGGCGACCACCGCGAACAGCCCGAGGATGAGCACCTCGGCGCTGAGCAGCACCTGCTGAATGCGTGCCGAGAGCTCGATGCCGCGGTAACAGATCCAGGTCATGATCGCGATCCAGAGGACCGCGGCGATGATGATCGCCACTTTCGATTCGCCGAGTTCGGTGAAGCCGAAGAGCTGGAAGGTGTAGATCGCGGCGATGTCCGCCAGCGAGGCCATCACGATCACGTCCGCGAGGAAGATCGCCCAGCCGTTCAGCCAGCCGGTCGCCGGACCGAACGTGCGTGTGGTCCAGGCGAACGTCGTGCCCGCGTCAGGGTCGGCGCGGTTGAAGTATTTGTAGGCCGAGGCGACGAGCAGCATCGGCAGGAACGCGACGAGCAGCACAGCCGGGGCGTGCACGCCGACGCCCTTGACGACGACGATGAAGCCGAGCGTCGCCGCGAGCGAGTAGGCGGGCGCCGTCGAGGCCACGCCGATCACGATGTTCGACAGGTAGCCGATTGCGTTCTTCTTCAACCCCTTGTCCATCACGCCATCTTGTTTGGGCGTTCCCGATGCGGCTGCGCTGACGGTGGCCATCCCTACTCCTCTCGGCTGGTTGTGACAGAAGTTACGTCCTCTCCTGGCGGTGAGCAAGGGGCGCGATCCCCAAAACGGATGGCTTCTGTTGTACATCTCGTACAATGGTTGCAATGCTTGTTGAACGCGTGGCGCATTGAGCGGGACATCTCGGCAGAGTACCGTTGTCCTGAGTGTCTAGCTGAGATGCGAGGCGTCCAAGAGGAGAGTGCGCGATGGCAGTCACACCGACGAGCACAAATCTGAGTGAGAATCGCCCCGAGGGGGCCTCGACTGACACGGCGGAGACGGGGAGCGCGGCGGCGGCTCCAGGAGGCGAGGCGGCTCCGGTAGGTGAGGCGGCTCCGGTAGGCGCGGTGGCCCCGGTAGGCTCGCGGGCCCCCGGGAGCGACCTGCAGACGCTCGCCAAGCGCCACCTGTGGATGCACTTCACGCGCATGGGCGCATATGCGGATCACGAGGTGCCGGTGATCGTGCGCGGCGAGGGCTGCTACGTGTACGACGAGCACGGCAAGCGCTATCTCGACGGTCTCTCGGCGCTGTACTGCGTGAACATCGGCCACGGCCGGGCCGAGCTCGGGCAGGCCGCCGCCCGGCAGGCCGAGGAGCTCGGCTTCTACACGAACTGGAGCTATGCCCACCCACGCTCGATCGAGCTCGCCGCACGGATCGCGGCGCTGGCGCCCGGGAACCTGAACCGCGTGTTCTTCACCTCCGGCGGCTCGGAGGCGGTCGAGTCCGCGTGGAAGCTCGCAAAGGCCTACCACGCCGCGCGGGGCGAGCCCAGGCGCCATAAGATCGTCTCCCGCTACCTCGCCTACCACGGCACCTCGATGGGAGCGCTCACCGCAACCGGCCTGCCGTCCCTGCGCGAACCGTTCGAGCCGCTCACGCCGGGCGGGCGGCACGTGTCGAACACGAACTCCTATCGCTGGAAGGAAGATCGCGACCCGCTGTGGGCGGCCGACGCGATCGAGGAGGCGATCCTGTTCGAGGGCCCGGCGACCGTGGCCGCCGTGATCCTCGAGCCGGTCCAGAACGGCGGCGGATGTTTCGTGCCCCAGGAGGGCTATTTCCAGCGTGTGCGCGAGATCTGCGATCGCCACGGGGTGCTCTTGATCTCCGACGAGGTGATCTGCGCGTGGGGTCGCCTCGGGTACTGGTTCGGGTGCGAACGATTTGACTACCAGCCGGACATGATCACGATCGCGAAGGGCCTCACCTCTGCCTACGCTCCCCTGGGTGCGGTGATCGCCGGCGATCACATCGCCGAGCCGTTCCTGCATGGCACTGAGATCTTCAACCACGGCTTCACCTTCGGAGGGCACCCGATCGCGTGCGCGGTGGCGCTGGCGAACATCGATGTGATGGAGCGCGAGTCGTTGTGCGGGCGGGTGCGCGCCAACGAGGGGCGCTTCCGGGAGATGCTCGACGGGCTGCGCGACCTTGAGATCGTCGGCGACGTGCGCGGCGCCGGCTACTTCCACGCGATCGAGCTCGTCAAGGACAAAGCGACGAAGGAGACGTTCAACCACGAGGAGGCCGAGCGTCTGCTGCGCGGCTTCCTCTCCGGCGAGCTGTTCAAGCGCGGGCTGATCTGCCGGACCGACGATCGCGGCGATCCGGTGCTCCAGCTCTCGCCCCCGCTGATCGCGGGCGAGGAGCAGTTCGAGGAGATCGAGTCGATCTTGCGCCCCGTGCTGAGCGAGGCGTGGGAGCGGCTCGTACATCGCTGATGCAACTGACCGTTGAGCGGCTGGTATCCGAACTCGGGCTGGAGCTGGCGAGCGGGCACGACTCGGCGCAGGCGCCCGTGCGCTGGGTGCATAGCACCGAGCTGGTCGACCCCACACCATGGCTGACGGGTGGCGAGCTGTTGCTGACGACGGGCATCCAGCTGGATACGCCCAAACTCCAGCGCGGGCTGATCGAGCAACTCGCGGGGCACTCGATCGCGGGCCTCGGCTTTGGTATCGGCTTCACCCACGAGCGGCTGCCGACGGCGCTGCTGAACGCCGCGCGCAAGCTCGACTTCCCGGTCTTCGAGGTCCCCTACGAGCTGCCGTTCATCGCGATCACCGAGCGCGCCTCCGCGCATCTGGTGAGCGAGCAGTACGAGACGCTGCGTCGCGGGGTGCAGATCCAGGAGCGGATGGAGCGGCTGGTGCTGGAGGAGCGGGGGCTCGATGAAGTGGTGCGCGTGGCGGCCGGGGCGATCGGCGGCGTCGTGGGGGTGCTCGATGCGCATGGCGAGGCGCTCGCCTGGCACGCGCATGTGCGCGCGCTGCGCGATCCCGACCGAGCCGAGATCGGCCGGCAGGTGATCGCGCGCTCGGTCGGCGAGGCGCGCGCGCCGGCGGGCGCGCCGCCGGCCCCGTTCGAGCCACGCCTGCCTCGCTGGCAGGGCGGCGTGCTCGCGCTGCCGGTGATCGCCCGCGACCGCCTGTCGCCGCATGCATGGCTGGTGGGCGCGCGGGCCGGCGCGGCGTTGGGTGAGTTCGAGCAGCTGATCCTGCGCCAGACGGTGACGGTGGTGGCGCTCGAGCTGATGCACATGCGGATCGAGCACGACACCGAGCGACGGCTGGCCGGCGACGTGCTCGCCGAGGCGCTCACCGGGCGCCTGCACCCGGAGGAGCTGGAGGCTCGCCTGCGACCGTTTGGGATCGGCGAGCAGGCCGCCGTGCTGGCCTTCGCGCTGCGCGATCCCGACGCGGCGGCGCCGCTGCTGGAACGGGCCTTGGCCCGCGCGGACGTGCGCGGGCTGGTGGCGACGCGCGCGGGGCTGCTGTGCGCGGTCATCGACGCGACCGGGATGACCGGCGCGATGGGGGCGAAGGGCGCGGGCGGGACCACCAGCGCTGGGGTATCGAAAGGCGCGAGCGGGACCACCGGCACGGGGAGATCGAAGGGCGCGAGCGGGACGAGCGACGCGAACGGGACGGCCGGCGTGACCGGCACGGCAGGCGCGAGCGGGACGAACCCGATCGAGGTCGCCCGCAACGCGCGGGCGGTGCTGGCCGGCGAGGCGGGCGAGGTCAGGGCCGCCGCCAGCCGCCCGGCCGCGACGCACTCACTGCGTCTGAGCTTCCACGAGGCGCGTTGCGCGCTGGAGGCCGTGCGGCTGCAGAACGGAGAGGCCCCCGAGGTCGCCTCCTACAGGGATCTCGGGGCCTTTCAGCTGCTGCTCTCCCTCCAGGATGACGACGCGCTGATCTCCTACTGCCGCGGCGTGCTCGGCCCGGTCGAGCAGGGAGAGGGCGACTACGGCGATGAGCTGCTGCGCTCGCTGGACGTGTTCATCGAACACAACGGCCACTGGGAGAAGGCCGCGGCCGCGCTGTACTGCCACCGCCACACGCTGCGCTATCGCATCCGCCGGGTCGAGCAGCTGACCGGGCGCGACTTCTCCAAGGCACGCGACCGGATCGAGTTCTGGCTGGCCTTACGAGGAAGGGAGTTGGCACGATGAGGATCGGGGTTCCGACCGAGGTGAAGGCCGACGAGTACCGCGTCGCGATCACCCCCGCGGGGGTGCGCGAGTGCAGCGCGTGTGGACATCGGGTGCTGGTGCAGGCGGGCGCCGGCGAGGGCTCGGCGATGAGCGACGATCAGTTCCGCGCCCAGGGCGCTCAGATCGTGGGAGACGCCGAGGCGGTGTTCGAAGAGTCCGAGCTGGTGCTCAAGGTGAAGGAGCCCCAGCCGGGCGAGGTCGCGATGCTGCGCGAGGGTCAGACGCTGTTCACCTACCTGCATCTGGCGGCCGAGCCGGAGCTCGCGCAGGGTCTGCGGGAGTCCGGCGCGACGTGTATCGCCTATGAGACGGTCGAGGACGCCGGTGGGAGGCTGCCGCTGCTGGCGCCGATGAGCGAGGTCGCGGGCAAGATCGCCACGCAGGCCGGCGCGTTCATGCTCGAGAAGCCGCTCGGCGGGCGCGGGATCCTGCTGGGCGGGGTGCCTGGCGTGGCGGCCGCGACGGTGCTGGTGATCGGTGGCGGCGTGGTGGGCGCAAACGCGGCGATCATCGCGATCGGGATGCAGGCCGACGTGTTCGTGTTCGACCGCTCGATCGACCGGCTGCGCGAGCTGGAAGTCGCGTTCGCTGGAGGCGCCTCGACCGTGTACTCCTCGACGCTCGCGATCGAGGAGATGCTGCCGCTGGCCGATCTGGTGATCGGCGCGGTGCTGATCCACGGAGGGCGCGCGCCGCACGTGGTCACGCGCGAGCAGCTTGGCTTGATGAAGCGCCACGCGGTACTGGTCGACGTGTCGATCGACCAGGGCGGCTGCTTTGAGACCTCACATCCCACCACCCATTCGGACCCGACGTTCGAGCTGGAGGGGATCACGCACTACTGCGTGACGAACATGCCCGGGGCGGTGCCGATCACATCGACCTATGCGCTCACGAACGCGACGTTGCCGTATGTGCTGGCGCTGGCCGAGCACGGGGTGGGCGAGGCGCTAGAGCGCGATCCCGGCCTGCGCCTGGGCCTGAACGTGCGGGCCGGCGAGATCACCTACGGGGCGGTAGCGGAAGCGCTCGGTGTGTGAGGAGAGACTAATATGGCGACGGCGATAGACATGCTCCAGAACTTCATCGACGGCGAACGCGCTCCCTCGGAGGGGGAGAGCGAACCCGTCCTGAACCCAGCCACCGGGGAGGAGCTGGCGCGGGCGCCGCAGTCGCAGCCCGGGGACGTCGATCGCGCGGTGAAAGCCGCACGAAAGGCATTCCCGGGTTGGTCGCAGACGACGCCCGCCCAGCGCTCGCAGGCCTTGCTCGCGCTGGCCAACCTGGTGGACGAGCACGCAGAGGAGATCGCGCGGCTGGAGGCGATGTACACGAAAAACGTGAAAGCCGCCGGCGTGACGATCTTCCAGGACCGCGCGGTGTTCGAGGATGCGCACACCATCCGCCTGTTGAACGACGACCGCCGCGTCACCGCCGACAAGATCCTGATCGCGGTGGGCGGCTGGCCGTCCGTGCCCGAGTTCCCCGGCTCGGACCTCGCCATCATCGCCTTGCTGACCGTGGTGGTCGTGCCGGTGATCGAGGA
>Ga0208849_1000200_pt1 | contig 58398 bp, 52 predicted proteins | sample NGESurdeep072012_10_FD_184470 | JGI IMG/M metagenome (GOLD analysis project Ga0208849, IMG submission 184470) | Arctic peat soil microbial communities from Barrow, Alaska - NGEE Surface sample 53-3 deep-072012 (SPAdes) | ecosystem: Environmental > Terrestrial > Soil > Wetlands > Peat ... | reverse complement strand
GCGCCCATCCAACTTCTCCGTGTCCGAATCACCCCATGGAATCGAACACGCGTCGCTTTGAAAAGACCGAGTCAGCCTTTTCGAGGACTGGTATAAGCAAGGTACAAGCATGAGGCGGTTGAGGCGACGACGTGGAGATCGGCTCTACCGAGGCGGAAACCGGGGACGGGCACCAATCTCCGGCTCTGAATAGCCTCCCACGCGCCTACCGCATCGCCGTCGTTTGGGTGAGTTTCTTGGCGATGATGGCGTTCAGGGACACGCCCTGGCGCGCCGCCTCGACCGCCAGCGCGCGGTGGAGGGTCCTGTCGATGCGGACGTTGAACGCTCCTGAATAGGTTTCCGCGCGGGCGCGATCGGCACGGGCAAGCCTTCGGCGCGATACGTTTCCTTGACCGCCTCCCAAGCGGCGACCAACTCGGCCAAGGCGTCCCCTGGCGTTTCGGCGAAAGCCGAGATCTCCGGCGCCTCGACAAAGTGGGCGAGCCACGCGCCGTCGTCATCAGGTTCGAGATTGATCGCGAAACCGTCGAATCGACGGTTCGTCATGTGCCTCGACCAATCTCCGGGCCGCCCGCCGCCGCTGCGTCGCCGGAGCACCCATTCCCACTCAGGCGGCGGTGTCTCGCTACCTTCGCGGCGGCGCCTGGAGGAGCCAGGTCGTCACCATATTCTCATAGTCCACATAGGCTATGCGCTTCGGGTCGAATCCCAGGCCATCGGCGATCGCGGGTTTGTCGGCCAGGAACCGGTCGTAGATGTCGAGAAGCCGCCGAGGGCCGAGGATATTCCTTCGGCGCGATACGTTCACCAGCCAATCTCGGGCATGCGTCATCGCCCGTAGAGGGTCTCCGCCGTGGTCGCGGATGTCCATACCCGCTAGGTCGGAAATGAATTGCTGGTATCTGAAGGGCTCGGTGTCGAGGATCAGGCATCTCTTGAGCTTCTGCGCTTCGTCGCCGAAGCGCTTGGCGCCGAGATTGAGGCCAAGTTCGAGCGGCATGTTGAACCGCGGCAGATGGGTGATCGGGTCGAGGTCGGTCCGTGACAAGTCGTGAATGCCGAAGCGGCACTCCTCGATGATGCCGTAGAGCTTCTCGATCCGGGTCTGGCTCCCATCTTCCACCTCGCGCGCCGAGCGCGCCCGGAAGCCACAGGCGATGACCGCGAAAACCAGCGCGTCGAAGAAGGGCGCGTAGGCGGCGTCAAAGGGGCAGTTGATGAAGACGTCGTCGGGTGAGCTTGGCCCGATCGTCAACGGTCGTGGCTCGAGACGACCTTCTCGACGATCCGCAGCATCTTGTCGGCGCGCACCGATCCGGGCTTGTGAACCGGCTTGAGCACGAACTGACCGGTGGCGGCGCTCCGGCCGAGCTTCTCGGCGCCGCGTTTCGTCGTCTTCGGGCTGGGTGATCCGGACATGGCCGTGATCTTAGGATTCGCCTCTGTTTGCGCAAGGGCCTTGGTCGGAAGATTTCATCACCCTCTGACCTGGAGTAAGCCACCGGCGAAGGAAGTGTCTGCCGACGCCCGCCAAGAGGAACCCACCCATGGGCCTGCTCGATGGAAAGGTCGCGATCGTCACTGGCGCGGGCGGCGGGCTCGGCCGGGCCTATGCGCTGCTGTTCGCCCGCGAGGGCGCGGCGGTGGTGGTCAATGATTTCGGAGGGGCGCGGGACGGCACGGCGGCCGGGGCTTCGCCGATGGCCGAGAAGGTGGTCGATGAGATCGCCAGCGCGGGCGGCCGGGCGGTCGCCAACGCCGACGATGTCTCGACGGTGGCGGGCGGGGCGGCGATTCTGAAGAGCGCGCTCGACGCCTTCGGACAGGTCGATATCCTGGTCAACAACGCCGGCATCCTGCGCGACCGGACCTTCGCCAACACTTCCGAGGCCGACTGGGACGCGGTGGTGCGGGTGCATCTCAAAGGCGCCTACTGCGTCACCCATCCGGTGTGGACCTGGATGAAAGAGCACGGCGCGGGCGGGGTGATCGTATTGACCTCCTCCGGCTCGGGCCTGTTCGGCAACTTCGGCCAGACCAACTACGGGGCGGCCAAGGCGGGCCTGTGGGGGATGATGCGGGTGCTGGCCATCGAGGGGCGCAAGTACGGCATCCGCGTCTGGGGCCTGGCGCCCGGGGCCTACACCCGGATGACCTCGGATCTGCCGGGCCGGCGGGACCGGGAACCCGACCCGGCCTCGCTGCCGGAAAACATCGCCCCGGCCCTGCTCTACATGGTGAGCGAGCTCTCCGGCGATCAGACCGGCAAGATGCTGGGGGTTTCCTCGCGCGGCGTGCGGGAGATCAGGATGGTCCAGGCCAAGGGCTTCGCGCCGCAGGTCGGCTGGACCGCCCAGGACCTCGCCGACCGCGCCGCCGATGTCTTCTTTCCCGAGGCCCCGGCCGACGCGCGGGGATAGCGACCCGCCTCAGTCGGCGCCGGAAAACAGATCCGGCCGTCTCACCCGCAGGGTCATCACCAGGGCCAGCAGCTTGGCGTCGGCGATGGCGCCCGCGTCGGCGCGGGCCGCCAGGTCGGCCAGGGGCGCCTCGAGGACGGTGATGCCTTCATGCTCGCCGGCCACGCCGCCGCCCGCGCCGACCCGGTCGGCGGCGCGGTAGGGCGCGAGGAACAGCGACACCCGCTCGGTGGAAACCCCCGGGCTCGACCACACCATGCCGACCGCCTCGAGGCCGCCCAGCGCCACGCCCAGCTCCTCGAGCGCCTCGCGGCGAACGGCGGCGTCCGCCGCTTCGTCCTCGATCATGCCGGCGCAGGCTTCCTCCAGCGCCGGTGCGCCGGTGGCCGCGAACACCGGCGTCCGGAACAGGCGGACGGTCAGGGCGCGGCGGCGCGCGGCGTCGTAGGGCAGGACCGCGACCGCGTCACCGTGCCGCTCGATCTCGCGCGTCACCTCGGCGCCGTCGGCCAGACGAACACGAAGGCGCTCGACCGTGATGTAGCCGTGATGGACGATTTCTCGGTGGAGGGTTTCGGCATCCATGGCTGGACTCTATGAAACGCGCGACGACGCGGGAGGACGACGTGACCGCCTTCATAGCCCTTCTGCGCGCCGTCAATGTCGGGGGAACCGGCAAGCTATCGATGAGCGATCTGAAGGGCCTGTGCGAGGCCGCCGGGTTCACCCAGGTTCGCACCTGGATCGCCAGCGGCAATGGCCGGCGAGGAGATTGCCGGGAACCAGGGAAATCTATGTCCATTACGGCGACGGCATGGCCCATTCGAAGCTCCGCATCGCCGCCGCCAAGTCCGGCACGGCGCGCAATCTCAACACCATCGCCAAGCTGGCGGAGATGGCGAAGGCGCGCTGACGACCTTCAGAACTCAAGCGTCCTTACATCGTGGTCAAGAGCGAAACGTGGCTGGCGCGCGCCGCGATGATCAGGGCCTGATCCCCGCTGGCAAGCGGCAGGCCTCGCCGAAGCGCCAATTCCAGATAGGCGGAATCGTAGGCCGTGAGCTGGTAAATCTCGGCCAGCCGCGCGGTGGTCGTCCAGACGTGATTCGTCGTCTCGACATCGATCTCGATCGGCAGATCGCGGAGGGAGGCGGTCATGCGCCGTCGGACGTCGGCGTCTATTCGGCCGCGGCGCTCGGCGGTCAGGAGTCCATTCAGAGCCTCGAGTGGCCAGAGTTGCGGCGCCACGGCGCCTTCCGCCACCACGCGGTCCAGCAGTTCCATGATCGGCTCGGTCTGTTGGTCTTCGAAGCACCAAGCCAGGGCGACGGAATTGTCGATGACGAAGCTCATCGCCGACCTTCGTCGATCAGCGATTTGAGCGTCAGACCGCCGAGCGTGTGGCCCTTGCTGGCGACGCGAAGTCCTTCGGCGCCGCGCCGCGCCCTGGCGCGATCGACACCCGACTCGGCCGGCACGAGCCGCGCGATCGGCTTACCGCGCCGCGTGATCAACACTTCCGAGCCGTCTTCGACTTCGTCGAGGAGCGCGGTGAGGCGGTTCTTGGCTTCGAAGACGCCGACGGTGTGCATCTGGCACCCTCCTGGCTAGCGTTAAAGCTAGATTAGAGTGAAATTGATCGGGGTCACAAGAGCGCGTCTGTCCGGGTCTAGAGAAGATCCCCTTCGGGTCCTCGCAGCGCCCATCGGCCGCGCCGGCGGAGGAACAGCAGATAGTAGCCGGAGAAGCCGAGCATGATCACGGCGTTGGCCGCCAGACTCCTTTGGCCGTCGACCGGGTCCATCAGGGCGGCCAGGACGACGCCCGCCAGCGCCAGCAGGGCGACGTAGGGAGCCAGCGGGAAGAGCGGCATCCGATAGTGGCCGCGGGCGGTCGAGCCGGTGGCGCGGCCGACCAGGGCGCTGATCGAGACCAGGACGTAGGTTCCGACGATGCCGGTGGCGGTGAGCATGATCAGGCTCTTCAGGTCGATGAAGCACATGGCGGCGGAGAGAGCGCCGGCGACCAGGGTGGCGACCCACGGGGAATGGAAGCGCCGATGGGTGCGGGTGAAGGCGTGATTCCACGTCGCCGGCCATACGCCGTCGCGGCCGGTGGCGTAGATCTGCCGGGCGTTGATCAGCATGGTGGCGATGATCGCATTGATGATCGCGATGGCGACGCCGAGGCTGACGGCCTTGGCGAACCAGGCGCCGCCCAGGGCGATGAAGGCGGTCACCGGCGTCGGGGCATTCAGCAGCGCGACGAGATCGGGCGCGCCGACGATGACGGCGATCACCGGCAGGAACTCCGCCGCCACCGCGACCACCAGCGACCACAGGATCACCGCCGCGATCCGCTTGCGGGCGTCATGGATCTCCTCGCCGAACGAGACCGCGCCGCCGAAGCCATTGTAGGCGAAGATCGCGCCGGCGGTGGCCAGGGCGATGATCGAGAGCGGCGCGCCGGCGAGTTGGCCGTTCGGCGCCAGCATCGCCGGATGCAGGATGATCGCTCCGAACCCCCGATGCGGATGGGCCGCTCCCAGCCAGGTGATCGCCGCCAGCGTCGCCAGTTCGGTGGCCAGGAACACGCCGGTGACGACGGCGTTGACTCGTATGTTGAGGACGCCGATCGCCGTGGCGGCAATCACCGCCGCCAACGCCGTGGGAACCACCGGCGCCCCCGGAATCACCACGCCCAGATAGACCGCCAGCACCAGCGCGGTGGCCGCCTGGGTGAACGCCCCCCCGACGATATTGATGCCCAGCGCCATGAACCCCCAGGCCGGACCCATGACCCGACCGACGATGGAATATTCCTGGCCGGTGAGCGGGAAGGCCGAAGAGAGTTCGGCATAGACCAGGGCGACCGGGACGCAGACCACCGCCGCCACCAGAAAGGCCCAGACCGCGCCGGACCCGGCCTGCGAGATGACCTGCGAGCCGATGCCGAACACCGAGAACGCCGGGGTGATCTGGGAGACGGTCAGCAGCAGGGCGCCGAACCCGACCATCACCCGGGCCAGGGGCGCGGCTTGGGGGCTCTTCGAAGTCTCCTGGTCCGTCACGCCCCGCGTTCCCCGCCGTCGATGCGGTCAAGAGCCACGAAACCGCGCCGGGCGCCAGCCGGCGCGGTCGGCGACGATCCTCAGGTCGGTGGCGGCGGGACAGCCTCTGGCGTGGGCGTGGGCGTGGGCGGCGGCGGTGTCGGCGCGGGCGGCCCGGGGGGTATCGCGCTCACCGGCAGGCGGCGCAGGGCCGTCGTCATGAAGCCGCGCCAGAGCATGGCCGGGGCGCCGCCGCCGGTGATCCCACCCATCGGCGCGGCGTCGTCGCGGCCCATCCACACCACCGCGGCGAGGTTGCCGGTGAAGCCGCAGAACCAGGCGTCCTTGTAGTCCGAGGCGGTGCCGGTCTTGCCGGCCAGGTCCTTGCCGGGGATGGCGGCGTGGACCCCGGTTCCCGAGGCGATCACGGTGCGCAGCATGCGGTCCATTTCGCCGAGTGGCGGATTGGCGATCGCCGGCGCTCCGCCCGTCGGCCTGTGCCGGAAGACGACCGCGCCGCCGGTGGTGCGGATGCGCTGGACGCCATAGGCGGCGACGCGGTTTCCACCATTGGCGAAAGCGTCGTAAGCCTGGGCCATCTCCAGGGGCGTCACCAGGGTGGTCCCCAGCGCCATGGCCGGTTCGATGTTGATCGGCGACGTTATGCCCGCGCGGTGGGCGGCGGCGGCCACCGCGCCGCGCCCGACCTGGTCGGCGAGGCGGGCGGCGACGGTGTTGACCGAATGGGCGAGGGCCTCTTCGAGGGTGATCGGGCCGCGAAATTCGGGTTCGAAATTCCGCGGCGACCAGCCGTCGATGGTGACCGGCTCATCGACGGCGACCTCGTCGGGGGTGTGGCCGGCTTCCATGGCGGCGAGATAGACGAACGGCTTCCACGCCGAGCCGGCCTGGCGGTGGGCGTCGGCGGCACGGTCGAAGGGGCTGGCGGCGTAGTCGAGCCCGCCGATGAAGGCGCGAATCCCGCCGCCGCCATCGACGGCGACCAGAGCGACCTGCCGCGCGCCCTGCTTGGCGTAGCGGGCAACCGTGGCGCGGGCGGATTCGGCGGCGGCGTTTTCCGCCCCGAGATCGAGGGTGGTGTCGATGACCAGATCCTTGGCCGGGGCGCCGGCGAGTTCGCGTGTATGGGCAGTGAGCCAGTCGATGAAATACTGCGCCGGGGCCGTCCTGGCGGAGCGCCAGACTTTCGGTGTTTCCTTCAGGGCGCGGATCCGATCGGCGGGGGTAATCGCGCCGGTCTCGACCATGGCGCCCAGGACCAGCGCCGCGCGATCCCTGGACCGGTCGGGCTGTTCGGCCGGATCGTAGTCCGTCGGCGACTTGGGGATGGCGGCCAGCATCGCCGCCTCCTTCAGGGTCAGCCGCGCGGCGGGCTTGTCGAAATAACGCTGGGCGGCCGCCTCGAGGCCATAGGCGCCGGAGCCGAAATAGATCCGGCTGAGATAGAGGCCGAGAATCTGGCGCTTGGTGTAGGACTGCTCGAGCTCGGCGGCGAGGAGCAGCTCCTCGCCCTTGCGCTCCAGCGTGCGATCGGAGGTCAGGTAGAGATTGCGGGCCAGCTGCTGGGTGATCGTCGAGCCACCCTGGATGGCCCGGCCCTGGCCGAGGTCGGTGACGATCGCCCGCGCCATGCCCATCGGATCGAAGCCGGCATGGGAATAGAAGCGCCGGTCCTCGATGGCCACGAAGGCGGCGGAAACGTAAGGCGGCAACCTCGCGACATCCACCGGCGGGCCGTAACGGCCGCCGCGAACGCCCAGGACGGCGCCGGACCGGTCCAGGAAGGTGATCTGGGCGTCGCGCCGGATCGGCGGCGGCTTGGGAAGCTCAGGCGCGGCGAACGCGAAGGCGGCGAATAGGGGGAGCAAGCCTGGAGGTTCCCGGGCGCCGGCCGATCGCCGGGTCCTTCAGGCGCCCTCTTCCGCCGCGCGCGGCCTTACCCGCAAGATAATTCGCGGTAACCTCAGACGCTATCGGCCGCCCTGATCGGGAACCCATCGCCACGTCCCGCAGGAGCAGGCCCGACGGTCGTAACCACGGTCGGGCGGCGGGGAATAGCCGCCGCCTTGCCAGCCGCCGCCCTGGCGGTAGCCGCCGGCCGGCGCGGCGTCGTAGTAGCCGGCGCCTTGATCCTGATATCCGCCGCCGTCGCCCCAGCCCTGATCATAGCCGCCGGCGGCGGGCGGCGGAGCGTAGTCGCCGCCCGTGTAGTCGTTCGAACCGTAGCCATAGGGCGCGGCGCCGTCGTCGGTGTAGCCGTAGCCGTAGGGCGCGGCGCCGTAGCCTCCATCGCCATAGTAGCCGCCGCCGTAGTAGCCGCCGCCGATCCCGACATCGACGCCAAATCCGCCGCCGCCGTAGCCCCGGTCGCGATCATAGCCGCCGCGATCGCGCCATCCGTCGCGATCGTGATCGCCGCGCCAGTTGGACGAACCGTAGTGGACCGCGCCATTATGCCAACCGCCATTGTGCCCGGTCCCGGAGTGGCCCTGATTTCCCCAGCCCTGGCCGGCGGAAGATCTGACCATCGGACCGTAGTGACCGCCCCCGCCCCCCTGGGCGCGGTAGCCGCCGCCTGGCCGCCCTGCGGCCTGGCCGTGCATGGAAGCCGGATGGCCACCGCCGCCGGCATGATGGCCGGCTTCCCCGGCCATGGTGTCGGCGCCAGCCAGAACCGTCAGGACCGCGGTGGCGGCCAGGAATACGGTGCGCATGGAAAAGCCCTCGAATTGCCAGAATGGTTAACGCCAAAGGTTAACGCACGCGGCCAGGCAAAGGTCCAGACGGTTCGCGCGTCCGGTGAAAATGTCCGCGCCGCGAGCGCCACGCGGCGGCCTTCGAGGCGCGATTTCAGCGCAGCACCGTCTTGCCGTTCTTGATCACCGTGGCGCCGCGAGCCTTCACCCTGGCCTCGAAGGAGATGATCATTTCGTCGCGCCACAGATCGACGGTGATGGTGTCGCCGGGAAATACCGGCGCGGAAAAGCGGGCCTGATGGCTGAGCACGACCGCCGGGTCGTAGCCGGTGATTCCCTCGAGGACGGCCCGGCAGGTGATCCCGTAGGTGCACAGGCCGTGGAGGATCGGCCGATCGAACCCCGACCGTCGCGCCGATTCCGGATCGGCGTGCAGCGGGTTGCGATCACCGTTGAGGCGGTAGAGCAGCGCCTGATCGGGCCGGGTGGTGAAGTCGAGTGACAGGTCGGCCGCGCGGGTCGGAACCGGATGCGGGACGGGCGCGCCCTCGGAGGGTCCGCCGAAGCCACCATCGCCGCGGGCGAACGTCGAGCCGGTGAGGGTGGCGATCTTCTCTCCGGCCTCGTCGGTCCACACCGTCTCGCTGATCAGGACCGCGCCCTTGTCCCGGCCCTTGTCGAAGGCCCCGATGGTCCGGGTGCGGGCGGTGAAGGTTCCGCTCGTCCCCAGTGGCCGGTGAAGTTCGACCTTCTGCTCGCCGTGGACGACCATCAGATAGTTGAGCTCGCTCCGCCTATGGCCCGGCGGTTCGATCGCTGCCGGCCCCCCGGCGCTCACCCGCCCTCCCCCCGCCAGCACCGTGGCGGCGGTGGGGACGACCCGCAGGCCGCGTTCATAGACGAACGCCAGTTCCTTCTCGTCCAGCGGATCGGCGCCCAGGCCGATGCCGAGGGCGTAGAGGATCACGTCCTTGTCGCCGTAGGTGAAGGTCCGCGCCGGCGACGTCTGATCGAGAATGTCGGGGAAGAAGATGGGCATGACGATCGTCCCTGGTGGTCTGGCCTGAACCGGGTCCATTGAAGCGTTGGCGGCCGTTCGCCGCAACCCGCGCTCGACGGCCGCATTGCCGCTTGTCGGCCTATCGGCTAGAAGCCGCGCCTTCCGGCCACGGGCGCTTTGCCCGCTCCAGGCCGCCCTCGTCGATTTTCACGGGTAAGTGTTTCATGGCCACCGACGTCCAACCCGATGCCGGCCCGATCACGGGCAATGTCCTGTTCTATTCCCACCCCGAGCCGCTCAGCAGCGAGACCCACGCCAAACTCGGGCTTCGGCGCATCGACGCGCCGTTCGCCTTCGCGGCCTCGAGCCATATCGTGCCCCTGACGGTGACCGAGTTCCAGCTCGCGGCGATTTCCTATCCGATCATCTTCGCCGGCGACAAACGACAGCCACTGGCGGTGATGGGCGTCACCGGCGGGACCAATCTGTTCATCGGGCAGGAAGGGCTGTTCGCGCCGGGCGCGTACATGCCGGCCTACATTCGCCGCTATCCCTTCGTGCTGGCCAACGACACGACGCGAGAGAAGCTGGTGGTGTGCATCGACCGCGCGGCGCCGATGCTGGGCGAATTGCCGGACCTCGCCTTTTTCGATTCGAAGGGCGACGCCACCGACTACACCAAGAACTGCATCCAGTTCTGCAACGACTTCGAGGCCGAGCTGCGCCGCACGGAATCCTTTGTCAACTTACTGAACGACCTGGATTTGTTCGAGACCCGGAGCGCGATGTTCACGCCGACCAATGCCGACGGTTCGGCGGGGACTCCGCAGTCCGTGGCCGAGTATTTCGCCGTTTCCGAGGAAAAGCTGAAGGCCCTGCCGGACAGCAAGCTGCGCGAATTCCTCACCAACGGCGCCTTGACCCAGATCTTCGCGCACCTGACGTCGCTGAACGGCTGGGATCGGCTGATCGCCATGGCGGTCACCCGGCAATCGACTACGCCGCGGCCGGCTAACCTCAACTAAACCATAGGCGGGGGATTATCGGGCGTACACGCCGCGGGTCAGGCATGAGAAGACGAGCCGGCCGGCTTCATCGAGAAGGTCGTGCTGAGCGATGACGACGCCCCTGCCCTCGCCCACCGGATCCTTGCCCATGACGGTCATCCGGCCGCGCAGGATTTCGCCCACCGGCGGATTGCGCGCCCAGCGCAGGGCATCGACCCCCACCCGCTTGACCGGCGGCCCGCCGGCCGACGCCTCGGCGTCCAGACGGCTCCAGAGGGCGAAGATCATCGCATCCGGAGCGCCACGATCGATGGTCCAGCCCGGCGCGAAGGCGGCGATGAAGGCCCCGACATCGGCCTCCTTCACCGCCGCGGCGCCGAAATGCACGACCTGGCCGATCTCGATGTCATCGAAGGCGGCGGGCATGGCGGCGAGTTCCTGCGATCGGATGGGCGGGCGATGACGCGCTTCTACGGCGCCCTCCTGGGCTTGGCGATCACCCTCGTCGCCGGGGGGCGTGCCGGCGCCCAGGGCGCGCCGGTGGCGGCGCCGCATCTGACGGCGCAACTGGTGGCCGAGACGGCCGGCGCCGCGCCCGGTTCGACGGTCTGGGTGGCCGTGGTCCTGAGCATGGACAAGGGGTGGCACACCTATTGGCGCAACCCCGGCGACGCCGGGGAAGCGACACGGATCGCCTGGACCCTGCCCCCGGGGTGGCGGGCCGGCGACATCGTCTGGCCGGCGCCCGAGCGGCTGCCGGTCGGGCCGATCATGGACTACGGCTACGAAGGCCGAGTTCTGCTGGCCACGCCGGTCCAGATTCCGGTCTCGGCCAGGGCCGGCGACGCGGCGAGCGTCGGCGCGGTGGTCGATTATCTGGTTTGCGCCCAGGTCTGCATTCCGGGAACGGCGCGGCTTTCGCTGAATCTGCCGATGGTGGCCGGTGCGCCCCCGTCCGAGCCGGGCTGGGGACCAAAGATCGCCGCCACGCTGGCGGCGTCACCCAAGCCCGGCGCCCTGCGCGCGACCTTTCGCAAGGTCGGCGGCGCGCTGGCGCTGTCGGTAGGGGGGTCGGCCCTGGCCGGCGTCCGCGCCGACGACGCCTATTTCTATCCCTTCGACGACAAGCTGATCGACCACTCCAGGATCCAGACGGTCGAGCGGGGTCCCGCCGGCCTGACCCTGATGCTCACGCCAGGCGCGGCTTTCGCCGGCGGCGCCGGTCCGAACGCGGCCGAGGGCGTCCTTCGCGTGGATGGCAAGGCGTTCGAGATCGACGCCACGCCGGGGCCGCCACTGCCGGGGGCGTCCGGCCTGGGGCCGCCGGCGGCGCGCGCGGTCGGCGTCTCGGGCCTGCCGCTGGCCATGGCCTTCGGCTTCCTGGGCGGGCTGATCCTCAATCTCATGCCGTGCGTGTTTCCGATCCTGTCGATCAAGGCGGCCGCCCTGGCCGCACACGGCGGGGAGCCGTCCCAGGCTCGAACCCAGGGCCTGGCCTTCATGGGCGGGGTCATCGCCGCCTTCCTCGCCCTGGCCGGCGTCCTGATCGCGGCGCGGGCGGCGGGCGCGGCCGTCGGGTGGGGCTTTCAACTGCAGTCGCCCTGGGTGGTGGCCTCGCTCGGCCTGATCATGCTGGCCGCCGCGCTCAATCTCTCGGGCCTGTTCGAGATCGGCGGCTCGGTGCAGACTCTGGGCGCCGGAGGACCCCACGGCGGGGTTCTGGGATCGGCTTTCACCGGCCTGCTGGCGGTGGTGGTGGCGGCGCCGTGCACCGCCCCGTTCATGGCCTCCGCTCTGGGCTACGCCCTGACCCAGCCGGCGGTCGTGGCCATGGCCGTGTTCTCCGCCCTGGCGGTGGGCTTCGGAGCGCCGTACACCGCTCTGTGCTTCAGCCCCGGCCTCATGCGCCGCCTGCCGAGACCGGGGGCATGGATGAACGTCTTCCGCAGGGCCGTGGCCTTCCCGATGTACGCCGCCGCGGCGTGGCTGGCCTGGGTGCTCGCCCAGCAGTCCGGACCGCCGGGACTGGCGTTCCTGCTTTCCGCCGCGATCCTGCTGGCCCTGACCGCCTGGCTCTTCGGCCTGGCGCAGCACCGCCAGGCGCGCGGCGCGCGGGCGGCGCCTCTGCTGCTGGTGTCGGCCGCCGGGCTGGCTGGATGCGCCGTCCTGGTCGCGGGCGTCGGCGGCGCGGCCGCCGCGCGGCCGGGCGAGCTGGCGGCGACGGGTCCGGCCGCCCTGCCGTCCCAGCCCTGGACACCGGATCGCCTCGCCGCGCTGCGACGACAGGGACGACCGGTGCTGGTGAACTTCACGGCCGCCTGGTGCGTGACCTGCCAGGTCAACGAGCGCCTGGCCTTCTCCACGCCGCAAGTGGCGGAGGCCTTCAGGCGGTCGGGCGCGGTCTATCTGGTGGCCGACTGGACCAACCGCAACCCGGCGATCGCCAAGGCCCTCGCCGACCAGGGCCGAATCGGCGTGCCGCTCTATCTGATCTACGGGGCCGACGGCGGGGCGCCGAGCGCCCTGCCTCAGTTGCTCACGCCCGGGATCGTCGCCCAGGCGCTGGGCCGCGCGGCGGTCAGGCCGGCGGCGTCGGCGGCGCGGTGATAACCTCGACGTTGTCGTTGAGCAGATAGGCCAGTTCGCGCAGGGCCTGGTCGCGGGCCTTGGGCGCGTCGGCGGCCTCAAGCTGTTTCAGCTTCACCGGCAGGTCCTGGGAAATGCCCTTGAGGATGCATTTGAGGTCGTCGGTGGTTCCGCGCGCGGCGAGGGTCACATGGCCCTTCATGTCGAGATCGGAGAGTTCGGCGATGCTGGCCTTGAAGGCGGCATAGCCGGGCAGGCCGGCGAGATCGCCCGGCGCGGCTTGGGCGCGCATGGCCTCGGTCTGGCTCTTCAGCGATTTCGCGCGGCTGACGATGTCGGCGAAGAGAGGTTCGCTGGCCACGGCGGCCGGGCGATCGAGCGACGCGGTCGCGGTCGGCGAGGGCATGGGCGCGGTGGAAGCAAGCCACAGCATGGCGGAAAAGGCGACGGCGTCACAGGACATGGCAGGCTCCTTGGTTTGACCTGGGGGGAAGCAATTCCGGCGCCACGGAACGGCGCCGGCCCTTGGCTCCGCCGACCACGCGATTGTTGCCCCCTCGGCGGTCAGCCGCTAAGCGCCGCGGATGGACAATGACGCGCCCCGACGGCCGATCGCCCGCGCTCCCCGCGGCTTCCAGGATCGCCGGGCGGCGGCGGTGGCGGCGGAGCGTCGGATCCTGGCGGCGGTGGGCCGCGTCTGCGAGTCGTATGGCTTCGAGGCCTTCGACAGCTCGGCGTTCGAATACGCCGACGCCATGGGCAAGTTCCTGCCCGACGCCGATCGCCCCAACGAGGGGGTGTTCGCGCTCCGGGACGACGACGAACAATGGATGGCCCTGCGTTATGACCTGACCGCCCCCCTGGCCCGGTTCGTGGCGGAGAACCGCGACGCACTGCCCAGGCCCTTCCGGCGCTACGCCTTCGGAACCGTCTGGCGCGACGAGAAACCGGGACCCGGGCGCTATCGCGAATTCGTCCAGTGCGACGCCGACACCGTCGGCTCGTCCCGGCCCGAAGCCGACGCCGAGATCATCGCCATGGCCATGGAGGGCTACGCCGCCGCTGGCCTGCCGCGCGAGATCACGGTGATGAAGGTCAATAACCGCAAACTGCTCAACGGCTTGCTGACGGCGGCGGCGGTGGCCGATCCGGCCCAGCGGCTGGCGGTGCTGCGCGCCATCGACAAGCTCGACCGGCTCGGCGCGGCCGGCGTGATCGCCCTGCTCGGCGAAGGACGCAAGGACGAATCCGGGGCTTTCACCAAGGGCGCGCGGCTGGCGGCTCCGGCCATCGATTCGGTGATGGCTTTCCTCGGCGCGGCCCGCCACGGCCGAAGCGAAACCCTGGACCGGCTGGCCGAAGTCATCGGCCCATCGCCCGAAGGCGAGGAGGGCCTGGCCGAACTCTCTCGGATCGGCGCCACCCTGACCGCCCTGGGGATCGGCGAGGACCAGGCGAGGTTCGATCCGGCCGTGGTCCGGGGTCTGGAATACTACACCGGCGCGGTCTTCGAGGCCGAGCTGGTGAGCGCCGAGCCGGAGGCGAGCCGCTTCGGTTCAATCGGCGGCGGCGGTCGCTACGACGATCTGGTGGCGAGGTTCACCGGCGAGCGGACGCCGGCGACGGGATTTTCATTCGGCGTCTCCCGGCTGGCGGCGGCGCTGGCGGCGGGCGGGGGCGCCGCGCTGGCGGCACGCGGGCCGGTGGTGGTGATCGCCTTCGATTCGGCGCGCATGACCGAATATTTCGCGGTCGCCGGCGAGCTTCGCCGGGCGGGATTCGCCGCCGAGGTCTATCTCGGCGGGTCGGGGATGAAGGCGCAGATGAAATACGCCGATCGCCGCCTCGCGCCGGCGGCGGTGATCCTCGGCGATGACGAATTCGCCGCCGGGACCGTGACCGTCAAGGATCTGGATCTGGGCCGCGCGCTCGCGGCCGGGGCCAGCGACAACCGCGCCTGGCGCGAGGGTCGTCCGGGACAATCGACCATTCCGCGCGGCGACCTGGTGGCCGAGATCCGCCGGATCATCCGAACCGCGCCATGAGGGTCGAGGCGGCGATCCCGGCCGACGTTCTGCGAGCGGTCCGCGCGCCCTTCCTGGCCGCCGGCGCCCAGGCGCTGGACGCGCCGATCCTGCAGCCCCTGGGCCTGTTGCTGGATCTGGCCGGAGAATCCCTGCGCGAGCGCCTGTTCGTGGTCTCCAGCGACGGCGGCGAGGAATCCTGCCTGCGCCCCGACTTCACCCTGCCGGCGCTGATGGCGCACATCGCCAACGGTTCGGCGACGGGACGATACCTCTATGAAGGCCACGCCTTCCGGGTCGCGCCGGCCGGGACCACGCGGGCCGAGGAGTTCCTCCAGATCGGGCTGGAAGCGTTCGAGACCGGCGACGCCGCCGAAGCCGACGCCGAGATCGCCGCCCTGGCCTGGCGGTCGTCGGTGGCGGGCGGGCGGACCGATCTCACCCTGTTGCTCGGCGACGCCGGCCTGTTCGCCGCCTTCGTCGATGCGCTGGAAATCACCCCGGTCAAGGCGGCTCGGTTGAAGAGAGCCCTGGCCAGTCCGAGGCGCCTGGCCGCCGAACTGCGCGACCTGGGCGCGGCCGAACGCGGCGAGGGCGCGCGCGGCGGTCTGGCGCGGCTGCTTGCCGGCCTGGGTGAAACCGAGGCCGAGGCGGTGATGGAGGAGATCTGGATCCTCGCCGGGATCGAGCCGATAGGCGGCCGGCCAGCGGGCGAAATCATCCGCCGCCTGGCGCAACGATCGGAAACGGCCGGCGCGCCGCCGCTCGACGCCGAACGCCGTGGCCTGATCGAGACCTTCCTGACCATTGACGGCGAGCCCCGCGCCGCCTTGGCCGCCATCGGCGATCTGGCCGGCGATCGCCGCCCGACGCTGGAATCGGTGCTCTCGAACTGGCAGCGCCGATTGGCGGCCTTCGCGGCCCACGGCATTCCTTCCGGCGCCACCCGCTTCTCCGCCGCCTTTGGCCGGTCTTTCGGCTATTATGACGGACCGCTGTTCGAAGTCCGCAGCCGGGCGCTCGGCGCCGACCAGCCGGTGGCCGCGGGCGGACGGTACGACGGTTTGCCCGTGCGCCTGGGCGCGCGCGATGCGGCGGGCGCCGTGGGCTGCATGGTGCGGCCCGGCCGGGCCTGGGCCGGGGGAAGGCCATGAGCGGACCGCTGGTGCTGGCTGTTCCGTCCAAGGGCCGCCTCAAGGACCAGGCCGAGGCCTGGCTCACCGACTGCGGCCTTCCCCTTCGCGCCGGGGGCGGGCCGCGCGGCTACACCGCCAGTATCGACGGCTTCGAGGGCGTCCAGGTGCGCCTGGCTTCGGCCGCCGACATCGCCGCCGCCCTGGTCAGCGGAGATGTGCATCTGGGCGTCACCGGCGAGGACCTGCTCGGCGAACTGGCCAGTCCCGAGAGCGCCCGGGTGATGCTGCTGCGGGCGTTGGGATTTGGCCGGGCCGATCTGGTCGTCGCCGCGCCGCGGAGCTGGATCGATGTGGAAAGCATGGCCGACCTGGACGATGTCGCCCATCTGCATCTGGCGCGCACCGGCAGCCGTCTGCGGGTGGCCACCAAATACCGCGTCCAGGCGCGCGCCTTCTTCGCCCGCCAGGGCCTGGCCGAATGCAGGATGGTGGAATCGGGCGGAGCCACGGAGGGCGCGCCGGCGGCCGGCGCGGCCGAGGTGGTGGTCGATATCACCACCAGCGGCGCGACCCTGGCGGCCAACGGGCTGAAGGTCTTGAGCGACGGCGTGATCCTGCGCAGCCAGGCGCGGCTGGCGGCGAGCCTGGGCGCCGGCTGGGACGCCGATACTCTCGGCGCCTGCCAGCGGCTGCTGGGCATCATCGAGGCGCGGGCGCGGGGGAGGTCGATCGCGAGCCTCACCTGGCCGGGCGAGCGGGAAGGCGCCGCGCGCCTGGCGCTGCGGGGCCTGGCGACGTTTGGCGAAGGCGGTGGGAGCGATGGTGTCATCGTCGAGAACTCGAACCTGTTCGCCGCCGCCCAGGCGTTGGCGGAGGCCGCGGTCGGCCCGGTGAGTGTCATCCACCCAGCCTTTCTATTCGAGCCGGTCAGCGACGCCGGCGCCCGGCTGGCGGCGGCGCTGGATCTATAGGGGAGAACCGGCCCACCGACCCGCGGCGGGCTGGCCGATTCCGAGGCGATCAAGCCCCGGGCGAATCACCAGATCCGGACGCGCTTGTCCGGGGGCAGATAGAGAGCGTCGCCCGGCTTGACGTTCCAGGCCGCGTACCAGGCGTCGATGTTGCGGACCACTTCATCGACGCGCGCGCGGGGCGGCGAATGGGGGTCGCTGACCAACTGCTGGCGCAGCGCGTCGTCGCGGGAGGCGCCCCGCCAGACCTGCGCCCAGCCGAGGAACACCCGTTGATCACCGCTGAGCCCGTCGATCACCGGCGCCGGCCGGCCCGCGAGCGAGATGTGGTAGGCGTCCAACGCCAGTAGCAGGCCGCCCAGATCGGCGATGTTCTCACCCATGGTGAGCTGACCGTTGACGTGGGCGCCGGGGATCGGCTCGAAGGCGGAATACTGCGCCCCGAGCCGGTCGGTCTGGGCCTTGAACAGGGCCACATCCGCCGGCGTCCACCAGTCGGCCAGCGCGCCCGTGCCGTCGTACTGGCGGCCCTGGTCGTCGAAGCCGTGGGTCATCTCATGACCGATGACCCCGCCGACGGCCCCGAAGTTGATCGCCGGATCGGCGGCCGGATCGAAGAACGGCGACTGCAGGATGGCGGCCGGAAAGACGATCTCGTTTTCCGTCGGCGAGTAGTAGGCGTTGACCGTTTGGGGGGTCATTCCCCATTCGGCGCGATCGACCGGCTGGTCGAGCCGGCGGACCTGGCGGCGCCATTCGAAGGCGGCCGACCGCTCCATGTCGCCGTAGAGATCGGTGGGCGAGATGGTCAGGGCGCCGTAGTCCCGCCATTTGGCCGGATAGCCGATCTTGACGTTGAATTTGGCGAGCTTCTCCTCGGCGCGCGCCTTGGTCTGTGGGCTCATCCATGAGACGCGCTCGATCCGCGCCGCCAGAGCCTGCCGCAGGTCCGTCACCAGGGCCTCCATCCTGGCCTTTGATTCGGGCGGGAAGAACTTGGCGACATAGACCCGGCCGACCGCCTCGCCCATCTCGCCGTTGATGGCGGCGGCGGCGCGCTTCCAGCGGGCCTTCTGCTGCGGCTGGCCCGAGAGGGTCTTGCGGCGGAACTCGAAGTTGGCGTCGGCGAAACGCCTGGAGAGATACGGCCCCGCGCCATCGACGACGGTGAACGCCTGCCACGCTTGCAGGGTCGCCACCGGGGTCTGGGCGAAGATGGCGGCGAGCTTCGGAAAGGCGGTGTTCTCGCCTACCACCACCCGACCGACCGAACCGAGGTCGGCGGCGGAGAGGAAGGCGCTCCAGGGAAAGCCCGGCGCCGCTTGCGCCAGTTCAGCCGGAGTCATGGGGTTGTAGGTCTTGATCGGGTCGCGATCCTCGGCCCGGGTCCAGCTCGCCTGGGCGATCGACGTCTCGAGAGCGACGATGGCCCGGGCCTGGGCCTGGGCGTCGGGCCAGTTCACCGCCGCCAGCATCTGGGCCACATAGGCCTGGTACTTGGCCTTTTGAGGCGCGAAGCTGGCCTCGAGGTAGTAGTCGCGGTCGGGGAGGCCGAGTCCGCCCTGGTTCAGATAGACCGCGTACCTGAGCGGCGTCCTGGCATCGGCCGACAGGCCGATTCCGAACAACGAGCCGCCGAAGCCTTTGTTCGAGGCCCCCATCAGGGCGGCGATGGCTTCGCGGCTGTCGGCGGCGCGGACCGCGGCGAGGTCGGCCCGGAGCGGTCCCGCGCCGAGGGCGTCGATCGCCGTCTCATCCATGAACGCCTTGTAGAAGGCGCCGATCTTGGCCTCCTCGCCGGTGGCGGCGGGATCGGCGGCGGCGTCGGCGAGAACCTTTCGCACGCGATCCTCGGACAGGACCGCGAGGGCGTCGAAGGAGCCGTAGCGCGAGCGGTCGGCGGGGATCACCAGCCGCTTCAGATAGGCGCCGTTGGCGTAGGCGAAGAAGTCGTCGCCGGGCTTGACCGAGGTGTCGCGGCCGGCGGCGTCGAAGCCCCAGCCGCCGACGCCCCGGGCGGCGGTCGGATCCGCCACGGCGGGATCGGCGGCGGACGCCGCTGGGACGCCGCTGGTGACGAGGATCGCGGCCATGGCGACCGCCCCGAGAAGAAATCGTTTCATGATGTGAAGGAGACTCGCTGTGTATGGGATCGGTCGGCCGCGACATTGCCTGAAAATCGGGCGGAGGGGCGCCTTACAAATCGTTCATGCGGGCCGGGGGGTCGAAATCCGATCGTCCGGCGAGCGCCGCCAGCGCCTCGGCCCGGACGGCCTTGTAGTCGAGCTTGCCGTTGGCCGCCCGGACGATCGGGGCGAACACCAGGTCCCGGGGGGCCTTGTAGGCCGCCAGATGCAGCCGGACATGCTCCGTGATCGCCGTCAGCGTGGGGAGATCTTCGCCGGCCATGTCGATCACCGCGCAGACGCGCTCGCCGAAGCGGGGGTCGGGCGCGCCGACCACGGCGGCGTCGCGGACGCCGGGATAGCGTTTGATGGCTTCCTCGACCTCCTCGGGGAAGACCTTCTCGCCGCCGGTGTTGATCACCTGGGAGCCGCGCCCCAGCAACTTGAGCGTGCCATCCGCCTCGACGGTGGCGAAGTCGCCCGGGATGGACCAGCGCCGGCCCTCCAATTCGCGGAAGGTCCGGGCGCTCTTGTCGGGATCCTTGTAGTAGCCGACCGGCAGGAAGCCGGAGACGGCCACCTGGCCGCGCTCGCCCGAACCCGGCTCGACCCGGCGGCCGTCCTCGGTGAACACGGCGCTGTTCGGCCCGACCATGAACCGGGCGGTTTCCGCTTCCTCCCCGGCGGCCGAATTCGAAGCGCCCAGGCCCACCGCTTCGGAAGAACCCAGGCTGTCGAAAATCGCGCACCCCGGCAGGTGCTTCAGCAGGCCCTGCTTGTTCTCCATGCTCCACACCGTCCCCGACGAACCCAGCCGGCGCAGGCTCGTCAAGTCCCATCGGCCCGGGTTGGTGTCGAGGGCCTCGAGCATCGGCAGGGCGAAGGCCATGCCGACGATGGCCGCGCCGGTGGCGTTCAGCCGCGCGGCTTCCGACCAGAATTCCACCGCGTCGAAGCGCGCGCCCGGCAGGCAGGCGACGCAGCCGCCCACCGTCAGCGCGCCGATGGCGGTGAACTGCGCGGTGCCGTGCATCAGCGGCGCGGCGGCGATGGTGACGCCGGGATCGACGGAAATCGCCCGTTCCGCCGCATCCTGGAGGGTCTCGAACGCCGGCAGCCCGAGCAGCAGGTTTCCGCCGGCCCCCAGCACCTGGAACAGATCCTCCTGTCGCCACATCACCCCCTTGGGCATGCCCGTGGTGCCGCCGGTGTAGAGCAGCAACAGGTCGTCGGCCGACCGGCCCCAGGGCGGTCGCGCGGGCTCGACGTCGCGGCCGGCCACGCGCTCATAGTCGCTGGCGAAGTCGGGGACCGGATGGCCGGGCTCGGCCACCGCGATCCAGGTCCTGATCTTGGGCAGCCGCGCGCGGATCGCCGCCACCTTTTCGGTGAACGAGGCGTGGAACACCACCGCCTGGGCGTCGGCGTTGTCGAACAGATAGAAGAGTTCATCGGCGACATAGCGATGGTTGGTGTTGACCGGAACCAGGCCCGCCTTGAAGGCCGCGAAGTAGGTCTCGAGGTATTCCGGGGCGTTGTAGAGATAGGCCGCGACCTTGGCCTGCCGCGTGAGCCCCGCCTCCAGAAGATGGCGCGCCAGGCCGTCCGCGCGCCGGTCGAACCGGCGCCAGCTCAGCCGGCGCTCGCCGTGAATCTGGGCCGTCCGTTCGGGGACGGCGTCGGCGACGGTCTCCCAGATGTCGGCGTAGTTCCACATCATGGCGGCGACCTCCCGGTCTCGAACGCTTTGCCGGCCGACCATACCCTCGCCGCCACAGGATGCGCTACCGCAGGCCCAGGGTCACCAGCGGCTGGAAGAAGACATGGACGGTGGTGCAGGCGATCTCATTGCTCTGAAAGCCATGGCGCCGATAGAGCCAGCTCCACACCATGCCGGGGGCGAAATAGCGCAGGATGTCATGGACCACGCCGAGCGGCGCGATGGGTCCCTGTGAGGTGACGTTGATCCACACGTTCGCCGCCTGCGAGATCGCGAAGCCGGCCCAGTATGCGCCCTCGGCCGGCCGACGGTCCGCCGTCCTCCACACCCGGCCGATCAGCCAGATCAGGGCCGAACCGAGGAACAGTCGATAGATGATGTTCTCGTTGAACGCGCGCAGCATGTAGAGCGACAGCCTCAGGGCCAACGGTTGGGACATCACCCCGACGTAGCTCCCGGGCAGGGAGGCGCGAAACGTCCAGTCCGAGATCGCGCAGGCGACGGCCACGCCGGCGGCGACCGCCACGGGCATGAAGATGGGTCGCTTCAGGCCGGTCGGTTCGATACCCAGCCCGATCCTGGCGCCGAAATGGAGTCCCGCCAGGGCGATGGCCATGATCGCCACCGCCCGCAACGCCGGGACCCCGAAGGTGGCGGCGCCGAAGGCCAGGTCGAAGGGGGTGAGCCAGGCGATGCCAGCGGCGACGCCGAGACCGATCAGAATCTTGAGGTCCACATCGAGCGGCGGGGCCTGCTTCAGCGCCCTGGCGTCGCGCATGGTTCTTCCCGGCTGGCGGAGACAAGACTCAGCTCCTCCACCGTAGGAGGAGGGGGACCGCCTCGCCGAAGGACGAGGGGGTGGAGGGGGTTCACGGGTGACGAGCCGTCCGTCAATCTGCCGCGATGGACAGTCCAAAGGCCACGAAGGCGCGCGCGAGGAAGCTCAGGAGGCGGATGACCTTGCCGGAGGTTCTCCTTTGGCAATGTCTCAGGCGGCGTCAGATTGAGGACTTTCGGTTTCGCCGCCAGCATCCGATGGGGGACTTCGTCCTCGATTTCTACTGTGATCGGGCGAAGCCCGCCATCGAGGTCGATGGATACTTCCATGGCGTGGAGGGAGCGCCTGAGCGCGATGAAGCCAGGGACGCGTGGTTCGCCGCGCGTGGCATCCAGACGTTGCGCATTCCGGCAGGGACAATTCTTCGCGACACCGAGAGCGCGATCGACGCCGTCCTCGCGGTGATAGCCGAGTTCAAGACCAAGCGCTCGGGTGGCGGCTGACCCCCTCCACCACCTCGTCCTACGGCGAGGCGGTCCCCCTCCCCCTGCGGTGGAGGAACCTGGTGTGGTCACCGCCGGGATGAGTGAACACGCTGACCCTTGGGGGGAGGAGTAGGGTCCAGACCATGCGTCAAGGCGCCGATCACCAAGAGCAACGCGGCGGCCCCCGTCACAGCCCGAGAACATCCATTCGCCCGGGGTCAGTGGGCCGCCTGGTGGGCCATCACGTCCTGGACCCGGATGATGGTCGGGCCGAGGATCACGGCGAACAACACCGGCAGGAAGAAGAGGATCATCGGCACGGTGAGCTGGGCGGGCAACGCCGAGGCCTTCTTCTCCGCCGCCGACAGGCGCAGGTCACGATTTTCCTTGGCCATGGTGCGCAGCGCCGAACCCAGCGGCGTGCCGTAGCGCTCGGCCTGGATCATGGCCATGGTCACGGCCTTGATTCCCGGATGGTTGGTCCGCTTGGACAGGCCCTCATAGGCGGTGCGGCGCTCGGGCAGGTAGGACAATTCGGCGTTGAGCAGGGTCAATTCCTCGGCCAGCTCCATGGACGATCCGCCGATCTCCTGGCTGACCTTTTGCAGGGCCGCTTCGATCGACATCCCCGATTCCACGCAGATCAGGAGGAGATCGAGGCAGTCGGGAAATGCCTGCACGATCGAGGTGCGCCGCTTGCTGGCGATGTTGCTGATGTAGAGGCTCGGCGCATAGAAGCCGGCGAACATCGCCACCATGCACACGCAGAGCTTGCCCATCGGCGGAAGACCGTGGCCGTCGATCGCCAGGATGTAGATGGCGGCGATGATCGCCAGGACGATCGGCGTGGCGAAGCGAAAGAAGTAATAGGTCGAAATCGGCCGGGGCCCGCGAAGACCGGCCTGGGAGAGTTTATCGATGACCGAGGTGTCTTCGAGCAGGCGGCTCAATTGCAGGCGCTCAACGATCTTCTTGTAGACGCTTTCGTCGGTCTGCCGGAGGGAGTTCTTGCCAGTGTTCTTGGTCAGGGCTTCGAGGGAACGGCGCTTGAGTTCCTCGCGGCGATTGGCCACCGATTTCAGCCGGGTCTCCAGGCCGCTGCCCTTGAAATAGGGCATGACCAGCGACAGGAAGGTCAGGAACGCGGCCACGGCGACGAACGCCGCGAACAGATTGTCCGGATTGGTCAGGGTCTCGGCGAGGTCCTTGTCCACGTCGTCCGCCCCTACATCTTGAAGTTGATCATGCGGCGCATGACGAAGATGCCGAGGCTCATCCACAGAACCGCGCCGACCAGTATGATCTTGCCGCGCGGGTCGGTGAACAAAGGCAGCATATAGGCCGGCTGGGTGATCGAGATCAGCATCACGACCCCGGGCGGCAGGGCGCCGATGATCATCGAGGATGCCACCGCCTCCGACGACAGGGCCTTGACCTTCTCGCGCATCAGCTTCCGCGCCCGCAATACGGTGGAGAGATTGCCGAGCGCCTCGGCGAGGTTGCCGCCGGTCTTCTGCTGCACCGTCATGACGATGGCGAAGAACTTCAACTCCGGGGTGGGCATGCGCTCGTACATCTTATCCAGGGCGACGTCGAAATCCATGCCCATGCCCAGGTTCTCGACCAGTCGGCGAAACTCGCCGCCCAGCGGCTGGATGCTTTCGCGGGCGATGATCCTCAGGCAATCATTCACCGGCAGGCCGGTCTTTATGCCCCGCACAATGATGTCCATGGCGTCGGAAAACGCCCCGGTGAACTTCTTGGTCCGCCGCTTGGCCAGGAAGCCGACGATGAATCGCGGCAGACCCAGGCCGGCGACGGCGCCGGCGGCGATGTCGATCCACACCGCCTGACGCGCGATCAGAACGGCGACCATGACCACGATACCGAGAACGCCGCTGGCGACGTAGAACTGAACCGGTGAGAACGGCAATCCCGCCTGATGGAGCCGGCTGGAGAGGGTGAGGGTGGCCTTCTTCTGTTGTCGTTCCTGATCCTTCAGGGAACGGACGATCTGCTTGCGGCGGTTCTCGGGATTGGCCGCCGCCGCCTTGGCGCGGGCCCGGCGGTCGCGCTGCTCGCCGCCACTGCCGATCGACTGGAGCCGCTTGATCTTGACCTGGCCCGACGCGGCGCCGCCGCCGGCGAACGCGAAGCCCGCGCCAGCGACAACCACGAAGCCGAGAACGGCGACGACGATGAAAATGAGGTCCATGCGCGTCTACTCGGCGGCGTCCAGGGCTTCGGCCAGTTCGAGCGCGAGTCCGAAGTAACGGGCGCGCTCCCAGAACCGGGGCCGCGCGATGCCCGTGGAGCGATGTCGGCCGATGATCCTGCCGTTGTCGTCCTCGCCGGTGATCTCATAGACGAACAGATCCTGGGTGACGATGACTTCGCCTTCCAGGCCGACCACCTCGGTGATGTGGGTGATCCGCCGCGAGCCGTCCCGGAGGCGGGCGGCCTGGATGATCACATCCACCGAGCCGACGATCATTTCGCGGATGGTCTTCGAGGGCAGGCCATAGCCGCCCATGGTGATCATCGATTCCAGACGGCTGATCGCCTCGCGCGGCGAGTTGGCGTGCAGCGTTCCCATGGAGCCGTCGTGACCGGTGTTCATCGCCTGAAGCAGGTCGAACGCTTCGGGTCCGCGCACTTCGCCGACGATGATCCGCTCGGGGCGCATCCGCAGGCAGTTCTTGACCAGGTCGCGCATGGTGATCGCGCCACTGCCCTCGAGATTTGGCGGACGGGTTTCCAGGCGCACCACGTGCGGCTGCTGAAGCTGCAGTTCGGCGGCGTCCTCGCAGGTGATCACCCGCTCGGTGGGGTCGATGAAGGCGGTCAGGGTGTTGAGCAGGGTGGTTTTGCCCGAACCCGTCCCGCCGGAAATAACGACGTTGCATCGGCAGGCGCCGATGACCCCCAGCACCCGGGCCCCCTCGGGGCTGATCGAGGCGTACTCGACCAGGTTCTTCATCGTCAGCCGGTCCTTGCGGAATTTCCGGATGGTGAGGGTCGGACCGTCGAGGGCCAGCGGGTGGGCGATGACGTTGACCCGGCTGCCGTCGGGCAGGCGGGCGTCGCAGATCGGCGAACTCTCATCGACCCGCCGGCCGACCTGGCTGACGATCCGCTGGCAGATGTTCATCAGCTGGCTGTTGTCGCGGAAGCGGACGTTGGTCTGCTGGACCTTGCCATCGACCTCGATGAACACCCGGTTGGCGCCATTGACCATGATGTCGGCGATCTCGTCGCGGGCCAGCAGCGGCTCAAGCGGGCCGTAACCCAGCACGTCGTGGATGATGTCCTGGACCAGGTGGTCCTGCTCGACCACCGACATCGAGACGTTCTTGATCGCCACCAGTTCGGCGACGATGTCGCGGATCTCGGCCGCCGCCGCCTTGGTGTCGAGCTGGGCGAGTTGAGCCAGGTCGATGGTGTTCAGAAGCGCATTGAAGATCGTCGTCTTGGTGGCGTGGTAGAAATCGCTCTGTTCCTTGACGATCTCGGTGGTGGCCGGCGCGACCGCCATCACTCCGCCGAGAGGATCGAAGCCGGTCGGCCCCTTGGACGAGGGTTTCGCGACCGCCGGCGCGGCGGCGTCGCGCGCCGCGGCCTTCTCGATCCGCTGCGGGCGGGTGGCGATGGCGACGCCGCCGCCGGGCGGCGGGGCCGGCCGCCGCGGTTCGTCGGAAGGGCGTTTGCCGAACACGTCTGTCGCCTTACTTGCGCTTGAACAGGCTGGAGAGCACCGAGGTCCTCGCGGCCGGCGCGGGTGCGGGCGCGCGCTGATTGATCATCAGCCGGGTGAGCTGGTCGATGGCCTCCATGGCCCTGGTCTTGCCGGCCACCTCTCCGACCATCTGGCCGTTGTTGGCCGCCTGGCCGAAGACTTTGGCGTCGAAGGGAATGGCGAGATCCGGGGCCACGCCCAGCGCCTCGCCGAAGTCCTTCAGGGGGATTTCCGGCCTCCCGGGCAGGCCGACCTTGTTCAGCACCACCTTGGGCGGGGCGTCGTTGGGCCTGGCGGCGCGGACCAGGTCGATGATGTTCTTGGCGTTGCGCAGCGACGCCAGATCCGGCTCGGCGACGATGACCAGGTCATCGGAGGTCAGCAGCATGCGTCTTTTCCACCGGCTCCACGCATGCGGCAGATCGAGCACCACATAAGGGGTCGCGGCTCTGATCTTGCGGATCACCTCTTCGAAGACGTCGGCGTTGATCTCGTAGTCCTGCTCCAGGGTCGCCGGCGCGGCGAACAGGCTCAGGTGATCGCTGTGCTTGGCCATCATCCGGTCCATCAGCACCGGGTCGAGCCGGTCGGGATGGGCGAGCGCGTCGGCGATTCCCTGCAGCGGATCGTGATTGAAGTTCAGGCCGGCCGTGCCGAAGGCGAGGTCGAGATCGACGATCACCGTTCCGGCGCTCATCCGCTGGGAGATTTCGTGGGCGACATTGTGCGCCAGGGTCGAGGCTCCGGCCCCGCCCTTGGCGCCGCAGAAGGCGATCTGCCGGCCGGTGAACGGCGCGGAGGGATCGGCATAGAGGGCGGTGATCGCGCTGATCAACTGCAGCGTCTTCAGCGGCGGGACGAGATAGTCGCTCACCCCCTGGCGCATCAGCTCGCGGTAGAGGGCGATGTCGTTGGCCGCGCCGATGACCATCACCTTGGTGCCCGGGTCGCAGACCTCCGCCAGCGCCCCCAGCAACCGCAGCAATTCACTGGCGGAGTCGCCGGATTCGACGATCACCAGGGAGGGGGTCGGCTGGTTCTGATAGTATTCCACCGCCGCCGCCAGGCCGCCGGGCCGAACGATGGTCGAAGCGCGTTCCATCCGGCGGTCGCCGGCCGCGTTCTTGACGACCTCGATGGTGTTCGGATTGGCGCAGAAGGCATGGACGGTGATCTTGGGGGCCACCGCTTCGCCGAGCGTGGCGGCGGCTTCGGCCAGGTCGGCCATGACCGCGGCCGCCGAAGCGGCCGCCGGCTCCGGGTCCGCCGCCAGGCGCCCAAACTGGGCCTCGCTGTCCGGCGGAATCAATGGCAGGTCGGCGAACGGATCGGCAGCGGCCCCGCCGGAGCGCGCGCCGTCTTCGAACGAATCGGCGGCGGCGGCGCGATTGAGCGCCGCGAACGGATCGTCGAGCGCCCGGGCTGCGGACATATCCGCTCCCGACTCCGAACCCCATGACGAGTCCTGGTCGCCAGGCGAGGTGAATTCGTCTTCGGCGTCGAAATCGAGTTCGAAGCGATCGCGTTCCGCGGATTTGGGCGGCATGGCTGAGACCTACTGGACTGCGGTTGAGACGGCGCCGCTGGCCTGGGAATCCTTGGCCGTGGAGGTGGTTTCACCCTTGCGGTATTTGTCCAGCACGGCTTGGCGGCGGGCTGCGTCTGGATAGTCCGTGGCGCGTGGGCTGAGAATGTCGCGCGGATCGGCGATCTGGGCGGCGACATTGGCGGTCACCGCGCAGCCGAAATTCTTGTCTTCCTGGTTACTGAAGTCGTTCGACAGATTGTCCCAGGATGTTCCGCACCGCGGACCCCTGGCGACGTAGCGGGCATAGCCGACGATGATCGGCCCGCGCGGGTCGCCGCCGGCGTCATAGCCGATGATGCGTATCTTGTCGGGCGCCACGCCCCTGGAAATCAGGATGTCCCGGGCGTCGCTGGCGGTGCGGTAGGCGGCCGCCGGATCCATCGGCCTTGCGGGCGTGCGCACCGAGATGTCGCCACCGGAGGTGTCCGTCCACTCTTGGGCGAAGGTCGCCAGGGCGTTGGCCTGGGTTGGCGAGGCGCCGGCGCGATGAGGCGACAAGCGGATTTCCCGAGGCTGGGTCTGGACCTCGATGGCGAAATGCTCGGAGGGCAAGGCGGCCACGTTGTCGAAACCGTGGGGATCGCTGGCGCAGGCGCCGAGTCCCAAACCCGCCAGGATGGCCAGGATCGCGGGAGTCTTGATCACGGTCGGAGTCCTTCTCATTCGATCACGTAGCCCACCGGGCCCTGGTAGCTGCGGCCGGCCGTGGCTTCGGGCGGGCGGTTATAGGCCTTGTTCAGTCGGCCAAGCAGGATGGTGTCGGTGTCGTTGGCGACCTTTAGCCCGTCGGCTGGCGTCTGCAGATCCTCCGGCCTCGTCGAACCCACGATGTAGGGCGTGACGATGATCACCAGCTCGGTCTGGCCGGCCTGGTAGTCACGCGAACGGAACAGCGCGCCCAGGATCGGCAGGTTCTTCAGTCCCGGGAGGCCGTCGATATTCTGCTTCGAGGTGTCCTGCAGCAGGCCGGCGATCATCATCGCGCCGCCCGACGGCATTTCCACGGTTGTCTCCGCCCGGCGCACGATCAGCGAGGGAACCACGAGATTTGTCCCGCTGGTCGTCGGGGTGGTGGTGGTGGTGATGGTGCCGTTGGAACTACACCCGCTCGTGCCCACGGTGCACGACGTGGTGGTCGTGGTTCCGCCGGCGCCGCCGCCGAAGCCGAGCGTGAAGGAATCGGAGTTGTCGAGTTCGGAGACTTCGGTGGAAATCTTCAGGGATATCCGCCCCCCCGACAACACGATCGGCGTGAACCCAAGGCCGATGCCGTAGGGCTTGAACTCGATCGTCACCTGACCGGTGATGTCGCGGCCGACCGGAACCGGGAACTCGCCACCGACCAGGAATTTGGCGGCCTCACCAGAAACGGCGGTGAGGTTGGGCTCTGCCAGGGTACGCACCAGACCCACGCGCTCGAACGCCTGCAGGCTCGCGGCGAGTTGATTCAGGCCATGGTTGCCGGTGGTCTCCAGCCCGGCCGCGCCGCCGCCCAGGAGCTGCCCGTTGATGGCGTAGGTCGGGGTCGCCGCGAAGCTGAACGCGGTCGCGCCGGCCTGAGCGAGCGCCTGAAAGTTGACGCCGAGCTGCTTGACGATGTTGCGCTGAACCTCGACGATCCGAACCTTCACCATCACCTGGTCCTTGCCGGCGATGCTGAGCATGTTGATCACCTGCTCCGGCTTTTGAACCTGCGAGCGGGCGAACTGCACCGCCCTGTCGGCGTCCGCCAGATTGGCCACCTGGCCGGAAAGGACGATGCTGTCACCGACGACGTCTGCATGGATGTTGGCGCCCGGCATGAGACGATTCATCAGTGCGCTGGATGCCGCGCCGTCGGCGTGAACGCGGATGATCAGGGTCAGAATGCGACGGTTGGCGGCGTCGAAGAAAACCGCGTCGGTCATGCCGGTCTTCAGGCCGAGAACCGAGATGTGACGCGGCGACCGCAGGACGACGTCGGCCGCGAGCGGATTGGTCACCAGCACGTCGCGGGCGTCCACTGGAAGCTCCACCGTGGCGGACTGGCCCTGGGGAATGGACACGTTCTGGGTCGCCGCGCCGCCGGTCATGTCGATCCGGACCATGCCGCCGCCAGGGGCGTCGTTCCCCCCTCCCGGGGGCTGGTATTGCGCCAGCGCCGGCGGCGCGAGGCCCGCCACGCCGAGGACCACCAGGGCGGCCGCCAGGCGAGCCGGGGAGTTCAGTCTGAGGTTCATCGCGACACCGTCACTTCGGATTCCTGACCGCCCTTGAACATGCGAACAGCTTGGCCGGCGGAGGCCGTGCTGCTGCCGCCCGGGCCGCCGCCCATGTCGGCGTAGGACCGCAGGGCCAGCATCGCGCCGCCGCGCGTTCTGGCTTCGGCCAGGCCCGGGGCCGCCGCCGCCGGCACTTCCAGCGTCACCGTGGCCGCCACCGTCGATTTGCCGTTCTTGGCGGGACCGGTGGATTGATCCACCGCCAGCACCCGCACGTTGGAGACCACCGTCTCGGTCACGTAGCCGCCGGCCATCTTGTGATTGGTGTCGGAATGAGCCTCGAGCACATCGACCCGATCGCCCGGTTGGACGAAGCCGCCGGCGCCGGTTTCGGCGCTGACCGCCAGGGACATCGCGCGCATGCCCGGCTGCAGGACCACCGACATGAAGCCACCTTGGCCGGCGACCACGATCTTGCCCTTGACCAACGGCTCGCCCTTGACCAGCGGCTCGCGAACCACCGCGCCGGTGAGGGCCTGCATCTGCGGGCCGCCGCCGGAAATGATGTCCTTGGCTCCGGTCATCAGGCCCTTGGCCGGAGAGATGGCGGCGCCAGCGGGCGTGATCGGGCTGCCGTCGGTGATGTAGTTGGGGTTGAGCGATTCGGCCGGCCACGGCTGCCAGTTCATGTCCGCCGGGGTCAGCCGCACGCCGGTGTCGAGATCCCGGGCGGCGACCAGGACCCGCACCGACGCCTTGACCGGCGCCGCGGCGACCACGATCGGCGCCCTGTGCGGCGTCATCACGCTGCGCAATATCCAGGCCAGGCCGATGGCGGCCACCAGGGCCACTCCAATGATCGCGATCCTTACCGGGTTCATCGTCTTTCGAGACTCCAGCCGCGCCGGTTCGATTTTGTGGGCGCCGTCCCGATGATCGGAACGTCACCCGTGATTCGCGCCCCGGCATCCCGGCGCCCGGCGACATTCACCGGTGGTTGGTTAACGCCGGCCTAAACGAACGTTTTTAGAAACCGCCGTTCGCCGCCCGCATCAACAATCCCTGCGGAAAGGCGGCCAGAGCGCCGATGGCGATGGCCACGCCATAGGGGGCGGCGCCGCCCGGGGTCGCCAGCCTGCCCACCCAGGAGGGACCCGCCACGGCATAGGGTCGCAGCCATGCCGACCGCATCGCCAGCAGCCCCATGGCCAGAACCCCGCCGGCGAGGCCGGTGCAGAGGATAAAGGACGCAAGTCCGGGAACGCCGAGCCAGAGGGACGCCGCCGCCAGCAGCTTGGCGTCACCGCCGCCCATCCACTTCATGGCGAACATCGCGATGCCCGCGACCAGCAGCGCCGCGCCGATCCCGAGCGATGTCAGGATCTCCAGCGGATGGACCCCGGCGAGGAAGGCGGCCGGCACGAACGCCACCGCCAGGGCCGCGGTCAGCCAGTTTGGAATGGTGTAGGTGCCGATATCGCGCACGGCGGCCAGAATGACCAGGGTCGAGAAGGTCAGGATCAGGGCGATCTTCATCGCGTCCGGGGATATCGACATTGCGAGAGCCTTCCCTTGCGGTGAGAAGCGGCAGATTCGGCCAATCAAGTGAAGCAAGGGTTTAGAGATCTCCGCGATCCGCCGTGGTGCGGCAATGACGCTCCCGCGGCCCGCGACAAACATCTCCCTTCGCTCTCGCCGCTGAACGTCGCCCATGTTCCGGCGCCCGGCGCGGTCATCAATAACGGGTTGGAAACACTGTCCGGCAATCCTTCGGAGGACGGAGAATCTCGACCCATGCCCAGCGACGACGCGACACCCATGATCCTGGGTCCGAAGAGCCGCGCCGAAAAGCGTCTGGTGATCGTTTCGCTCGGAATCGCCGCCGGCTACCTGGTGGCGCTGGCCGCGATGTTCGCCAGGCACTCGTGGGTGCTGGGCGCCGACCGGCGGCCGATCATGACCGACTTCGCCGCGATGTGGTCGGCGGGAAGCCTCGCGAGGGATGGGCACGCCCTGTCGGCCTACGATGGGCGATTGCAACACGCCGCCGAGGTCGCCACCGTCGGTCACCAGTATCAAGGCTATTTCGGCTGGAATTATCCTCCGAGCTTTCTCCTTGTCATGGTCGTTCTGGCCGGCCTTCCCTACGCGGTGGCGTTCGTGGCCTGGGTCGCATCGACACTAACTCTGTACGCGGTGAGCATCGCCGCGCTCTCGCGTCGGTGGGCGGCGTTGCTTGCCGCCCTGGCGGCGCCTTGGATGCTGGCCTGCGCCTTCACCGGTCAGAACGGCTTCCTCGCCGCCGCACTGATCGGCCTCGTCTTGCTGACGATGGACGAGAGGCCGATTCTGAGCGGGATCCTGCTCGGTTTCCTCACTTTCAAGCCACAGTTCGGTTTTCTGTTCCCCTTCGTCCTGGTGGCCAGCGGTCGCTGGCGTGTATTGGCGTGGGCCACGGTCAGCACCGTCAGCCTCACCGGGCTTTCCATCGCGGTTTTCGGCCCCGACGTATTCCTGGCCTTTTTGCACAACCTGGCGTTGGCGACGGGAGGGATGTTGAATGATGGACAGATTCCTTGGTACAAACTGCAAAGCATCTACAGCATGAGTCGGGCGCTAGGTGCGCCCAACTCGGTCGGCTGGTGCGCGCAGGCAGCCGCCGCGGCGGCCTGCGCGACAATGGTCGTCTGGCTTTGGCGTGGCGGCGCGCCAACCGCTCTGAAAGCGGCCAGCCTGCCGGTCGCGGCGATCCTCGCCACGCCCTACGTCTTCAACTACGACCTTCCCATCCTCGGCGTGACGATGGTCCTCCTTTATCGCCAGAGGAGTTTTGACCGGCTGGAATACGTTGTTCTGGGCGTCGCGGCCTTGGTGATCAACGCCGGCTTCCCGATCGGTCTACCCTTGGGCCTGATCGCGCCTCTTGCGTTCGGCGCGGTGGTCGGCCGGCGCGTGGTCGCCCTCCAGCGCGGCGGGTCATCCCTCATGTCCCCGTCGCCGATCGGCGCGCGGCCTTCCCTGGCGCCCCCCCTGATCGCCCCCTGATCCATTGCCGTCCGGCGACGGTGTTCGCGGACCTGGGGGCAGCCCTCGGTCTCGACGCACTCCCTCGTCGAGGCGGTCACCGATAACGAGTTGGAAACAATCTCCGGGCGATCCTTCGCCGGACGGAGAAGCCTGAAACATGCTCGACGGCGGCGCGCTGACCATGGACCTCGCCGCCGCAAGCCGCTCGGAGAGGCGCCTGGTGGTGATTTCCCTCGGTGTCGCGGCGATTTACGTGGTGGCGTTGGGCTCGATGTTCGCCGGCCATGGCTGGCTGCTGGACGCCGGCGGCCGGCCGATCCTGACCGACTTCGTGGGAATGTGGTCGGCGGGAGGCCTGGCGAGAGACGGGCACGCCCTGTGGGCCTATGACGCCGGCCTGCAGCATGCCGCTGAAATAGCCACGATCGGCCACGCCTTTCAGCGTTCCATAGGCTGGAATTATCCGCCGGTCTTTCTGTTGGTCACCACCGCGCTGGCCGCGCTTCCGTATGCCGGGGCCTTCCTTCTCTGGGCCGGCTCGACCCTGGTCCTGTACGGCTGGAGCATCGCGGCGATCAGCCGCCGCTGGACGGCGGCGATCGTCGCCCTCGCGCCGCTTTGCGTATTTGCCTGCGCCTCGATGGGCCAGACCGGGTTCCTCACCGCCGCCCTGGCCGGCTTCGTCTTGTTGACGATGGACGAGCGGCCGATCACGAGCGGCCTGTTGCTCGGTCTGCTGACCTATAAGCCGCAGTTCGGGCCGCTATTCCCCTTGGTGCTCGCGGCGAGCGGTCGCTGGCGAGTGTTCGGGTGGGCGGCGGCCAGCGCCCTTGGCCTGGCGGGTCTTTCGATCGCGGTCTTCGGGTTCGATGTGTTCTCTTCCTTCCTTCGTGACCTGCCCATCGCCACGCGGGCGCTGGTCGATAACGGGGGCATCGCTTCGTACAATCTGGAAAGCATCTATGGGCTGGCGCGGGCATTGGGCGCGTCCGACACGGTCGGGTGGGGCGCGCAGGGGGCCGCGACGGCGGCCTGCATCGCGGCGATGGTCTGGTTCTGGCGTGGCCGCGGGCCGATGGACCTGAAGGCGGCCAGTCTGCCGGTGGCGGCGATCCTGGCGACGCCGTATGTCCTGGGCTACGACCTCCCGCTGCTGGCGGTCTCGGCGGCATTTCTTTATCGCCATCGAGGCTTCGACCGGCTTGAATACTTCGTTCTGGCCGGGGCCGCCCTGACGGGCAACCTCGGCCCCCTCGTCCATCTTCCCCTGGGCCTGTTCGCCAGCCTCGCGGTCGCCGCGGTGGTCGGCAGACGCGCATTCGATTCCCGGCGCGAGGAGACGCGCTCGCCGCTTTTCGCCGGCCCGTTCTGTTCTTTGGCCGCGCCATGACCGTCGCTTGGACCATTCCGGCCGCGGCCCGTCCCAGGGCGAGGTTCGCCGACTACGTGGGCATCATGCGCCTGGACCACGCCACCAAGCACGTCTTCATCGTGCCCGGGGCGGTCCTCGCGGTGCTTCTGCGTGGCGAGACGGTGCGCCTTTCAGCTTGGCCGTTCGTCGCCGGCGCCCTGATGGCGATCCTGATCGCCTCGGCCAACTATGTGATCAACGAATGGCTCGACCGCGCGTCGGACGCGCACCATCCGACCAAGTCGGCGAGAACCGCCGTCCGCAACGAGATGAAGGGCTGGATCGTCCTTGGGCAATGGGCTCTGCTGGTGGTCGCCGGTCTCGCGGTCGGCGCGTCCGCGAGCGCGACGATGCTGGTGATCGCCGCCGCCTTCGCGCTCCAGGGGGTGGTCTACAATGTGCCGCCGTTCAGGTCCAAGGACCATCCCTATCTCGACGTGCTCTCGGAATCAGTCAACAATCCGCTGCGCCTGATGATCGGATGGGCGATGGTGGATCCGACGACCCTGCCACCATCCAGCATCATCTTCGCCTATTGGCTCGGCGGCGCGTTCCTGATGGGAACCAAGCGCCTGTCCGAATACCGCGAGATCGTGGCTTCCCACGGACGCGAAGTGCTGGCTCTATACCGGCCGAGTTTCGCGGGCTACACGGAGATCAGCCTGACCTCTTCGTGCCTCATCTATGCCCTGTTCAGCGCCATGGCCCTGGCGATTTTCTTCGTGAAGTACCGGATCGAGTACATCTTCGTGCTGCCGCCCGTGGCCCTGCTGTTCGGCAAATACCTCGCCCTCTCGATGCAGCCGGCATCGACCGCGCAGAAGCCCGAGAAGCTGTTCACGGAGCACGGTCTGATGACCATGGCCTTGCTCGTCGTCGCCGCATTCGTCGTCTTCACGGTGGTGAACGTTCCGGCGCTCGGGTCCCTGGCCTCCCAGCACTTCATCGTCCTGAAATAGGGCGTCGCGGTGATCGACTGGCGCCCGGTGAGCCTCGAAGACCGTTCCCGGCTGGCGCCCCTTCTCCCCCGTCTCCGAGATTCCGCCCCGCCGCCCCAGCTACGCCTACTACGTCATAACCGTAGCGCGGGCTTCCAGCCCGCTCTTCGCGTCAACGGCAATGGCGTGACTTCGGTGTTGTCGGTCAGCAAATCCGCGGCGCCGGAGAAAAAGTGCGGGCTGGAAGCCCGCGCTCCGAAAAAAACATGCCGGTGTCGCAATTCAGCCGACCGACCGCGCCCTTCTGACGCTGTAGGACTACCGGAATCACACATTTCGCCACTTGGCAAAACTCAGCTCCACCCCCTCGTCCTTCGGCGAGGTGGTCCCCCTCCCCCTACGGTGGAGGAACTCTGCGCGGCAGTCTCCGAGACGTGTGAATGCGGTGGCCGGGCCCGGCGGGCCGGACGATGACCTTCCCCTCGACGCTCGGGCGTCTGGGCCGATACGTCCTCACCGGTGGCAGCGCGGCGGTCGTCGATCTCGGCGTCTTCGCGCTGCTCAAATCGGCTGGGGTGTCGGTCCCGGCGGCGGCGGCCTGCAGCTTCGGCCTGGCGGCGGTCTGGAACTACCGGCTCACCTCCCGGTTCGTCTTTGGGCAGGCGCCGAGCGGGCGACGCTTCGCCGGCTTCCTGGTCTTCGCCATGGCCGGACTGGCGGTGAATGTCGGCGTGACCGTGGCGGCGGTGGACTTCACCTCGATCGCGCCGGTCGAGGCCAAGATCCTCGGCATCGGTGTCGCCTTTCTGTTCAATTTCACGCTGAACTCGCTGGTCGTCTTTCGCCCTGGCGACGCGACGGCGAACCAGCGGGTCGGGCTGAACGGGTGGCCCGGCCGAACCCATGGCGCGCGAAACGTCCGGGACGTCAGGTACCTGGCGGTTCTTCGCGGCCCGTGGGAATCGACCCTCGACACGGGAGGAAGGACCGTTCCGGCGCCAGTCACTCAGGCGGGCCGAAAGCCGCCGGCCGCTCCTGGCGCGGCCCCGAGCTGAACGCAAATGCGAAAGGGGCCGCGATCGAAACGACCGCGGCCCCCAACGCCTAAGCTTTGAACTCGGTTTAGGAGGCGCCGGTGATCGCGGTGCTCACCGCGCCGAACTTGGTGCTGAGAGTGGTGCCGACCAGGGTCACGGCGCTGATGATGACCACCGCGATCAGGGCGACGATCAGGCCGTATTCGATGGCCGTGGCGCCGGAATCGTCTTGCATGAAACCTTTGACAAACTTCGACATTGCTTGAGCTCCTTTGTGTGGCAAGCAGGTTAAGTGAGGCATCAAGCTCTGTGGCCTGCCCGCCCCGAACACGAGCCCACATTCGTCGCTTCGCCTTAATGTCGAGTAAATATCCAAGCGTGATCGAATTTTTTCTATCGTTTACTGCTGTTTACTATTACTAACGTGTTTACCGCCGCGGCCCCGCGCCGCATCCCATGGGTCCATGCCCTCGTTCGGAGCCGTTCAGCCTTTGTTGACCATTCCGGCCGACCCTGCCGAAGTCATTGCCCTCTAGGAGCTTCACGACATGCGCCCGATCGTCCTGGCCCTGGCGGCCACCGTCCTCGCGCCACTCGGCGCGTCGGCGCAGAGCCTGTCGGTGAAAATCGATCAGGCCGCGCGTCTCACCCTGCCGCGGCCCGCGCGCGATGTGATCGTCGGCAATCCGATGATCGCCGACGTCACCATGCTCGATAGCCGGCATCTGGCGGTGACGGGCAAGAGTTTCGGCGTCACCAATCTGCTGGTTGTCGATGCCAACGGCCGCACGATGTACAATCGACAGATTCTCATTTCATCGGCCGACGCCGGCCACGTGCAGGTCTACCGCGCGGCCGATCTCTATAACTATGCCTGCTCGCCACGCTGCGAACGCTCGCCGATGGCCGGCGAACCCGACACCGGCGGCGCCTACACGCGCTACGCCGGCTCCGCCAAAGACTACGTCAGCCGGAACAAGGACGCCGCGCAAGCCGCCGCGCAGGGCCAGCCGGCGCCCTGACCGGTCGCGGCGGAGCGGGCGGCCTTCTCCGGAGCCCCGGTTGGCTACATCCCATTTCGCTATCGCCCGCATCGTTTCCCTCGGGTCGCGGGCTACGCACACGAACACGACCGGCGTGACGCCCTTGCAATCGACGCCAAAAGAGCGGGCTGACAAACCCCGCGCTACGGGTTTGACGTAGTGATATATCAGCCTGGTTCGGGATGAAGGGCGATGGCGGGTCGGCGTTGGCCAATCACGAGGCGCCGCCACGGCCACAACACGGCTTCGACGATCGAGGCGGGCTGTTCGCCGGTGTCGATGCCGGTGGCGGGATACTCGCCGGCGCCAGGCCGTCGGTATGAGCCGGCGATGACATCCCAGATCGGCAGCAGCGCGGCATAGTTGCATTTGTGATATTCGTCCGCCGCCGCGTGGTGAAGGCGGTGATACTGTGGTGAGTTGAGCATCCAGGAAGCCGGTCCGAAGCCGATCCGGACATTGCTGTGGCAGAGAAAATTATACAGACTGCCGAGAGACCAGACGAGCACGATCACCGGCGCGATCTTGAACGTCAGCCCCACCGCCAGATAGGTGGTCATCGTCTTCAGGATCGGTTCTAGCCAGAAGTGCCGGTTCGTGGTGGTCGCGCCGAAGGCCTGGTCGCTGTGGTGGAGAGAGTGCATCGCCCACAGCGCGGGGATCGCGTGCTGCGCCCGGTGGAACAGATAGTCGCCCAGATCCATGGCCAGGAAATAGACCACGGCCGCGAAGAGAAGCCGCCAGCCGGAGGACGGCAGGGCGATCAGGCCGCCGCCCGCCGCGTTCACGGCCAGCACGATGAGAGGGCCGGCGCCGACGGTGAAGGCGGTCTGGACCACCATGTACAGGGCGCCGATGGCAACGTTCAGGGGCTTGTCCGCCCGCTCGCCGGTTCTCGCGGGCGCCAGCATTTCCAGCAGGGTGCAGGCGACCAGAGCCAGGGTCACCAGGATCAGGGCGCCGGGGCCAGGGAGGAGCCGCCCGACCGACTGCAGCAGCGCCATCAGAAAAGGCCTGGAATGACCCGGAATCGGACCCGCGCCGCGTAGGCCCGATAGACGGCGTCGCCGGAAAGGAGGCGTTCCTCGGCCAGAATGCGCGCGGCCTGCATCGAGGCCGCGACGACGATCAGGGCCGCGTTGACCGGCGTCGGGTTCCCCAGCAGGAAGCCGATCCAGGTGATGGCGTAGCCCAGATACATGGGGTGGCGGATGAAGCGGTACAGGCCACCGACCTTGACCCCCCGATTGGCCGCCGCCATGCCGAAGCTGCGCCGAAGCGAAAGCTTGGCCCCGACATGGGTCAGGATGCCCACCACCATCACGACGCCGGCGATGGCCGACGGGCCGATGGGGCTGCCGCCCGGCAGCATGAACAAGGGCGCGATCGTGCCGCCCAGCGCCAGCATCCAGTCGGCTGGATCGCGGGTGACATTGGCCGTCCGGCGGCGCAGGATCACAAAGCCGACTACGATCGATTCCGAGAGCAGCAGCAGGGTGTTGATCGGCTGGCGGCCCAGCGAAGGCGCCAATCTCTCGACCAGCAGCAGATAGAGCAGTATCAGCAGCGCGCGTTCGCCGTAGTCGATCAACCAGCCGGGCCGGCGGCGCGCCGGCTCGGCCTTGGGAATCGAGAGACCGGCAGTCACTTCCATGATCGATCCTCGTTGGCCTTCGACGCCGGCCTTCGCACGCCACTGGTAAACCGCCCGTAACCGCTCCGGGCGGCGCCAGCCGGCCACATGCGGCATCTCGCCCGGACGCCAGGCATCGGCTCGCGTCCGCCCGACCATTGGCCCGTTGCTTGCATGCCCTTCGCGAGCTTCGCGGACCAACCCGGTCGCGGCCGGCTGCGGCGCGACCGGTCGCCAGCGGCGTAGAGTAACCGTTTGAAATAATTCAGCTTGGCGTGTTGCTCGCGTTAAGCGGCGGTTAGGGCCGACGCTCTAATCTCCGACTGACGAAGTTCTCTCGAAAGGGGACGGCTTAGAGTCATGGACGGTCTTCTCCACAGGGCGATGCGGCGCATCGCCGGTTTCCCGAGCGCGCGGGGCGGGGTGGCGGCGGTGGAATTCGCCCTGATCGCGACGCCCTTCTTCATGCTCATCTTCGGAATCGTCGAACTGGGCCTGCTGTTCATGTCGACGACCAACCTCGAGGCGGCGACGATCGACGCCTCGCGTGCGATCAGGACGGGCTCCTTCCAGCAATCGGGCACGCCGACCCTGGCCAACTTCAAGGCCACCGTCTGCGCCGACGAGGCGTGGCTGTCGTCCAGCGACTGCAACGCCAATGTGGTCGTCGATGTGCGGACGTTCGCCGACTTCTCGGCCATTTCCGTCAGCCCGCCGGTGACCAACAACGCGCTGGATCCGAGCAAGACGCAGTTCAGTCCGGGCACGCCGTGCAGCGTCGTGCTGGTGCGGGTCTTCTATCCCTACACCCTGATGGCCCCGCTGCTTGAGCCGGGGATGCCCAACCTCGGTCCCGGCAAGCGACTGCTCACCTCCACCGTCGCCTTCCGCAACGAGGATTACGCGGGGCTGACGCCATGCTCCTGAAACGCTTCCGACGAGACATCTCGGCCGTCGCGGCGGTCGAATTCGCGATCATCGCGCCGTTGATGATCCTCTCTTACTTCGGCCTGGCCGACGTCACCCAGGGGCTCATCGCCCAGAGGCGGATCAGCCACGCCGCGGCCACCATCGGTGATCTGGTTTCCCAGGAGAGCGGGCTCCACAAAGCCGACATCAATGACATCTTCACCGTCGGGAACACCATCGTCTCGCCGTATCCGACCGCGCCGCTGGAGGAGCGGGTCACCAGCATAACCGCCAACGCCAGCGGCGCCACGACGGTGGCCTGGAGCGAGGCCTCCAACATGACCCCGCTCAGCGGCGCCGTGACGGTTCCCGCCCACGTGGTTTCCGCCAACCAGAGCGTGATCAGGTCGGACGTGGTCTATGTCTACTCGTCGCCAATCAATTACATCATCACCACGCCGATCACCTTCTCCTATACCTACTACCTGAAGCCGCGGATATCGCAGACCGTAACCTGCTACGACTGTTGAGACGGCCGGCGGCCCTCATGGCCGGCTCCGCGTCCGCCGGTCGCCGCCACGGACGAACAACAGCCCGACGAAACCCAGCCCCAGCAGGGCGATGATGGTGGCGAAGCCGCCTTGCTGGGTCTTGAAGTAGCGGGTGCCCTGGTTGACCAGGAACGGCCCGAGCCAACTCGTGGCGGTGCCGGAGAGCGCATAGACGCCGAAGAAGGCTCCCGTCTGTTCCGGCGGTGTCAGGCGCGTCAGCAGGGTACGGCTGGAGGCGTAGTGGGCGGTGATGAACACCGCGTTCGAAAAGCCGATCAGCAGGAAGATCCATTCCGGCAGAGTGCGGAAGAAGGGCCCGTTCCAGAGCGGCGCGTGGACGGCCGGATCGAAGGCCCAGAAATACAAGATCCGATCCGGGGCCATGCCCAGAAAGGCGACGATGCCCAGGAGCGACATGCCGATCTCGATCTGCACCGCGCGCTTGGGTCCCAGGCCGTCGTCCAGCCACCGGCCGACGAAGCCGCCGAGGACGGCCAGCACGCTGAGGACGATGCCGAAGAACAGCATCTCCAGCTCGCGCCACTTCATCACCCCGGTAGCGTAGACCCCGGCGTAGATCAGGATCGCGGTCATGCCATCGACGTAGAACATCCGCGCCGCCAGGAAGATCGCCGCGTTGCGGTGGCGTCCGACGGTTCGCACCATGGTCCACAACTCCGCCGCTCCCCCGCGCAGCGCGGTCAGCACCGGAACGCCCGTGCGTGGAGCATCGGGGGTGAACAAGAAGAGCGGCAGGGCGCCCAGGGCGAAGATCGCCGCCGCCATCAGGGCGACGACCCTCTCCGGCTCATGCAGGGCGCGGCTAAGTCCAAACAGCGGTTCGCGCGGCAGCCATCCCCAACTCGCTGTCGCCGGCAGACCCGGCAGGGCGAAGGCCCAGGCGGTGAAACCCAGGGCCAGGAGGGAAAATCCGTTGCCGAGCGCCAGGGCCAGGCCCGATGCCTTGTGGGCCGCCGAGAGCCCCGCCGCCCTCACCAGCAGGGAGTTGTGCAATACCTCCGACCAGGTGAAGAGGATGCCGATGAGGGTGGTCAGAGCCAGGGCCGCGGTGACCGTGAGGCCGGTATGGTCGGCCTTGGTCCACCACAGGGCGGCGATCATCGGGACCATCAAGGCCACGATCAGCGCCAGCCAGACCTTGCGGCGCCCCAGCTTGTCGATCGAGGCGCCCAGGAACGGCGCCGTGGCCATCACCGCCCAGCCGGAATACTGACTCCACTGGGAGATCAGTTCCTGCCCCCTGACCACGTCGCCGACCACCGTCTGGGCGAGGTAGGGCATGAAAATGTAGATGGTGATCAGGATTACGTAGGGATTCCGCGCCCCCTCAAACAGCGACCAGCACACCCCGCCCCGGCTCAGGTTCGCGCTCTCTGCGCCCACCGGCGTCGGCGACGGCGCGGGCCTCAGATCCGCCTCCTGGATCAGCTCGGTCAGATCGAACCTCCCTCTTTGCCCGCCACCGTAGGTCTCCGGGGCGCGAGCTTCCAGCCCGCGACCTTGAAAGCCGAAAAAGCGGGCTGACAAACCCCGCGCTCCGGAAACCACGCGGACCGCCGGGGGCTCTATTGCTCGGCTCCGCGCGGGCGCCCATATGGGTCTGGTCGGGTTCTTCTCTGGGGAAACGCGCGGGGCGGGCGGGAACCAAACCGTGGTTTGACGCCTCTATCCTAGTCGATGCGCACGCGTAACCTAAAGTGGAGTCTGCCTAATGAAGATCGCCCAGGTTTCCCCCTTGTATGAAGCGGTTCCGCCGCGCCTCTATGGCGGCACGGAGCGAGTCGTGGCCCATCTCTGCGACGCGCTCGTCGATCTGGGGCACGACGTCACCCTGTTTTCGAGCGCCGACGCACGGACCCGCGCCGAACTCGTGCCGGTGCGCGATCAGGCGATCAGGCTCGATCCGGCGCCGCTGAAATCCGACCTGGCGGCGCATCTTTCGATGCTGCACGAGGTCCGCCGGCAGCGCGACCGTTTCGACATCATCCATTTTCACACCGACATGGTGCACATGCCGATGTTCGAGGACAACGCCTCGCGCACCCTCACCACCCTGCACGGCAGGCTCGACCTGAAAGACCTTCCGGAAGTCTATCGCCGCTGGCCCAAGTTCCCGCTGGTGTCGATCTCCAACGCCCAGCGCACCGCCCTGCCGTTCGCCAACTGGGCGGGCACCGTCTATCACGGCATGCCCGAAGCGCTGTACCGCTTTTCTCCCAAGGGCGAGGGATACTTGGCCTTTCTCGGCCGGATGTCGCCGGAGAAGGGTCCCGACCGCGCCATCGCCATCGCCAAGCGCGTCGGTATGAAACTGAAGATGGCCGCCAAGGTCGATGCCGCCGACGCCACGTGGTTCGAGGCCAACATCCGCCCATTGCTCGATCACCCCTTGATCGAGTTCGTCGGAGAGATCGGCGACCATCAGAAATCGGAGTTCCTCGGCGGCGCCGAGGCCCTGCTGTTTCCCATCGACTGGCCGGAGCCCTTCGGCTTGGTGATGATCGAGGCCATGGCCTGCGGGACACCGGTGATCGGCTATGACCGGGGCGCGGCGCCGGAGGTGATCGATGACGGCGTCACCGGGTTCGTGGTCGACAGCGAGGACGACGCGGTCGCCGCCGTGCGCGCCGCCGCCAAGCTCGACCGGCGCGACATCCGGCGGCGGTTCGACCGGCGGTTCTCGGCCACGGCCATGGCCCGCGCCTATCTCGACCTTTACGCCGACCGGCTGGCCCATTGCCCGTTCGCGCCCGAACTTGCATCGGAGGGCGCGCGGGCGGAGAAGGTTCGGATATTCGCTCAGAGCGCCTGATTCCCCCTCGTCTCCAAACTTGCGCGGCCCATGGACGATCTTTCTGGACCCGTCGAGGTTGACCCCCCAAATGAGCTTGAACCCGACGAGGCGGCCTCGACCGGCGAACTCGCTCAGCTTCTCTCGATCAAGGAGGGCGACACCTTCATGGTCGCCGATCCGTGGGGTGACATCCACGGCGGGGTCGATGGCCTGTTCAGCAACGACACCCGGGTGCTCTCGCGCTTCCAACTCCTCATCGGCGACAAGAGGCCCTCGAAACTGAGTTCCGCCTTGTCCCGCGACAATGCGGTGTTCACCTTCAACGGCGCCAATCTGGCCCTCCCGCCGGTGGGCGGCACGGCGACGCCGCGGGGGGTGATCCATCTGGAGCGCAAGCGCTGCCTGCATCGCGGGCGCCTTTTCGAACGGGTTCGCCTGGCCAATTTCGGGCTCGATGAGGTGATGCTGCCGATCGGCTTCGAATACGGCGCCGACTTCCGCGACATGTTCGAGGTTCGCGGCCTGCGCCGGCTGGTCCGCGGCCTCTGCCGCCCGCCGCGATTCACCGGCCGCGGCGTGATCTTCGCCTATGACGGCCTGGACGGCGTCGTTCGCACCGCCGAACTGAGCTTTTCCGAGCCGCCCTGGCGCATGAACGAACGCCGCGCCGACTTCATGTTCGCGCTCGCGCCGGGACAGCGAATCGATCTGTTCGTCGAGGCCGGCCCCGGCGGCGGCGAGGCGCCGGCGCGGGAGCGTTTCCAGGGCGCCCTGACCACCGCCCGACGGGCTGTGCGCGAGCGCAAGGAACGCGGCGCGAAGGTCGGCGCCCCCGACGTCGCCTTCGGGGCCTGGCTGGAGCAGTCCCGCGCCGACGTCGCCGTTCTCTCCACCGATCTGCCCACCGGCCTCTACCCCTACGCCGGCATTCCTTGGTTCTCGACGCCCTTCGGCCGCGATGGAATCATCACCGCCTGGCAGATGCTGTGGGTAGAACCGTCACTGGCCAAGGGCGTGCTCACCTATCTCGGCTCCCGCCAGGCGCGGGAAGTCTCGGCCTTCGGCGACTCCGCTCCCGGAAAGATCATGCACGAGACTCGGCGGGGCGAAATGGCGGCCCTGAAGGAGATTCCCTTCGGCCTCTACTACGGCGGCGTGGACACAACGCCGCTGTTTGTCGCCCTGGCCGGCGCCTATCTGGTCCGCACCGGAGACCTCGGCCTGATCCGCAAGCTGTGGCCGGCGCTCCTCGCCGCGGTCGGCTGGCTGGACGACTTCGGCGACTCCAACGCAGACGGCCTCATCGACTATGTCCGCGGCGCCCAGTCGGGCCTCACAAACCAGGGCTGGAAGGACAGCCAGGATTCGATCTTCCACGACGACGGGCGCTTTCCCGCCGGGCCGGTGGCTCTGGTCGAGGTCCAGGGCTACGCCTTTGCCGCATGGGGGGCGATGGCGATGATCGCCGGGCGCCTGGGCGAACCGGGGGCCGACGCCTGGCGCGCCCGGGCCGAGGCCATGCGAGCCAAGGTCGAAGCGACCTTCTGGCTGGAGGGCCGCGGATACTACGGACTGGCCATCGACGGCGACGGCGTCCTCTGCGGCCCGCTGACCTCGAATCCCGGCCATCTGCTGTTCGTCGGCCTGCCGAACGCCGAACGGGCGGCCAAGGTGACCCGGCGCCTGTTGTCGCGCACGTTCGACAGCGGCTGGGGCATCCGCACCCTGGCCGTCGGCATGGCGCGGTTCAATCCGATGTCCTATCACAACGGCTCGATCTGGCCTCACGACACCGCCATCGCGCTGGCGGGCATGGCCCGCTACGGCGAGCGGGAGGGCGTGGCCAAGGTGTTCGGCGATCTCTTCCAGGCGGCGACCTATTTCGAGATGCGCATGCCGGAACTGCTCTGCGGCTTCGCGCGGGAATCGGACGAACCGCCGATCGCTTACCCGGTCGCCTGCATGCCTCAGGCCTGGGCGGCCGGCTCCACGTTCATGATGCTGCAGGCGTGCCTTGGCCTCACCATCGATGCGGCGCGGGGCGAGGTGCGCCTCGCCCGGCCATCCCTCCCCGCCGGGGTCGATCAGCTCAGTCTCGAGCGGCTCGCGGTCGGCGAGGCCTGCATCGACATCCATTTCCAGCGCGCCGGCGACCGGATCGCGGTGACACCCGGCGCGCGCTCGCACCGCTCGGTCTCGGTGGTGCTCGAGGGATGAGCGCTCTGGCGCCTCCACGGGGCCAGGCGCTCGCCGACCCGCCGCCGCTCGATCCGCGTCACGCGGCCCTGTTCGCCGATCTCGACGGCACGCTCGCCCCGATCGAGGCGACGCCAGACGAGGTGGGACCCGATCGGACGCGCCGGCGTCTGCTGGACGCGCTGTCGTCGGTTCTTTCCGGCCGCCTGGCGGTGATCAGCGGCCGGGGCCTCGCCGACATCGACCGGGTGCTCGAGGGCCGGGTTCCGGCCGTCGCCGCCGTACATGGCCTGGTTCGCCGCACGACCGGAGGCCGGCTGCTGGCGCCGCCCGCCGATCCGCGAATCCGCGAGGCGACCGCGTCCCTGCGCGCCTTCGCCAGGACGGATCCTGGACTCCTGGTCGAGGACAAGAGCGTGGCGGTCGCCCTCCATTTCCGGGCCGCGCCCCAGGCGGCCGAAGACTGCCGCGCCCTGGCGGTGCGCCTCGCCGAGGCTCGGGGCCTCGTTCTCCAGGAAGGCGCCATGGTCGTCGAACTGAGGCTCCCCGGTCCCGACAAGGGCGCGGCGGTGCGGGCGTTCATGGCCGAGGCCCCTTTCGCCGGCGCGACGCCGGTCTTTCTCGGCGACGATCTCACCGATGAGGCCGGCTTCGCCGAGGCCGGCCGCCTGGGCGGCTATGGCGTCGTCGTGGGGCCGCGGCGACCGACCCGCGCCACCTACGCCTTGGCCGGCGTGGCCGCGGCGCGGCGATGGCTGAAGCGTTCGATCGAGGCCGCCGCATGAGCCATGACCTGGACCTGGCGCCGGTCGGTAACGGCTCGATCAGCGGGCTTGTCGATCGGCAGGGCCGGTACGTGTGGTGTTGCGCGCCGCGCGTCGATAGCGATCCGGTGTTCTCCAATCTCCTGGCGGGCGGCGACGCCTCCGACGCCGACGCGCGCGGCCTGTGGTCGGTCGAGGTCGAGGACGCCGGCCAGACCCGTCAGGCCTATCTGCGCAACACTCCGATTCTACGCACCGAGATCACCGACACCGCCGGCGGCGTGGCCGAGATCATCGACTTCGCGCCCCGGTTCCGGCTCTACGGCCGGGGATATCGCCCGACCTCGTTCATCCGCATCATCCGCCCGATGATCGGCGCGCCCCGGGTCACCATCCGCCTGCGGCCGACCGCGAACTGGGGCGCCGAGTCGGCGAGGGTCACGTCCGGTTCGAACCACATCCGCTACGCCTGCACCGACGTCACCCTGCGCCTGACCAGCACGGCGCCGGTCTCCCATATCCTTGAGGAGCGTACCTTCCGCCTGGAAGAGCCGATCGCGCTGTTCCTGGGTCCCGACGAGCCATTCCAGGGCGAGGTGCTCTCCACCGCCACCACCATGCTCGCCGACACCACCACCTATTGGCGGGAATGGGTGCGCACCCTGGCCATCCCCCTGGAGTGGCAGGAGGCGGTGATCCGCGCGGCGATCACGCTCAAGCTCTGCGCCTACGAGGAGACCGGGGCCATCGTCGCGGCGCTCACCACCTCGATCCCCGAGGCGCCCGGCAGCGGTCGCAACTGGGATTACCGCTACTGCTGGATCCGCGACGCCTACTACGTCGTCCAGGCGCTCAACCGCCTGGGTGCGGTCGATATCCTGGAGAACTACCTCGGCTATCTGCGCAACATCGTCGATGCCGCCGACGGCGGTCACATTCAGCCGGTCTATGGCGTCGGCTACGAGAAGGCGCTCACCGAACGGATCGTCGATACCCTGCCGGGGTATCGCGGCATGGGTCCGGTGCGGGTCGGCAACCAGGCCCATGAGCACATCCAGCATGACGTCTATGGCCAGATCGTGCTTTCAAACGTCCAGGCCTTCTTCGACGAGCGGCTGCTGCGGCCCGCGAACCATGAGGACTTCGAGGCTCTCGAGGGCGTCGGCGAGCGGGCCTTCGCCCTCCACGACACGCCCGACGCCGGACCTTGGGAACTGCGCACCCGCGCCGCCGTCCACACCTATTCGGCGGCCATGTGCTGGGCGGCCTGCGACCGGCTCGGCAACGCGGCCGAGAGACTGGGCCTCGCCGCCCGCGCCGCCTTCTGGAACAACCGCGCCCACATAATCCGCGCGACCATCGACGAAAAGGCCTGGAACGCCAAACAGGGCCACTTCGCCGCCACCTTCGGCGGCGATGAGCTGGATGCGAGCCTGACCCAGCTCGTTGATCTGCGCTTTCTCCAGCCCGACGATCCGCGCCACCGGGAAACCCTCAAGGCGGTCGAAAAGGCGCTACGGCGCGGTTCGAACCTTTTGCGCTACGACCGCCCCGACGACTTCGGCGCGCCGGAAACGGCCTTCAACGTCTGCACCTTCTGGTTCATCGAGGGCCTGCACCTCACCGGCGAGACCGAACAGGCCCGGCGTCTGTTCGAGGAGATGCTCGGCCGCCGCAACCACGCCGGCCTGCTCTCGGAGGACGTCAGCCTGCGCGACGGGGCGCTGTGGGGGAACTATCCCCAGACCTACTCGCTTGTTGGATTGATCAACTGCGCCGTGCTGTTGAGCCGGCCGTGGAGTTCGGTGCGATGAGCCGCCTGATCGTGGTTTCGAACCGCGTCAACGCGCCCGAAAGGCCTGGAGAGGCGCCGGCTGGCGGCTTGGCCGTGGCCCTGGCGGCGGCGTTGCGGGAGTATTCGGGCTTCTGGTTCGGATGGAGCGGGGAGACCGTCCCGGCCTTCACCGGAGAACTCCAGACCCGCAGCATCGACGACGTCACCACCGTCACCGTCGATCTCGAGGAGGCCGACTTCCAAGAATACTACAACGGCTACGCCAACGGCGCGCTGTGGCCGCTATTCCACTACCGAATTGACCTGACCGCCTACGACCGCTCGTTCGGCGAGGGCTACGAGCGGGTCAACAGGATGTTCGCCGAAACCCTCGCGCCGCTGATCGAACCGGGCGATCTGATCTGGGTCCACGATTATCATCTGATCCCGCTCGGCCGGGAGCTTCGCCGCCTGGGGATCTCCAATCCGATCGGCTTCTTCCTGCATATCCCCTGGCCGGCGCCGCAGCTGCTCACCACCCTGCCGCGCCACCGCCAGCTGGTGGAGGCTCTGTTCTCCTATGATCTGGTCGGTTTCCAGACTGACGAATGGCTTTGGGCGTTCGAATCCTATGTCCTGGGCGAGGCCGGCGGGGCCTGGGCCCGGGATGGGCGCCTGGAGGCCTTCGGCGCCAGCCTGCGCGCCCAGGTCTTCCCCATCGGCCTCGACGTGGAGGCGTTCCAGGCCTTGGCCGCGTCGCCCATCGCCGCCCGCGCCTACGATCGCATGGCCGCCCATAGCGTCTTCCGCTCGCTGATCGTCGGGGTCGATCGTCTCGACTATTCCAAGGGCCTGGAGGAGCGGCTGCTGGGCTTCGAACGCTTCCTGCACGACAGCCCGGAGTTTCGGCGCAAGGTCCTATACCTCCAGGTGGCGCCTACTTCGCGCGGCGAGGTCGAGGCCTACCAGGATTTGAGAGCCCGCATCGACGCCCTCTGTGGTCGCATCAACGGGGCCTGGTCGGACATGGACTGGACCCCGATCCTCTATGTTCAGCGCAATTATCGCCGAGACGAACTGGCCGGCGTCTATCGCGCCGCCCACGTCGGTCTCGTCACCCCGCTGAGGGACGGGATGAACCTGGTGGCCAAGGAGTATGTCGCCGCCCAGAACCCGGACGATCCCGGCGTTCTGGTCCTCTCGCGTTTCGCCGGCGCCGCGCGGCAGATGACCGACGCGGTGATCGTCAATCCCTACAGCCGGGAGGAACTCTCCGAGGGCCTTCAGCGGGCGCTGACCATGGAACGAAGGGAACGGGTCAGACGCTGGGAGAGTCTGATCGCCGGCGTTGCCCGTTTCGATGTCAAGGTCTGGCGCGATTCCTTCGTGGCGGCGCTCGAGGCCGCCCACGAACCGCGCCTGCCCCTGTTCGATTCGCCCCCGCTGTTCAAGATCGGCGAAGGACTGGAAATCGATGCCTCCGACCAAGCTCACCCCCTATCGGGCCAAACGCGACTTCAAGGTCACCGCGGAGCCCAGTGGCCGCGCTCCAGTCCCGAAGTCGGGCCGGCGCCGTTACGTCATCCAGAAACATGACGCCACCCGTCTGCACTATGATCTGAGGCTGGAGGTCGATGGCGTCTTCAAGTCGTGGGCGGTGACCCGGGGTCCCTCCCTCGACCCGGCCGACAAGCGCCTCGCGGTGGAAGTCGAGGACCACCCGCTCGACTACGGCGACTTCGAAGGGACCATTCCGCAAGGACAATACGGCGGCGGCACGGTCCAGATGTGGGACCGCGGCTACTGGGCGCCCGAAGACGGCGGCGATCCGGCCAAGGCCCTGGCCGCCGGCGAGCTGAAGTTCGTGCTGGAAGGCGATCGCCTGCACGGCGGATGGGTGCTGGTGCGCATGGCTCGCGACCGCGATCGCGGCAAACACGCCAACTGGCTGCTGATCAAACATCGTGACGACGCGGCCGTCGCCGGCGGCCATGGCGACGATGTCCTGGCCGAAGACCGTTCGGTTGCCTCTGGCCGGCCGATGGCCCAGATCGCCGGCGGCAAGGGCCGCAAGCCTAAGCCCTTCATCCTGGCCACATCCGGCGAGGCCGGCGCGGTCTGGGATTCATCGGCTCCAAGCGCGCGGGAGGAAACCCGCGCCAAACCGGCGGGGTCCGCGGCGGCGCGCAAGGCGGCCCCGATGCCGCAATTCGTCCAACCCCAGCTCTGCCGACTGGTGGAACGGCCGCCTGCCGCCGACGGCTGGGTGCACGAGATCAAGTTCGACGGCTACCGCATGCAGTTGCGCGCGGAGAACGGCGGCGCCGTACTGCGCACCCGCAAGGGTCTCGACTGGACCCATCGCTTCGGCGAAATCGCCCGCGCCGGCGCCAAATTCGGCGACTGCGTCATCGATGGCGAAATCGTCGCCCTGGATGTCAACGGCGCGCCCGATTTCGCCGGCCTCCAGGCCGCCCTCTCGGACGATAGGACCGACGACCTGATCTTCTTCGTCTTCGACGTTCTCTGGGCGAACCGCCGCGACTTGCGCGCCGCGCCGCTTTCCGAGCGCAAGGTCGTGTTGGAAGGCCTGGTGCGCGGCCTGAGCGGCAAGGCTTCTCGGCGAATCCGGTTTGTGGAGCATTTCGCCATGGCCGGCGACGCAGTGCTCAAATCGGCCTGCGCCATGTCCCTCGAAGGCATCGTCTCGAAGCGACTCACAGCGCCCTATCGATCCGGACGTAGCGACGACTGGACCAAGGCAAAGTGCCGCGCCGGACACGAGGTCGTCCTCGGCGGATGGACGACCACCGCCGGCGCCTTCCGTTCCCTGATCGGCGGCGTCTTCCGCCACGGAAAACTCGTGCACGTCGGCCGCATCGGCACCGGATTCTCGAAAACCAAGCTCGACGGGCTGCTTCCGGGACTGCGCGCCAATGCGTGCGGCCAATCGCCCTTCGAGGGTCCCGGAGCGCCCAAGGGCGGACCGGATGTCCACTGGCTGAAACCCACCCTGGTGGCCGAGATCGAATATGCCGGCTTCACCGGCGACGGCGCCCTTCGCCAGGCTTCGTTCAAGGGATTGCGTCGCGACAAGCCGGCCCGGGAGGTCGAGGCCGAGACGCCCGCGCCCATCGAAACCACCGATCTGGCCGCCCCCCGGCCGACCCGCCGGGCCGCCGCCGCCGGACGCGACGTGGTCATGGGCGTGACCCTGTCCAACCCCGACAAAGCCCTCTGGCCGGACGACGGCGCCGGCGAACCGATCACCAAGCTCGATCTCGCCCGCTATTTCGAGGCCGTCGGCGACTGGCTGCTGCCGCACATCGCGGGCCGGCCCTCATCGATCATCCGCGCGCCCGACGGAATCGGTGGTGAGTGCTTCTTCCAGCGCCACGCCATGAAGGGGACTTCCAGCCTGCTCGATCTGGTGGTGGTCGCCGGCGACCGGCAGCCCTATCTGCGCATCGACCGCAAGGAGGGTCTGGCCGCCGTCGCCCAGACCGCCGGGGTCGAAATCCATCCCTGGAACTGCGCGCCCGATCATCCCGATTTCGCCGGCCGACTGGTGTTCGATCTCGACCCTGCCCCCGAGTTGGGCTTCGAGGCGGTCATCGCCGCCGCGCGGGAGCTGCGCCAGCGGCTCGACTCCCTCGGCCTCGTGTCGTTCTGCAAGACCACCGGCGGCAAGGGCCTGCATGTCGTAACTCCGCTCGCCGACAGGATCGACTGGCCAGCCGCAAAGGCCTTCGCCCGCGAGGTGTGCGCCCGGATGGCCGCCGACAGCCCGGGCGCCTATGTGCTCAACATGGCCAAGAAGTTGCGCACCGGTCGAATCTTCCTCGACTATCTGCGCAACGACCGCATGTCGACCGCCGTCGCGCCTCTCTCGACCCGCGCCCGGCCGTCGGCCACCGTCTCCATGCCACTGACCTGGCGCCAGGTCCGCGCCGGTCTGGAGCCCAAGCGGTTCACCCTGCGGAGCGTACCGGCGCTGCTCGCCAAGACCGACGCCTGGTCGGACTACGGTGACAGCGCGCGGCCGTTGAAAGCCGCGATCAAACGCCTTGACGCCGGCCCTTAGAGGCCCGGCAGCTTGATCTTCGAATTGCCGCGCCGCGCGATGATCACCGGCTGATCACCGGTCAGGCTCTTGATGCGGGCGGCTTCGGCGGCGGCGTCCACGGGCATCGGCGTCTGCGAAGCCGAATCGACGGCGGGCGCGGCATCGGTGGACGGTTGACCCTTGCGCCAGAACATCACCCAATCGGCGAAGCTCTTGTCCTTGTGCGCCACATTGCCGAACTCGTCATCGACGACGTAGCGGATCAGCGGATCGGCCTTTTCTGCGCCGGCGCGATTGACCAGCAGCTTCTCGCCGTCGGAACGGACCTCGGCGTCGCGCTCACCGAGCAGAGCCCTCCGCGCCGCGCTCTCCGGCTGAAGTTCCTGCGGGCGGGGCTGGCCGGGCGTCGGTGGCCGCAGGGAATAGTCCGGCGGCAGCACCAGCGGCGCCTTGGTGACCACGCGGAATTCGTCCGGAGTCACCTTGTTCATGCCCAGGGCGTGCGAAGCGGCCTGACAACCGGTGAGGCCCGCGGCCCCTATCAGCAGCGCCGCCGAAAGAACCCTATTGAAACGCATCGATGACCTTCCCAAAAGAGGCTCGCCCCGGCCCTCGCCGCGCTCTCGATAGCTTATTTGCCGCTGATCGGCCATGGATTCAGGCGGCCGGCTTCCGCGGCGAAAGCACGCTCTCGGCGATCAGGCCGATGATCCCGACGGTGATCGCGCTGTCGGCGACGTTGAAGATCCAGGGGAAGTGCCATCCCAGGGGAAGCTGCAGACGACGAACGTCGATGAAATCGACCACCGCGCCGAACCGGACCCGGTCGATGAGATTGCCGATCGCCCCGCCCATCACCAGGCCGATGGAAAGTCCGGTGATCGGCTTATCCGCCCTCCTGACCCACACCGCCAGGGCGGCGGCGACCGCGAATTCGAAGCCGGACAGCGCCCAGCGCGGCCACGCCGCGTCGCTCCGGAAGAGGCCGTAGGCGATGCCCGGATTCCACACCAGGGTCAGCTGGAACGGTCCCCAGAGGCCGGCCGAAGCACCCTCGGAGAGGTGGGCGGCGCCGAGGATCCATGCCTTGACGGCCTGATCCAGCGCCACCACCAGGATCGCCACGCCGTAGCCGATCCAGGCGTTTCGGGCCGCGCCGCTCATCCGGCATGGCCCGCGTCCCACCAGGCCACCGCGTCGGCGTCCCGGAGGGAGAGATCGGGATAGAGCGGATCGTCGCCGACCTCGGGCAGGATGCGCCAGGATCTGGCGCACTTCCGGCCTCGCGCCACGAGGGGCTCGACAGCGACACCCGGATAGCCCTCGAGGCGGAACGCGCCGGTCGGCCCGTCGCCGGCGACGAGACTAGCCTGGCTGGTCCGGAAGACTTCCGCCGGATCCAGCCCGTCGAAGGCGGCCAGAAGGGCAGGGTCCGAGATGTGAACCCGCGGCGCGGCTTCCAGGGCTCCGCCAAGGCGCTTGTCGCGCCGCTCGATCTCCAGGGCGCCTGTGACTACCCGGGTCACCCGCTCGACGACGGCCCAGCGCTCGGCCTCCGCATCGTTGCCCCAGACGGCCGGTGTTTCTGGAAAGACCCGCAGGGCGTTGGCCCCGGCCCCCGGAAAGCGCGCGTTCCACGCCTCCTCCATGGTGAACGGAATCAACGGAGCCAGCCAGATCGTCAGCCGCTCGAACGCCAGGTCCATCACCGTCCGGCATGCGCGACGCCGGGCCGAATCCGGCCGGTCGCAGTAGAGCGCGTCGCGGCGGATATCGAAGAACAGCGCCGAAAGATCATTGGAGCAGAAGTCGGCCAGGAGCCGGGCCGCCTCGTCGAAGGCGTAGCGTCCGTAAGCCGCGCGCACCGCTGCGTCCAGGGTCCAAAGGCGGTGAAGAATGTAGCGTTCCAGCGGCGGCGCAACCTTCAGGGCGGTCCTCTCGGCCTCATCGAAACCGTCCAGCGCGCCCAGCAGATAGCGGACGGTGTTGCGCAGCTTGCGGTAGGCGTCGATCGTGGTCCGCAGCACGGTCGGTCCGATCCGCTGGTCCTCGGAATAGTCGACCAGGGCCGCCCACAGGCGCAGGATCTCCGCCCCGTTCTGGCGCGTGACGTCCTCAGGCTCGACGCTGTTGCCCACCGACTTGGACATCTTCTCCCCCTTTTCGTCGAGGGTGAAGCCATGGGTCAGGACAGCGGCGAACGGCGCCGCGCCACGGGTCGCGCAGGCTTCGAGCAGCGAGGATTGGAACCAGCCGCGGTGCTGGTCGGAACCTTCGAGATAGAGGTCCGCCGGCCAGCGGGTGTGCGCCCGTCCTTCCAGCACAAAGGCGTGCGTCGAACCGGAATCGAACCACACATCGAGGATGTCCTCGACCTTTTCGTAGAGTTCGGGATCGTGGCCATTGCCCAGGAAATCCGCGGCGGGGCGCGCGAACCAGGCGTCGGCGCCCTCACGCGAGATGAACTCGACGATGCGCGCATTGACCGCCGGGTCGCGCAGGGGTTGGCCGGTGGACCTGTCGATGAACATGGCCAGCGGCGAGCCCCAGGCGCGCTGGCGGCTGATCAGCCAGTCGGGGCGGCCCTCGACCATCGACCGGATGCGGGTCCGCGCCGTCTCGGGATGAAAGGCGGTGGCGTCGATGGCGGCCAGGGCCGTTTCGCGCAGGGTCCGCCCTCGATGGATCCCGTCGTCGAGCGGCGTATCCATGCGGATGAACCACTGCGGGGTGTTGCGGAACAGGACCGGCGCCTTGGAGCGCCAGGAGTGCGGGTAGCTATGCTCGAGCCGCCCGCGCGCCAGCAGGGTCCCGGCCTCGATGAGCCTTTCGATCACCGCGTTGTTGGCCGGCCCGAACCTGCCCGCCTTCTTGCCCTCCGTCTCCATGACCTTCAATCCGCCGAACAGCGGCACCTCGGGATAATAGGCGCCCTCCTCATCGATGGTTTCGGGAATATCCCGGTTGCCGGCGCCGACCCACAGGGCGTAGTCGTCGGCGCCGTGCCCCGGCGCGGTGTGGACGAAGCCGGTCCCCGCGTCCTCGGTGACGTGCCCGCCGGCGAGCAGGGGGACCTCGAACCGGTAGCCGCCATCGAGGCGCGCGAGGGGATGAACCGCGACGTGGCCGGTCGGATCGAACGGCCCGACCCGCTCCCATTTCGCCACCTTGGCGGAGGCGAACACCTGTTCGGCAAGCGCTTCGGCGAGCACCAGCCGATCACCCGGCTTGGCCCACGGTTCGAACGGCAGATCCGTCTCAAGCGCCGTCACCTCATAGACGGCATAGGCGACGCCGGGATTGTAGGCGATGGCGCGGTTGGCCGGCAGGGTCCACGGCGTGGTGGTCCAGATGACCACGTCGGCGCCCCCGGCTACCCCCGTCTGGGAGAGGGGGAACCTGACCCACACCGTGGGCGAAACATGGGCGTGATACTCGACCTCGGCTTCCGCCAGGGCGGTGCGCTCCACCGGGCTCCACATCACCGGCTTGGAGCCGCGATAGAGCTGGCCGGAGGCGACGAACTTGTGTAGCTCGGCGACGATCGCCGCCTCGCTGGCGAAGTCCATGGTCGAGTAACGGCGGTCCCAGTCGCCGAGCACGCCCAGCCGCTCGAACTCCTTGCGCTGGGCGTCGATCCAGCCGGCGGCGTAGTCCCGGCAGCGGGCGCGGAATTCAGCCTTGGAGATGTCGCCCTTGGCCCTGCCCTTGGCGCGGAACTCCTCCTCGATCTTCCACTCGATGGGAAGACCGTGGCAGTCCCAGCCGGGAACGTAGTCGACGTCGAAGCCCATCGCGAACCGCGAGCGGACCACGAAGTCCTTCAGGAGCTTGTTGAGCGCGTGCCCGATGTGGATCGCGCCATTGGCGTAGGGCGGTCCGTCATGCAGAACGAACAGCGGCGCCCCCGCGCCCTGCCGGGCCGCGCGCGCCGCGCCATAGAGATCGCCCCATTCCGCCAGAATGCGCGGCTCGAGCCCGGGCAGGCCCGCGCGCATGGGAAAGTCGGTGCTGGGAAGAAATACGGTCTCGCGGTAGTCGCGACGGGAGGCTTCGGTGTCGTCGGGCATGACGGTTCCAGTGAACAGAAGGTATTCGGGGCGAGGCCATCCCGGCGCGCGCTTCCGGTCGGCGCGTCACGCCGGGCGGGTAATTCGCCAGCCTGCCCGTGGCTTCGTCATGCGGGCCGTTTAGCAGAGCCGGTCCGGTCCGGCTAGGGCGCCTCCGGGCGACCCAGAACGGCCCTGGCCGCCCGCTCGTCCCGCCGGACCTCCTCGACCATCGCCTCGATGCTGGAGAACAGCTCCTCGGGACGGAGGAACGCCACCAGCTCGGTCTCGATGGTCTCGCCGTAGATGTCCTCGTCGAATCCGAACAGCCAGACCTCCAGGCGCGGCGCCACGACGCCGGTGGTCGGGTTGACCCCGATGTTGGCGACCCCGTCGAACGCGCGCCCGTCGGTCAGGCGGGTGCGGGTGGCGTAGACGCCGAACTTCGGGGCGACGTATTCGCCCAAGAGGACATTGGCCGTGGGGAAGCCGAGTTCACGGCCCAGCTGTCGGCCCTTGCGCACGACTCCCTCGATGGCGAAGGGCCGGCCGAGGATAGCCGCCGCCGCCTCCGGCCTGCCGTCACGGAGCGCCTCCCGGATCATCGACGATGATATCTTCACGCCGCCCCGCTCGACCGCCCGGGCGATGGAGGTGGAAAATCCGAATGCCTCGCCGTAGCGCCGCATGGCCCCGGGATCGCCCGTCCGCCCCTTGCCGAAGGTGACGTCGAAGCCCACCGCCACGTGGCGCACGCCGAGCCCGGAGACCAGCACGTCCCTGGCGAACGCCTCGTCGGTGAAGTTCGCCATCTCCGCCCCGAATGGCAGCAGATAGAGCCGGTCGGCGCCCAGCTCGGCCACCGTGCGCGCCAGCTGTTCAGTGTTCATCAGACGAAAAGGCGGCGCGTCCGGCTGGAAGTGCATGCGCGCATGGGGCTCGAAGCTGATCACCCCCAGTGGCGCGCCCAGCCGCGCGGCGGCGTCGGCGGCGTCGGCGATGACCCGCTGGTGGCCCAGATGCACGCCATCGAAGTTGCCCAGCGCGACCGCCGCGCCCCGGTCCGACGCCGGCAGATGCTTCCAGCCATGGACGAGCTTCATCGACGCTTCACGCCCCCCCGCCGCGGGACCATGACTTCCGCCTCGCCATCGACGACGACCTTGCCGCCGACCGTGCAGGTGGTGGCGATGTTCAGCCGCGCCCGCGCCTCATCGATGGCGGTGATCTCGACCCGCGCCGTGACCTCGTCGCCGATCCGCACCGGGCGGCGGAAGCGGAGACTCTGGCTGACGTAGATCGCCCCCGGACCGGGCATCCGCGTGCCGATCACCGCCGAGATGTAGCCGGCCGACAGCATGCCGTGGGCGATGCGCCCGCCGAAGGCCGTCGCCGCGGCGTAGCCCTGATCCAGGTGGACCGGGTTGTCGTCGCCGGTAACGGCGGCGAAGGCGTCCAGGTCGGCCGCCAAAACCCGCCGGGTGAACTCCGCCGACTGGCCGACCGTCAGGTCCTCGAGGCAAAATCCGTTCACGCGCCGACCCCGCTTTATATCCATCGTCTTGTAGCTGCTTCGGCGCCAATGGGGAGCGATGTTCACCAGGCGAGATCGGCCATCACGAAATCGGCGACCGCCCCCGCCCCGGCGAGAAAGGAGATGGCCGCTTCTGGGCCGAAGGCGCCGGCGTCGGCGGCCAGGTCGGCCGCGTGAATGCCGGAGGCGATGAACAGGGCGTCGAGACGCTGCGCCCGCGCTCCGGCGAGATCGGTCGCGACCCCGTCACCGATGGCCAGGACTCGCCGCCGGTCCACGGTCCTTCCCATCATCGCCGACGCCCGCGCCAGGCACATCTCATAGATCGGCGCGAAAGGCTTGCCGGCCATGACCACGGCGCCGCCGAGGGTTTCGTAGAGCGCCGCCAGCGCTCCGGCGCAGTAGATCAGGCGGTCACCCCGCTGGACCAGCCGATCGGGATTGGCGCAGACCATCTCCAGGCCCCGCGCCGCTGCCCGGCCGAGGGCGGCGCGATAGTCCTCCGGCGTTTCAGCTTCGTCGTCGTCAGGCCCGGTGCAGGAAATGAAGGCCGCCGTTTCGGGCGCCGCGAAGTCGAGGCCGAGGCCGTCGTAGAGGGCAGCGTCCCGAGCCGGTCCGATCCGCCAGGCCGGACCTGGCGCCCGCGCCGCCAGCAGGTCTCGCGTGGCGTCTCCCGAGGTGACGAACGCCGACCAGGCTTCTCTCGGCACGCCCAGGGCGTCCAACTGACCAACCACGTCGTCCGCGGGACGTGGTGAATTGGAGATCAACACCACCGGCCCCCGCTCCCGCCGCCAGCGGGCGAGCACGGCGCAGGGCTCGGAGAACGCCTCGCGGCCATTGTGGATCACGCCCCAGACATCGCAGAGTAGGACGTCATAGCGATCGACGACCTGCGAAACGCCGGCGAGGGTCTGGGACATGGAACCGGGCGTTAGCCACGCGGGTCGAAGAGGTCAACGGTCCACGTCGGTCCAACAACATGGACCATCGTATGCGCTCGTGCTAAGGCTGCTATCAACAATTACCGCGTCGATCAAGTGGTCTTGGCGAGATGGTGTAATTCCATTCGGGATGCCAGTCATCGACGCTGAGGTTAAGGGT